>OBJA01001692.1_pt1 | contig 14414 bp, 15 predicted proteins | sample 1519751 | NCBI WGS metagenome assembly OBJA01 (sample SAMEA3881238, study PRJEB22517) | soil metagenome | biome: lake sediment; feature: soda lake sediment; material: sediment, water from around vicinity | place: India | collected 2013-12-23 | depth 3 m | reverse complement strand
TCAGCGACAGGCTCCTCAGCAACAGGCTCCTCAGCGACAGGCTCTTCAGCAACAGGCTCTTCAGCGACAGGCTCTTCAGCGACAGGCTCTTCAGCAACAGGCTCTTCAGCAACAGGCTCTTCAGCGACAGGCTCCTCAGCAACAGGCTCCTCAGCGACAGGCTCTTCAGCAACAGTTGTTTCTGCCTGTACAGTTTCTTCTGCGGCCTCTTCCTGGTCTGCAGCTTTCTCTCCTTCAAATTTTGCAGCACGCTTTTCAGCAACCTTTGCAGCTATAGCTTCATTGACCTTCATCTCATCTTCAAGAAGCTTCTTCTTCTTGTTCTTCTTATCAAGTTCAGCCTGTTTGATCTTCTGAGCAACAGACTCCTCTTTGGCTGTCAGCCAGGCCTGGAACTTCTCTTCTGCCTGCTCTTCAGTCAAAGCGCCTTTTTTTACTCCTTTCAGAAGGTGGTTTTTGTACATGATTCCTTTGTGTGAAAGGATAGCTCTGGCTGTATCAGTAGGCTGCGCACCATTCTGAAGCCACCTGAGCGCACTCTCAAAGTTGATGTCAATAGCGGCAGGCTTTACCAGAGGATTGTAAGTGCCAATCTTTTCAATAAACTTTCCGTCTCGTGGTGCACGACCATCCGCAATAACAATGTGGTAGAAAGGCTGTCCCTTCTTACCTCTTCTCTGTAATCTGATTTTTGTTGGCATACCAAATTTTTTGTTTGTTGGTTAAAATTCTCCCAGATAAATGGGCCGGCAAAGATCGTAATTAATTTTTGAATAACAAAGAGATGGGATTTGAGATCAGAGAAATATACAAAGAAATGCGCAGAATTCTTAAAAGCAGTGTTTTGCTGGATGAAGTATCCGTTGAAACTCTATTACTTTTGGATGAGAACAGGATTTTTCAATAAATACTGAGGTCTTGAATTTTCAAGTTGGTCATCTCCAGTAGCTCCATACAGATCGAATAAATACTTGCGCCTCCCCACCTATCAACAACATGATACTTACCGAACGTTTTTCCCTCCAAAATCCATTGAGCCCCATCAGTTCCTGTTAGCTCATTTAAAACTGTTGGCAGATTCCAAAAATCACTTTTATCAATTCTTTCAGAAAACCTTTCCCAATCGGACATTGTCAAATCTTTGATTTGATTCTCTATTATCTCTCCAGGTTCATATCCTCCAGCGCCATCGCTTACTTTCCAATACAATTTAACGGAATTGTCAATATTTTCAATTCTGACAACAATTGGGTTATGAAATGACCGCAGCCATGTGAATCTGAATATTTGTCCAGCAATGGTGTCTGATAATACAGGTTCGTTGAGTGCATACAGATGCTTTGAGTACCAGTTGATCTTGAAAACAGCAAACTCTACTCCGTAATCGTTGAAATCCTTACCGGAAACAAAATCAAGGACATTTATTGAATAGTTCGTTCTCCAATCTTTTGGTAAACAAAGAAATGCTCCAATAGGAAAATAAGAAGATTGATAATTGTAGTTCTCATAGAAGCTTAGTAGTTCGGAGTCTTTCATGTAATTTACCAGTTGTATTAGTGGAAATCTCAATGATTCGTTATAAGCTTCATCCTGTTCACAAAGTTCAGAAAAGTAATTAATTGAGTTTTTAGCATAATTTACGAGATTCGCTCTATTCTTTTTGATATTAAATTCTCTGACAAACAACTTATAGTAGATTTCTCCCAATTTGTAAAGTGCTTCTGTATTTGTGCTGTCAAGATCTCTGGCTCTTCTGAGGTAGTTTATTTGTTGTGTATACGTTAAACCAGCGAAATGCGCATTGCTGCCACGTACCCTGACTAAATACACTTCAGGATTATTGGGATGATTTCTTGTGATCCGATCAAACAAATCCTTTATGGAATCTCTTTGGTTGTTTCTGCCAAATATTTCAATAAGATAGTTTAATGCACTTGAATTAAGTTCATCTATCTCCAATAATTTATATGCATAATCCTTCTTATTACCTGATTGTTCACCAGATCTATAGAAGCTTAGTTCGTATTCCAACTCTTCAATTGTCTGAGAGAAAGAACAACGAGCAAAAATTAGTAGGATAACCAGAAAAAAAACTCTCATACCAAAGTTATTTAAATTATTACCAGCCAACTATTAGTCATTCCAGTCATTCTTAAACATCTAACCCCCTAAACATCTAAACATCTAAACATCTAAACATATAAACATCTAAACACTTAAACCTCACGGTACTGCTACTTTAACCATCCTGAAGGACTCACCATTGCCTGCCTGCACCGTATAAATGCCGGCGGGCCATGAGTGAGCCGGTATCTGAATAGTTACCACTGCCCGGCACTCTGTAATCAGCATTCCGAGGGAGTTGAAGACCCTGATGGTATGCGGCAGGTCATCGGAAAAATGGAGGTTGATGCTTTCAGTGAACGGGTTGGGAAATGCTTTTACCCCCACTCTTTCCGTCAGTTCTTCTATTGCTGAATATCCTGTGCAGACAGGCCTTTGAACACCTCCGGTGGTAGCAATGCCGGTCAGCGTACTCTCAGTCAGATGAAGGATGGCTGCCAGTCCGCCTGAGGAGTCTGGCAACACAAGTGAACTACTTGTCAGAGGGTGTTCGCTGACCATGCAGCAAGAGTATCCGAAACTGTCGAGGGTTGCCACGAAGTAATCTTCACGGTAAGGATCTGCATACCCTGAGTGTGCGCCAATGATGAAGCCGGATCCTTTTTTCAGGATTGTGCCGGGGATGTTATTCATGCCATCGCCATAAAGGGATGCCCACTGCACCTGGTGCAGGCTGTCGATACAGGCGGCCATGATGTTGGAGAAGGCAGGAAAGGTGATAGCAATGTGGTTGTTTGATACTTTTACGGTGGATATCTGAGCATAAGCAAAAGAGCCGATAGATAATCCAGACTGTAGCAGTATGTTTCCATTCAAATCGAAATCACAAATATAGATACTTGCCGAGACAGAGCTTGAGCCAAACAGAGTGAAACGGCCATTGCTGCGCTCAACAATGCTGCCACCCATCTCCTGGCATCCGGGGCAGTTAATGCCAATCCATTTGAACCAGGTAAGGTCCCCGGAAGAGGATAAGCGAGCCAGGAAAATATCACTATCCTCAGAACCGTCGAACTGGCGGATGATATCCCCGGTGACAAGGTATGACCCATCCGAAGCTTCGATAACATCATATGCCGAACCGGAAAATACTCCGGAAGCAAAGCCGAACCTTCTTGCCCACAGGACGGAGCCGTTCTCAGCGATCTTTGCAATAAAGGGCACAAATGATTGCGAGAGCCCGGCAAAGAGAGTGTCGGAATAGCCTGCAATGATGTAGGCATCATCGGAGGTTGGGATGATAATCTCAGCCTGGTCATTCAGTGGGGTGCCGAGCCGTTTCGACCACAATACTGCACCACCGGTATCCAACATCAGAAGAGCGATGTCATACCCGGATGGAGAGTCGTAAACGGCGCCGGCAACGAGGTATCCGCCACCATGGGCATTGGCAATGGCATTCCCCTCATCTTCAGCAGAAGTTTGAAACACCATCGTCCATAAAAGGTTCAGTGAGCTGTCAAGCTTGATGGTGTAAATGTCGCCATCAAAAGGTAAGGATGTGCCGGAGAAGGAGTAGGATCTGCCGGTCATCACATATTTGCCATCCGGTGTCTCAATGAGCTGGTAGAGATATTCTATGTCGTTGCCTCCAAAACGATTACAAGCAGTCTGAGCATTGGCATTAACAGACCATTGAAGATTGAATACGATAGCTATCAAAAGGAGAATTGTGTTTGATTTCATTTTCGGATTACTTTAATGCAAATGTCAGAATATTTTGTCGTTTTTATTTGCTTGTACTTAACCATCCTAAAATACGTGCATTTTTTATTTCCCATGTTCCGTTTTTGCTGTCAAGTGAATAAGTATCTCTTGATTTACTGAATGGACCCGGGTTTTGCTGTATGATTTCGATTTCGGTCTCTGTAACGTTTGATATAACTGCAACGTGTCCATATTTGTTGAAAGTTGTTCCGTCAAAAATCAAGATGTCGTCAACTTTGGGTTTTGTTTTGCCTGGGTTTGTGTATTGAGTTAAATTTCGTTTTTTGTTTTTCTGTCCGTCAGATAATGACTTGTCAAAAAAGTCTTTTGCGTGTCCATAACTGTCTGGCATTTTGTGGTTTAAATGCTGATAGTAATACCTTTTGACAAATTCAACGCACTGGTATTTCAGCCCTATGTTATAGCCGTCTGCTGTTGTGTTTCTGCCTGTAATATTGTCAACGCCACCGTTGTAATAAACGTAAACTCCATTCAAACTGTCAATTTGTTGTCCAACAGAAAAGTCAGTATTGAAATTGAACTTTATAAAAGTCCAAAGTACGGCAAAAGACAGTATCAGCAAGCCGAGGGTTATATAAATATATGGTTTTGTTTTCAATTGCTTTGATTGCATTTCATTCTCCTTTATTTAGTTATTAATTCCTGTTTCGTTGTCTCTTTCATAATTGCTGGTAACGGTTTGCGTGTATGTTCAATAGCGGATTAGCAGCCTTTTTCGCTCCTTTTAGCACAAAGTTTTTTTAAAGCACAGACCTTTGATAAACCACTCCAACCGTCTCGTTTTTTGACGAGACCACATAGACGCTAATGTACTTAATTCCTCCCCCTCATTATGTCAGGGGTAGGGATGGTAGCTCTTTGTTAAAGAACTGTGTGCAAAGGGTCATGTTTAACCAAAAACCCTTTGTACCATGAAATCAGAAGTAAAGTTAAGGAAATAATCATTTAGAATTGCTGCGTAGGCAAGCCATATAGTACCTGAAGTATCAGGTAAATATATTGCGACCTCAGCATGGATGCTGTTGGTAATGTGGATACCTCTGCTCCTTGTCTTTTTCCTGTACCTTTGAACCGATGTTCGATTTGGGTGTACAGGGTAAGTAACCAGCAGCAGATCGCTGCACAATATTGACTTTATGAAGGATGGCAGAGGGGCTTTTGTATTCATGGTGTTTTGGTTTGGGTTGATAACTTCACCACTGTTTTTGTTGGCACAGGCACCTGAGAGTACTAATGTGCGTATGGATCCGGAGTGGGTGAAGACTTACGAGGCCGGGGGGTTCTCCTGGGCGTATGATATCCTTGCCGACGCATATGGAAACACATACAGTACAGGCTATTTCAAGCGCAACCTTCAGCTGGGGGATGGAAAGTGGCTTGAGCCTTCAAACAGTGGTTACGACACCTATTTCCTGATGAAGCACGATCCCCTGGGCAATCTGTTGTGGGTGCGTTATGGTAATGGCAATTCCCGACCTGCCAGGTTGGCATTGGATCAATATGGTGATGTGTGGGTGGTGGGGAATGATTACGGAACCTCGACAGCGTTCACCACTTCGAATGAATCGGTCATGACCCTCAAAAAGGAGCCTGCTAGTTCCACCGGGGCTTTTGTGCTGCGGTACAACCCCAGAGGAGACTTGCTGAATGCATTTATGATCCCCGGCGGTGAGAATTTCGATGTAAATGATCTGTTTGTCGACCACAAGGGAAATTTCCTGGTTGCGGGGTCATATCAATACAGAAACTACGAAAGGAGAAGCGAAGTACGACGCAGCTACCTGCTGATGAAATTCAAGCCCGACTTCTCCCCGGTTTGGGAATTGCGCGGAGATACCATAGGACAATCCAACCTGCAGGGAGTTTGTGCCGATAAACAAGGGAATGTTTACGCCACCGGGGGGTTCAATCATCAGATCCGATTGTCTAATAAAACATTGAACACAAAGGGTTCTGACGCCATCGCGTTTGTCATCAAACTCAACAGCAATGGCCGAATCAAATGGGTGCAGGACTCGTTGGGCACGTTCAGGATAGGTTCCGGGAAAAACATTGTGTGCGATTCCAGGGGAGATGTCTGCCTCATGACCAGCACCTCATACTCTCTGAATCTGATCTCAAAGATCAACCGAAACGGTTCCATAGCCTGGAGCCATACCATCCGGGGAAAAGCATCTAACTATTTTGAGCGACTGCTGATAGACGATGAGGATCGGTTGTATTTATGCGGACAGGGGTATGGAACCATCTTCGAAACAACAAAGGGCAATACGCTGGCCTACAAATCAGTAGGAGGTACAGACCCGTTTATCGCCTGCTACAACAACGACGGTGCGTTATTGTGGCTGAGAGCTGCCGGAGGGAAACGTACTGACTACCTCAAATCGATTGCCATCTCACACGGCAAGCTCTACGCATTTGGATGGTTTGGTGGTGAAATGAACTTCAGAGATACTTTGCTGAAAAGCCGGAGCGGATACGTGTTCTGGCAAGCCCGGTTTGACATTGAACTGATGTCGCGTATGGACATTGTTGTTCCCTCTGCGCTTGCCGAGGTGCCTCCCGATACGATCTTCGACCTGCAAAACTGTACCTGCACCCGACGACCGGAAGAGAGAACCTCCGTGTTTTACAATTCCATGGAATCGATGTTCTCCTATGATCAGTTCAAACAGATTACAGGCTGGAGAAGCCCCTATCCCGATTATTCATTCCGGTCGGTGTTTTTCAAGAACCTCCAGTTTTCAACAGGATTTCAATCCGGCTTTTATTCGCTGGTCGCCATTGGGTTAAGGAAGCCCATCACCTTTGTACACCCTGCCGGCACCTATGCCATCAACTTCACACCCTGCACACACAACCTGCACCGGTATGAAGTGCCGATGACAGTGAGTGTTGATAGAAGGAGATCACAGTATGACTCAGAATCTGAACCGGAGGAGGATGATCAGAGTGTACGTGTAATCTTCGATACCAAACATATTGGCATTGCGTTCAATCCGGAGCTCATCCGGCCGTGGAATCGCACCACTCAACTGCCGGTAACAGACACCACAGGTCTTCAGATTCCCTATAATATGCTTGCCATGACCCCAAGTGGATTCAGCTATTCGACAGATGATGGTCTGCGGATACAAACCAGGACGTTATGTGCGCCTACCGCCGAGATCACACGCACAGGATGGCTGATAGATTTCAAGGACATGGTGCTGATCGCAGAACCGGTTTCCCACCAGAGATTATTTCAGTACAGCGATTTTCCCTTCTTTCATAAAGACCCGAACTGGAGAATTACCGACTTCAAATCCCTGAATCACGAAGCTCGCAGCTATGACACCCTGCTGACCGAATTCACCGGAATATTTCTGGACGAAGCCCGTTTCGAGATTCCCATACGGCATCAGTATGTTACTGGGATTGGGTCGAATATCTTGATGAACAACTATTTTATCTGTGGTATTGTACGCCTGCCTATGGAGGAAGCCAATGCAGGATATTCCGGTGGGCCGCTTTACATAACCCTGAAATCCGGTGACATTCCGATCACCATCTCTCTGCAGGAGTTGGAGGCCATCTTTTACGGCATGGGGGTGCAGGATATTCTGATGCAGATGGAAGATGGGCACCTCGCAGTACAATTCATGAAAAAACGGTAACCAGCTGCCGGACTTTCCCACAGGTGGCGGTCCGGTGCCACAGCGCACAATAAGTTATTCCTGGGTCAGACGTTTCTCCTTGCCAGGTTCCTCAAGCATAACTCCAAGGTGGAATGCTGCAAGGCCATTTATTGGCAATAGTTTATAATTCATAAATGCAATAATCTTCATTTTCTAACACCCTATTATACCGTGTTAATAAAGTTTCAGTCCCAAAGCTTCTCTTTAAAATTACAATATATTTAAGACCTTTATCTTTCAATGACTCAATATATTTTTCATCTCTTATTTTATCATTAGTATTAACCCACCCCTTTCTATGTGCAAAATACATTGGTGTTGGATAATTGCCACTATTAATTATTATTAAATCACTCCGAAGCGACACACTATCAAGGTCTTTTTCAAGATTTAACAATTGCCTGTCGTTTTCTTTGATTCTAAAATCATGTTGCTGATTAGCAATGCCTTCTATTGATATGGCAATCAGTAAAATTAAAGCTATTTTGGAATACTTAATTTTGGATAAACCATAGCCTGCAATCAGAGCCATTACAGGAACAAAAGGGATGATATAATAATTATGATGTGGGAATGTATATCCTGCTTTGACTATAATTATGGAGAAGCTTATAAAAGTTAGCATAAACAGAAAAATAATTTTCGAATCTCTTCTAATAACTGAATACACTAATCCATACAAAAAAACACCAAATCCTATAAATTTCAATGCGGTGTCGTAAAATTTACTTAGCGTTACGTTTAAATTCTGTAAAATCTCATTAAAACCTTGACTAACATCTTTTCCCATGAAGAAATGCCAGAATCCGTATTTATCAACAAGATAAGGTACCCAACAGTAATACCAGACTACTGTAAGCAAAATTCCAATTAACGAAACAGTAGAGAAGATTACTTTTCTTTTTATCAGAATATTTTTATCCAGAAGAAATAGTGCAAAAACAATAAGTAAAAAACCTGAAGGAAGTTTTGACAATATTCCTAGAGCCATTAATACTCCATACCAGATTAAAGGCCAGAAATTATACTTGCGTAAAGTATTTTCCAAATAATTGCTCCCATAATAAATAGATGCAATAATTAATGACATAGAAAAAGTATCCGGCATTATTTTTCTTGAAAATTGAAACCAAATAGAAACAGCTAATATTATCGCAGAAGAAAAGGCAACTTGCTCGGTAAAATATTTTCTTGTTAGTTTGTAGAAGTAAAAGAGTCCAATACTAGAAATAGCTAAATTAATAAATCGTCCATACCAGTGTTGATAACCAAAAATCTTAGCTATAATGTAAATCATATAGTTTAGTACTGGAAACTCCATACCAGTAATACCTGATTTTTCGCCTGCAATATCAATTCTTGGATAAAAAATATTGTTATCAATTTCCAGAAAGTTCCTTGAAACCATCGTTACTGTGGTCTGTCGCCAATTATGTCCAACCTCCAGGGGAGGATTGGTGATTCCTATCAGTCTTATGATGAATAATACAAATATCCAAAATCGTATATCCTTTAATGTTTTTTTTGAAATCATCTATTTGCAGTATCGTTTTTTAAACTATTGCCAACATTTTGCAGCTAAACGCAGGTGGGGATTTTTAGCACCGAACTTCATTAGAAGTACAGAACATTGATAAAGCACTTCACTTTCATAGAAGTACTGAACCTCCACTTGCGTATGGGTGCTGTGTGTGCCCTGTTTGCCAATAGCTATTTTTAAATGCCCCATAATGGATGGCAATATTGCGCGTTTTAATGCGCTATTATTGTTGTGTTAGCACCATGTTTTATTTTGAATCTGACTATGAATTGCAGGTATTGATTATATACGTTTGAATACCCCATAATTCCATATCCAGGAGGGTATCTTGGATTAATCCATGTTCTTACGGAGAAATGCGTAAGGCTATGATTATACCTTAACCCTAAATCAATATTCTTGGTAATGCTATAGTTTACACCAATCAATCCTGAAAGCTCAAAAGAGTTATCTTCGATAGGAGAAAAAGTATCTGGCAGAGGTATTGAATTTCTGCCTTTGCTAATTAAATAAGCAAACTCAGGGCCGAAGGAAATGAAGAATCTATTGGTGCAATATAGATTTGCAAGTATCGGCAGTTGAACATAATTAAGCTGAAGATTAAAACGGCCGGAAAAATACTTTTCATCATCAACAACACCCCCTTTTCTGATATATCCGGGTTCTGCTAATATACTCCAGGCTCCCGAGAATCTGTATTCAATAAGATCCATTAACATTAAACGAATGCATTGGGTAAAATAACCGTGTGGCATATTCATTAGATTTGATAACATGTGCGTTAGCACAAACGTATCCTCCAAGTAACCCATAATTAATTTTCTGGGCTTGAAGGATCAATCCCTGGTGTAATAACAGTGCTGTTACTATCACAATTTTTAGTTTTTTCATTTTATTCTTCAAACTGGTGCTAACAGCTGGGGGTGTGACCAGATTGGGTGAGCGGAGCCGGGAATTATCCCACGTTAAGCAGTAGCCTGCGCACCGACCTGTTTCCGTAACTCATACAGCCCAAATTAATTACACCCCTTACTGAATTAAATCCTGACTTCGCGGAATAGCTGAAACAAAGATACCCGATTCTTTCTAAACGTCGGAATTATTAAGCTTAATAATTAAGGAAATCTATTTCATGCTATAACCGAAGAGATCAGCCTTACAGTACTGTTCATCTTGCTTCGTAAAATCTCACTTTTTCTGACAGGATAACAGGATTGCAGGTTTTCGGCAGGCTCATCCATTGTGTATAGTTTTTTTATTCGTTAGCTCGGTTTTCAATATCCATTTTCTGGTGCAAAACTCTTATGATTTCTACAATATTTCGTCTTGATTTTTTGTAAAAAATAATATGTGATTTTACTAGAGTTGCTCTATATCCTTTTTTTATGTAGTCAACAGATTTACCACTTTCAAAGTTTTCAGCAATAAATTCGATTTCATCCAAGATTAACTTATAGTACCTGTCAGCTTGTTCCAGCGACCAGTTTTCAAAGGTGTACAACCATATCTTTTCGATATCTTCGTTTGCCTTTTCGCTAATCATGAACTTCATTTTTTTAGGTGTTTGGCGTGAAGATTCTTAAGATTTTCTGTTCGGTCAAAGTCTTTTACAAATCCACTCTTTTCACCAATTTCAAGTTCCTTAATCAGGGCTTTGTACTTGTTTTCTTCTATTTCCAATAGGCGAAGGGCTGTTCTAATCACCTCACTAACAGACGAAAATCTTCCTGAGGATATTTTCTCATTCACGAATCTCTCAAAGTATTCTCCGAGAAGTATAGATGTATTCTTTGCCATAGTTGATAATTTTTCTTCAAATATACCAATTATTGGTATTGATTCAAAATTTCTGAAGTTTTTTTTGATGAAATTACACACAACGTTTTCGGGCTTTGCGTACGGGCGGGTTTCGGAGCACAAGACTGTCAACCAGCACGGAACTTGATACGAAGCACAAAGCTCCAAGTTTGCACAGCCTGTCCCGTAAGGAACGAAACGGGATCACCCCGCCTGACGCAAAGTGTAATTCGAATCAGAACTTGTAATCTTTAAGATTAATTTGACGAAACAAAAGTATGATGCCATTTCAACGTGGTATAATGAAAGGGGATGAAGGTGTTGGGGAACAGGTTGAAGCTGCAATAGTTAAAGATGAATGTATAGAGCATATGCGAAACAGAAAAATTCCATTCAGGCCATTTTACGTAAGTCTTGTGCCCACCAAATGCACAGTGGTATGTTCAGATGGTCACCATTCTGATGCAGTGGCATGTGCTCCACTTTTCCATCGGCATTTAGATGAAAGCTGACTGATGCTTGGACATCAAATACGTCAGTCTGTCTAAAAGCCCACCGACCCATCTGTTTTCCGATCAGACATAGCTATGTTTCCGACAAGTTGATTCGGGCAAGGGAAATAATTTGCAGTGAATTCTCTTTGCTGCAGAATGGTGGCTTACTTTTCTGCGGCATCTGACCCTCCAGTCGAACCGAAGAGGGTCAACATGCTCCGGAATCTAACCTCCAATCGAACCTAGAGGGGCAGCATGCAGAAGAATCCAACACCTCAGCATAGATGGACTTTATGGGGGTGGTTGTTTTTTCTTGTCTTCTTGTTCTATGTTGCTCGTAAAATCTTTTCAATTTTCCTTCCTTTGGCTAATTCATCTACCAACTTGTCCAAATATCTTACTTGTTTAGTAATTGGATTATCAATCTCTTCTATCCGATAGCCACAAATCGTCCCTTTTATCAGGTGCGCATTCTGGTTCAATTTCGCCTTCCTGAAGAAAGTTTCAAAAGTTACATTCTCGTCAATCATCTCTTGTATTCTCTTGTCATCAAAACCAGTAAGCCACTCTATTACCTGGTGTAATTCTTCTATTGACCTGCCTTTACTCTCAACTTTTGCTATGTAATGCGGATAAACAGACGCAAAAGTCATTTTGGACATTCTTTCATTATGTTCAGGTGTTGTTTTCATATCTCAACTTTTATTTAACCATTTTTGCGCAGAAGGTCTTCGATGAGGGCATCCTGGCCAGCAGCAGGGTTTCCGTTTACCTTCTTTCAATTCTTCAATCATGCGGTGAATATGTTCATCTCTCGTTTTCTGATTTTTTACAATAGTAACCCAGCAGATCCATTCGTTGCGTTGAATAGGCGTTAGTTTGTTCCACCGACCAAGTATGTCAGTATCTGCCTTCAACACTTTTTCCATATCCTCTGGCACTTCGTGTAAAATGCCAGGTAAAACATTCTTGTTCATACCTTTTACATCCTCCTCCAGCCGAAACTTTACTATTTTTTTTATCAGGGACAAAGGTAAAGGTTTGTCAATAGGAAATTGAATTGCACCCTTTGAGGTTTTGTATTTTTCTAACTCCTTTTTGAAATGGATAATTGGATCAGGAGTCGGATAAAACCCGATATGTTCTTTGTTCAGAGCATAATAAACCAGAATACTGTTTTGTCGAAAAGCGGGCATACCGTAGCTGATTGTTTCTGTTGCCATAGGAGCTGATTGCCTGATGGCATGTCGTAGTTTTTCAAGTATTTGCCGAAGGTATGCTGGCTGTGCATCATGATATTCGTCGATATCTTTATATTTTCCTTTGACATTGTTCATATGTAAAATGTTGTATTTAATTCCGGGAAAAATTGCGACCGAAAGCAGTCTGTTAAAAAACTTCCTTACCATTATGACCATGCAATTTCGGGTGGTTGTTCAATCACGATAGCTATCGTGACTTGGTTTCTGCTTGCGCTGGACTCGCTTTGCCCGGTTTCGCGCCGCTCAGAGCCCTATTGATTGCCATCAGGTATTTTTATTGTTCGTCAAGCAATCTTCGTCGCTTGTTAATTAATTCAGACCGTGTTTTACCAACTGGTTCCGTTGATATTAACTTTTCTGTTTCAATCAGTTCGTTTGCAAACTTATAGAATTTTTCGCTGGTCTGGAAATTCTCAAGCCACTCTCCGAAATCTGCAAATTCAGGGTCACTCTTTGAATACTCTAAAAACTCCGCCAATTCTGCTGTCTCCCAGTTGGAGCTCTCTTGTTTCTCTATTAATATCAACTCTTTGCCAAGGAATTTGTCAAAAAGGTAGTTGTTTTCAAAAAATGTCTGCAGGGCTTTTTTCTCCGCTTCTTTTAAATTACCTGTTTTGAAGAGTATTAGTGTCCACTCGAAAAGAAAAATCGGGAATCCATTGTCATCGGGAAATGTCCGGTTGAACCAACGTAAGTATCTCAATCCGCCTTTATAGTCTCTGAGTTTTATAAACTGTTCAGGGGGAAGGTATCTCAGTCCACGGCTATCATCGTAAAATCCGCCCCAGCGTTTTTTATCCGCAGCAAGTTCTTTGCGAATTCTGGCAATTTTAATTCGTATTCTTTCTTCCTGTTTTGGTGTCATAACTATATGGATTTCAATACACTTTGCGGCAACGGATCCAGCCTTGCTGCTGCGGTGTTTGATCGCGGGAGGGCTGCCTTTCGGATATCAAAATTAGGTTGTTCAACGCTACAATCCAAGAATTTTTATTAACCGATGTAGCAAGCTGCATACACCGGAGCATGCTGACCCCCCTGGAGCCTACTCTTTATACACATCTTTTTAGCCTGAGCAATACCAGCATCGTGGCAACGATATGTTGCGCAGAAAAGTAGACTTCACGCCATCAAAAACCTCATTTCGTCATCAACCTCAATAGCCCAATGGTGCTTCAGGGTGTGATTGTAGATGCCATACCTTCTGATCTTCACAAACCGTTGCAGCAGGATGTGCATCGTAAAGCGCCGATCCCGTTACCTTTACAGTATAGCCAACAATAGTGGGGTTCGGTGCAGGTTTCAGGGTCTGTGCCCCGCGTAGTGTTCATCACGGCGGAAAGCGACGAAGCTCGCAATCCCGATAATTATCGGGACGCTACTGTGGCTATAACAGGAACGTTACCGCCAAGCATAAAAAACGGCAATGCGGAGATTAATCACTGTAATCTGGGCAATTTTTGCGGATAAAGTTTCATTTGCGGAGAATAAGAAGTATATTTGTTGCAAAATTTGCGGAGAATGAAAATTTATATACACGAGAAAAAAAACTGGACTGACTTCAATTGGAACAATAAAAAAGTGATGATAAAACTTGGTGAAGTTAGAAATTTACAAGGAAGACTATTGGGCAAAATGGAATCGCTGGGTTTTGATTTGCAAAATGAAGCAGTATTAAACACCCTTACTTTGGATGTTATTAAGTCATCAGAAATTGAAGGCGAATTTTTGGATATTGAACAAGTACGTTCTTCAATTGCCCGTCGGTTAGGAATTGACATTGCAGGAGCAG
>OBJA01001691.1_pt1 | contig 14421 bp, 10 predicted proteins | sample 1519751 | NCBI WGS metagenome assembly OBJA01 (sample SAMEA3881238, study PRJEB22517) | soil metagenome | biome: lake sediment; feature: soda lake sediment; material: sediment, water from around vicinity | place: India | collected 2013-12-23 | depth 3 m | reverse complement strand
TCCGTCCACTTGGCCAGGTGGGGGAGTTTCACTCGCAGGACCGCTCCCTGGATTCCCTCCATGCGGTAGTTGTACCCTTTCAGGACATGATTGTATTTGCTCTCCGCCCCCCAGTCGCGCATCATGCGGATGGCCTTTTCATGGGCCGCATTGTTGGTGACCACGATGCCGCCCTCGCCGTAGGCCCCCAGGTTCTTTCCCGGATAGAAGCTGAAACAGCCGGCATCGCCGATGCTTCCGACCCGGCGGCCCTTGTATTCTGCGCCGTGGGCCTGGCATGCGTCCTCGATCACCGTGAGGCCATGTTTCTTCGCGATCTCCATGATCGGGTCCATGTCCGCGGCCTGACCGTGGATGTGCACGGGCAGGATGCATCTGGTCCGGGAGGTGACGGCGGCCTCGACCCGGGCGGGATCCATGGTCAGGAAGCGGGGGTCGACGTCGACGAAGACCGGGGTCGCGCCGGTGTAGACAATTGCCGCCACGGTGGCGACGAAGGTGAAGGGCACGGTAATGACCTCGTCGCCGGGACCGATCCCGGCGGCGAGCAGCGCCAGGTGCAGGGCGCTGGTCCCGGAATTGACCGCAATGCCGGAAGCGGCGTTGTGATAGGCGGCGAACTGCTTCTCGAAGGCGGCGACATCCGGGCCGAGGATGTAGGAGCAGTTGTCGAGCGTCCGGTTGATCGCCGCCCGGACTTCGGACTTGATCGTCCGATACTGGGCCACGAGATCGAGAAAGGGTACGGGGCCGGCGGCCTCCTCCTCGATCGCGGGAACCTCCTCGATGTGCCGGATGAACCTGGCCGGGGCTCCGGCGACGATGGCATTGGCCGGGACATCCTTGGTCACCACGCTGCCGGCGCCGATGATGGCGTTGTCGCCGATGGTGACCCCGCAGAGGATCGTCGAACCGGTACCGATGGAGGCGCCTCGCCTCACCAGGGTGGGAATGCACTGCCAGTCCGCCTCCGTCTGCGGCCGGCCGCCTGCGGTGGCTCGCGGGTACTTGTCGTTGATGAAGGAGACGTTGTGCCCGACAAAGACGTCGTCTTCGATCGTCACTCCCTCGCAGATGAAGGTGTGGCTGGAGATCTTGACGTGTTTGCCGATCCTGGCGTTCTTCTGCACCTCGACGAAAGCGCCGATCCCGGTGTCGTCGCCGATCTCGCAGCCGTAGAGGTTGACGAAATCACCCAGCCTGACGTTCTCCCCCAGGCGCACGTCCCTGAGGCTCCGCTTGTTCACATCGCTCATAATTTGACCTCTCTCCCCCTGTGCTTGATGGACATTTCCGATGCCTCGAGAAGCTTGACGACGTTCAGGCCGCTGATGCCGTCCGTGACCGGCGTCCGGCCGGTTTCGATGCACTGGGCGAATTCCGCCGCCACCAGGCGGAGCGCCTCGCAGGTATCCAGTCGGGGCGCATACATGTCGCCGAGCCGGTAGGAGACCAGGACGTCCCGGACGCCTTCGGGGGTCGTCACGTCCACGCCCTTGTCATAGACCTTGACCTTTTCGCTAACTTCCATATCGTCGTAATGAATGGCTTTTTTGCTGCCGCCGATGAGCATGGTGCGGACCTTGACGGGCGACAGCCAGTTGTTGTGGAAGTGGGCGATGAGGCCGCTGGCGAAGTATACCGTGAGATAGGCAACATTTTCTTGGCCATTTCCCACATGGCACGCCCCGTTGGCACAGACGCTGACCGGCTTTTCCGCGACCAGGTGGTCGAGGATGGCGATGTCGTGGGGCGCCAGGTCCCACAGGACGTTGACGTCTCGCTGGATCAGGCCGAGGTTGATGCGTACCGAGTCGATGTAGTAGAGGTCGCCGAGGCTGCCCTGGTCGATTATCTCCTTGATCTTGCGAACAGCCCCGGTGTAGATGAAGGTGTGATCGACCATGAACGTCAGGCCGCGCCCTGCTGCGATCTCCACCAGCTTCTCCGCCTCGGCGATCGAGGCGGTAACGGGCTTCTCCACCAGGACATGCTTGCCGTTCTCAAAGGCCTTCCTGGCAAACTCATAGTGGGTGGCAACTGGTGTGGCGATCACCACCGCATCGATCAGGGGAGTCTTCAGTATATCGTCAACCTCGGTGAATGTCTCGATTGCCGGATACTTCGCCTTTACCTGCAGGAGACGTTCCGGCGCCCGGTCGCAACAGGCTACGACCCTGGTATTTTCAGCTTCCTGGAAATTTCGCACGAGGTTTGGACCCCAATAACCAAACCCAATGACAGCGATATTGATCATAAAGTATTGCCTCTTATGATAAACGTGTTGAAAGGTTGTCTTCTCTTCATATGCCTGTCTATTAATTCGCCACTAATGAAAAATGATGCGGATGTAAAACTATCATTTCCTGCAATTGTTGGCAAGCATTACCTAACATATATAAAGTTTGTGTGAAGGTTTTTCCTTTGTTCGTAATAATTGATAAGAAGAATGAGAAATGTTGCTCTCCCATATCGCATGTCAGGTGTTGAATGTCGGTTGACGCGCACTGTGCCCTGTGAAGAGCGATATTGAAATTTCTGCATTAAAACATTTAGATATAATCGATAAGGAGATGGGTCCAGGGGGGTGTGCTGTGGAAAATTTGCAGCGAGCTTCAATTTTTTCTTTCAAGTCGACAGGTGATCGTGCTATGTTCTGGGCTTATATAACAAATTAATGTATGTGTGCTATCGATGGATGTATGTGTCTTTGTGGTTGAATCATGATGTAAGTATTTGATTATTCATTCCCTGATTTTATTGTGCTGAAATTTGTTGTGATCTCGAATGAAAAGCATCGTTCCTATCATATTTACAGGTTTATTCCTCAGAAATTGCGAGGGTGCAGGGGCCGGTAGTGTGGGTCGGGCAAAGGAGGAGTGTTCGATGATCAAGCTCGGTGAACATGATTCACAGACAAGAAAGTTTCTGTTGCTCTGCAGTTCCCTGTACGACTCGCTGGTCGAAAAGACAGAGCGCCTCGGGAAGAGGGTGTCCGACGAGGCAATCTGCGCCTGGCTCGAAATGGCGGCTGGTTTCGCCTCGATGCATCATCCGGGACGATTCGCCGATGGCGCCATCGAAAACCTCGCCCTGGAAATCGGCAGCCGGCTGCCGCGGCACAGGGGGTCTCGGTTTATGCCTCCCCTTTCGGACAAGATCGCCGTGAGGCCCCGCCTGCGACGGGTGCTGCATGTCGCCACCTTCATCAGCAGCCAGGGCGGGCACACCAGAAGCCTTCTCCACTGGATAAAAAAAGACGTGGAGTCCCATCACTCCATAGTTTTGACCAGGCAACGGTCGATTCCCCTCTATCCGCCCCTCACCGAGGCCGTCATCCAGTCCGGCGGCATTTTGGTCTCGATACCCGATCCCGTATCCATCATGGAACGGGCAGGATGGCTGCGGCAGTATGCCAGGGACAATGCCGATCTCATCGTTCTGCATTCCATCCCCAACGATATCGTCCCCATAGTCGCCTTTGCCGACGGCTGCACGGTTCCCGTGGCCTTTGTCAACAATGCGGACCATCTTTTCTGGCTGGGCAGCTCGGTTGCGGATACCATCATCAATCTCCGGGAGATCAGCATCGCCTCGAGCAGGGAGTGCCGCTTCACCCGCAACGACCAGCTCCTGCCGATACCGCTCCTGGAGACCCATCTGGATGTCGACCGCCATCAGGCCAGGGAAATGCTGGGAATCCCGCGCAACGAGACCGTCCTGCTGACCGTCGGCCGGGCACTGAAGTATGCCCCTTCGCCTCGCCAGAATTTCTTCCGCACGGCAAGAACCATCCTGGAGCGCAACCGGCAGGCTCATCTCTATCTGGTCGGGCTGACGGCCGAAGACCACGCGGCTGCCTCGGCCCCTTTCCGCCATGAACGAATGCATTTCGTCGGTCAGGTGGCGGACGCCACAATCTGGCAGAAGGCCGCCGACGTCTACCTGGAGGGCTTCCCATTCGGTTCACAGACCGCCCTGCTGGAGGCGGTTCTCCCCGGCGTGCCCTGTGTGCGGGTGTATGCTCCGCTTTCCCCCCTGCTGGCGGCGGATGATATTGCGCTCACCGGGGTTGTGGCAAGCCCCTGTGATGAGGAAGCCTACATCGCGAGCGTGGGCCACTTTCTCGAGGAACGGGAGAGTGCGGGTCGACTCGGCGCGACCCTCAGGCAGCGGGTTCTTCGATATCATGTTGGGGATACCTGGAAGGACTTTTTGAAAGAAATGTATGCTGCCGCCGGAGAGGTGAAGCATGCGGCGGTAAAGTTACCCCGCACCTCGTCTTCCTTGGGGCAGGTCGACCTGGCCATCAGCGAATACCACGGTACGAGGTATGTCGGTCAAGTCGATCTCGAGTCGACCCTGACGGGGGAAATCGACAGGGAAATCCTGGGGGCGGCCTACAACCTCCGACAGAGCGGCTGCTACAAGGACGCCTTCCAACTCGTGAAATTTGCGAACCGGGAAAAAAATTGGAACAGGGAGTCCCTGCTCTTTGCTGCCAAGCTCATACCTCACCGATTCCTGTACAAGCGAAAATTGCTGAGAGCGGTGAGGTGACGGCAGAAGTAACACATTGCGTAGATTCCCTGTCATGTCTACGCCCCCTCATATCTCCACGCGAGCACTTTACCGGGCTTCATTCCTGGCTTGGCTTTTGAAGAAGAAGGCTGGACCGGCAACTTTTCCCCGCGCTGCGACATCTCGATTGGCATTGGAGAAATCAGGAACATTCATGAAGCCTGATTCTTTGCCTCGAGGACAGGCCAGACCAGCTTATTTGCATGCCGGCCGGTCGGTGACCGGGCTTGGCGGATAAGGACCTCCTGAAGAAAATCCGGAGAAAACCAGGGAAGCATAAATTGAATATCGAAAATTTCAGGATTGAACGAAAATGATGGTAAATGCTCCCTTGAAATGATAGGATGGAATGCATGGCAGGCAGCAATTCAGCCGGCTATCGACCAAATTATAGATCTATGTCTCCAGAAACGTCGGGGTCTTTCCCATCAGGATGAGGTCATGAAAATGAGCATAGGTCTGGATGCCATCGCTTTTCACACCACCAAATACTATGTAGATCTTGAAGATCTGGCAGATGCTCGCGGTGTCGCGCGGGAGAAATTCACCAAAGGCCTCGGTCAGAAGAAAATGGCCATTGCCACCCCATTGGAAGACACGGTGCACCTGGCCGTTAATGCCGGCAGGAAAGCTTTAAGCCGATTCGGCATTTCACCAGGAGATATCGGTACGCTGGTTGTGGGGACGGAAACGGGAGTCGATCACAGCAAGCCAGTGGCCGTCTACGTACATCAAGCGCTGGGTTTGTCGAGCGACTGCATCACCTATGAGACAAAGCACGCCTGTTTCGGGGCTACCGCGGCGTTATCGAGTGCCGGCGACTGGCTGGTCTCAGGCCGCGCTCGTGGCAGGAAAGCTTTGGTTATTGCGGCAGATATTGCATGCTATGGCATTCATACCCCAGGCGAGCCTACCCAGGGGGCGGGGGCAGTCGCCATGATCGTTTCCGATCGGCCACGATTGCTGGAATTCATTCCGGATATAAACTACAGCTTTACAAAAAACGTGATGGATTTCTGGCGACCGTTATACTCGAAAGAAGCGATTGCCGACGGTCATTATTCTGTTCAATGTTACCTTCAGGCACTTGCATCCTGTCTTGCAGGTGCTGCAGGAATGCTGCCCGACACCAGCCGTCTCGCTGCTTGTCTTTACCATGCACCGTTTACGAAAATGGCGGCTAAGGCGCATTTGCTTTATTACGGATGGTGTCACAATACTACGATTGAAAGAGAAACGTCTGCTTACCGGCATTTTTTTGAAGACTACCAAACCAGGACCAAGCCCTGGCTCACTCTCAACCAGGAAGTCGGGAATATCTACACGGGCTCCTTGTTCTTGTCGGTAATAGACCTGCTGAGGCAAAAAAGGCTGTTGCCCGGCCAACTGATCAGTTTGTTTTCCTATGGCAGCGGGTGCGCTGCATCCATTACCTGCAGCAAGCTCGCTTCTGATTATGCGCGTTGGCAAACGCATCTGGATCCCGCCGAAGACCTCAGCGCCCGGATACGGCTCTCTGTCCACCAGTATGAGAAAATGAAGGCTGAAACTGCGGGCTTGTCTTCGGATTTCAGACTGAATCCTTCCGATTACGGAATGAATGGTCACTATCTTTATTTGGGGAACAAAGGCCATGTGCGGCAATACAGCGACCTGAACCAGAGCATTCGAGGAGAAGAAGTCCATTATGGATAAGGATGATGAAGAAGAAATGCGCATTCCGCCAAAAACACATCGTTATGTTGTAACTGCCAGGGATATCAAGCGTTTTGCACAATCAATAGGAGATACCAACCCGTTATACTATGACGAAACATATGCAAAACAGACATCATACGGTTCAATAATCGCCCCTCCGCTATTTTGCCAGTGCATGACCTTTGAAGATGTTCCGGTGAACGAACTGTCTGAGGACCTTTCACCTGTGGAGCTCAAAATAGATTTGCCCGCAACGAAAACAATGGGTGGTGAAAGTCATTACATATTGCACAAAAATATTCGACCGGGAGATATCATCACGGTATCAACACAGGTTGAAAGCATAATGAAAAAACAGGGGAAGAGCGGTCAACTGTTTTTGGTATCGATAAAGACAAGGTTTGTCAATCAATTAGGTGAATTGGTGGCTGAGGAGCTGGCGACTTATGTCAAGAGGTAGCTCTGCTGAGTCAATTGATTTGATCGATAACGGTACGAGAAACGGCGACTCTTTACCGATCAGGAAATACACCGTTACGATCGCCGAAGTGTTCATGTTCAGTGCTATTACCTGGAATCGACATCGTCTTCACTACGACAAGGACCAGGCAATAAAGGAAGGTCATGATGGCGTGCTTGTGCAGCGTGGGCTGATAGGCAATGTCTTGTCCAGATATATAGCCAATGTCTTGATGAATCCGGTTATCCGCAAACTTCACTGGAAGGTCCTGAAAAGTACTTTGGCCGGTAGTACTTTGATTGCAAGTGGGTCGATTGCCGGATCGACAAATACTATGAATGGTGAACTGAACTTGACATTGAAACTATCAAATTCATGTGGCGAAATTGTATGCCAGGCATCTGCCGTTGTTTTGGAAACTGAATATAGGACTTACAGCCAAGCATCCAATTCGCCATACAAAAACTGAAGCAGACCCTGAATGGACCGGAATTCATGTCGGAGAGAATTGATCCAATACTGGAGAGCGATGATAACAGCCGCTGGCTGGTCCGTAGCGGAAACATCGGCGGCGCCGATTCGTTCCCCACCGGACAGGAGCTCGCCGACGGCCAGGAATGGTTCGAGAAAAAGGGTTTTTCCATCAGATATTGGGACGAATCAACTTTTCTCCTGAGTCGCCGGGAATGGACGGATTTGTTGCAGGAGTCCGACTGCGACCGCCTGTTCATGTCTTGGGAATGGCATCGGGCCTGGTGGCTGGAGCATAAAACGGATCGTTCGGAATTGTGCATCATTGCTGTATACGAAGCCGATGACCTGCTTGCCTTGGCGCCGATGTATCTGGAAAGGGCAACCTATGTCAAAGGGCTTATTGCTATTCGCCGCCTTCAGTTTATGAGTAAGCGGTTTCGCGGAACGGCAGGTATCCGAGCGGAATATTTGAATTTCATTGTGAAAAATGATCGATCGGATGTTGCGTTGCCGGTTCTCGTCGAGGCGATCTGTAGAGACAGGCGTTGGAATGAGTTGGTGCTGGAGGATATGTCGATAGATGAAAAGACCTATGCTTCTATTGCCTCATCACTGCGCAGAATAGGCTGCCATCGTCGTCTTGATGGTTGCGACCCGACTTATGTGATCGATTGCACCAGGTCATTCGACGAGTACCTTGCTAAGCTCGGGAAAAATACGCGCTTGAGATTATACAATCGACGCAAACTTTTCGAGCAGATGGGAAAAGTTTCCCTCGTGCCCTTGATTGAGGCCAATAAGCGGGAATTTTTCGAGACCTTCAATATGTTCCATCAACAACGTTGGGGGATAGGTCATTTTCCGGAACCGGCTCAGCAGTTTTTGAATTCTGTTTTTTCTTTGGAAGCATCAGGAATGTCGTTGGCTCACTCTAGCCTCCTCAAACTCGACGGTCGTCCTGTTTCAGTAATGCTAAATGCCCTGGTGAATTCCCGATTGTATAATATTCAGCTTGGATATATTGAAGATTTCAATAGAAAAATATCTATTGGCACCTTGCACCTGGGATATCAAATTGAGGAAGCGTTCAATAGTCCGGATATCATTCAGTTCGATTTTTTGGCCGGGCCGGGAAAAACTACAAATTATAAAAGTCAACTCGCCGAAGAAAGCAAAAATTTATACTCCATGCGATGGTGTCGGTCACTTGTGCCGAAGATTTTGTTTGCCGTTCTAGACAAGATGCGCAGAATCTTTCCGGGCGCGAAGCCGAGGTAGTGAAGCGAATTGCTTTCAATGAGTATCAACAATACTGGGGATGATTATGGGTTTCTTGAAGCGTTGGGAATATCTCAAGGAAGTCAAGCGCTGGCATGGCCTGAGGGAGATGCTTACTGTTGCCTTTGTTGCAGGTTCGTACAGGGGGAGCAAGAGGTTGTTGCTGATTATTCTGGATCATCCTCAGCCAATTCCAAAAGCTGTAGAGGCCTCACGAAGCCACCGATTCTTTTTTGCTGAACCTGAAGAGCTCGAGCGCTTTCAGGATCCGGCTTATGAGATATCAGGTTCCAACATACAGCAAGTCAGGGATGGGACCTCTCTCTGCCTGCTGCAGTTGGATGGCGATGTCCTGGTCGGTTATTCATGGGTCTGGACAAGCAAACTTGCGTATATTGAAGATGGTGTTTATATCAATTTGCCCGATTCTGCAGTATACAACTATAAAGGATATACTAATCCAATTTATCGAGGGTTTGGTTTTCAGGGTTTGCGTCATCTCAAATTGCTCGAACATTTCAAGAAAGAGGGTGTGACATGTCTGTTTGCCTTTGTAAACCGCTTAAACACCAAGTCGTTGCATGGAGTGAAAAAGAGTGGGTACCAAGTTATTGGTGAACTACTCGTCCGCCACAGAAAAGGCCGCGTGCATGCACGTTTGTCTTTACCGGAATGGTTTTGGCCAGGAAAGGAAACTTCTCTTACCCGCCACACAACAATAAGAGCCAAATCCTCTTGAGATGAGTCGCTCAGGCGGTAGATGCCGGCGATTTTTCGATTATCAGGCCCTCCGATTGTCTTTTTCTTTTGAAGATTGATCCTGCCTCATCAGCCATGGGATCCTGTGAAGTCCATCGCCTGCCGTTGGTTGGTGCCGCCGTTATGCAGCACGTTCGGTGTAGTGATTGTTAGAGCGCCACTCGTTTTTTATTCCAATCGGTCAAAGAATGTGCTAATGTTAGGAAAAAGATCCAATAAACCGTTATGAAAAAAACATTATTCGAGAAAATCTCTGTAATACCTGGATGTAACCATTCGAGAAGATGGGAAAGATGATGCTGGGTGAATAGTTTGCTGAAGTTTCAAAAAAATTAAATTTATATAATAAGTCCAGTTGCGGTAAAGGAATTTTCCCGTGGCGCCAATCCTCAGCTTGATGTTGAAAATATAAGTCATAGATTATGCCTTGTTCTCAGCTCATGATATTCGTTTGGATAGACCAATTGAGTACTTGGAAAGGGACAGTAATGGTGAAGATCAGCAGATCTGCTGTTATTTTTCGCAATATCGCCAGCAACTGGATAGGGTTCGTTGTCAATGCCGCAGTTACCATCGTGCTGACCCCTTATGTGCTTCACGAACTGGGCGTGGCAAGATACGGCATCTGGATCCTGACATCGAGCATCGTCGGTTACTATGGCCTCCTTGACTTCGGATTTCGCTCCGGGGTCACGCAATACCTCACCCGTTATCTTGCGTTACATGATTATGAAAAGGCGAGCGATTGTATCAGCAGTGCCGTGGTCGCGTTGTTTATGCTCGCCGTCCTGGTGCTTGGCCTCAGCATCGGAGGAGCAGTAGTTGCGCCTTTTCTCTTCACTATTCCGCCGGACATGATACGGGAAGCCTTCTGGTGCATCCTGATCGTCGGTGTCAGCAGTGCCCTGCAGATCGCTTTTTCACCGTATGCATCCGTATTCACAGCCACCCAGCGATTCGATCTCACCAACCTGATCGCCATCATCATGAGGTTGCTGAGCGCGGGCGGGATTGTTGCGGCAATCAGCATGGGGCATGGGCTCATCGGCGTGAGTGTTGCAATGGGCGGCGCTAACATCGTCGAGTATCTGATTCGCTGGCGGGTTGCTTATCTTCTTTTGCCGCAAATGGATGTGGCATGGCGGCGGGCAAATCTCGCCCAACTGCGTGAGATAGCCTCGTTCGGAGGTTGGAACTTCTTGATTTCGATCAATAATTATGTGTACTACTATGTGCCCAACATGCTCATCGGGGCATTTATGCCGGTTGCGGCGGTTGGCTACTACGCCTTGGCCACAGGCCTCCTGAAAAACGTCAAATCGGTCCTCAGCCCAGTCGGCCAGGTCATTTATCCGGTAGCCGTGGAGATACACACCAAGGGCAACCAGAAGGAACTGCTTCGCCTCTACCACGACGGCTCCCGCCTGATGATTCTGGCAATGATCTCCGTGGTGCTGGTTGCCATGTTCTGGTCAGAGGATTTTTACCGCCTGTGGATTGGCGAGGAGTATGTCAGCGGCGAGCAGTTTCACTCGGTGGCCTTCATTTTTCAAATTCTCCTCGCCGGAATCCTGACATCCTATATCTCCAATATAGCGGCGCAGATCCTGGTAGGTGCGGGGCGAGTTCGTATTCTGGCCACGGCCCTCGTCTGCGGGTCGATGCTGAATATTTCGCTCAGTCTCGTTCTGATCCATCCCTTTGGGCTTGCAGGCATCGCGGCGGCAACGGTTCTTGCCTCCGTGATCATCGATTTGATCGTCGTTCCTCTGCTGCTGCAGAAGACCGTAGGGCTTTCGGTCAAGAATTTCCTGCTCTCCGCATGCATAAGACCTGCGGCGGTAGCCATCGTGCAGGTGCTGCTGATATTGACGATCCGCCTCATGGGAAGGCCGGAAGACTGGCACCATCTCGTGTTTCAGGGGGTCCTGGCGGGGCTCGGGCTTGCTATCGCCATTCTGGTCGTCGGTCTGACCGCCGCGGAAAGGGAAAAATTTGTCATGCGGCCGATTCAGCGCTTATTTCTCTGAATCCCGGTCCGGGTCGTGCAAAAGGCTCCCGGAAGAAGATCTGGGACAAGGAACCTCTTTTCTTTGCATAGTCCCCTTTTTTACATCGATTCATGTTGAGAAGAAGAGGCAGACAAAAGGAGTGAGGTAATGGCTGACGCCAGAGAAATCGGGAAGGCTGATATATCCCCGGTGTTAATCGTAACGCCCTGGTATAAGCCGGCCATCGGTGGGGTTGCGGAAGTGGCCGATCGCTTGTTCAGGCTGCTTCAGATTTCCGGTGTGGAAACGCATCTCTGGGTGTGCGACGGGAAACCTGCGGGAAACATGTTTTCGGCCGATGCCGGCAACCGCAATATCCGGCGGGTCTATATTCCCACTTCTTTCTTCTATAATATGACCCCCAGATCCCTCGCCTCGATGATATTCCACGGTCCTGTCGTTGCGCGGCAGATCATGGGGTTTATCCATGCGCAGGGAATCCGCACGGTTCTCCTGCTGTTTCCCATAGATTACGTGTGGCCGTTCCTTCTTGCCAGGCGCCTGGCCGAGGTAAAGATCATCGCCTCGTATCATGGCAATGACCTGACAAAATATAAGAGACAACCGCTTTTCTTGCGCTATCTCATGAGGAAAACGCTGAGGATGGCGGATGCCGTCACGGTATGCGCCAATCATCTGGCAGCTGCCGCGCAGCAGATAGCGGGGGCCAAGGCGCTGGATATCCATCTCATATCCAACTGCGTCGACTGCGAGGAGTTCTTTATACCGGAACAGTATCGAGACGGGCGGGCAGAGGGTTCCGTCTCCTTGATCCACATATCGAATTTCAATCCGAAGAAGAGAACCAAAGATATCGTACAGGCCTTCGCCATGGCGCAGCTCCCCACTGAGACACGTCTCATCATGGTCGGCAACGGCCCCGATTATGCGGAGACCCGCCAACTTGCGGAATCGCTGGGGGTGGCGGACCGGGTTGAGTTCGCCGGCGCCCAGAAGGATGTGAGGCCTTTTTTGTGGCGGGCGGACATTTTCCTGTTGGCTTCGGACGACGAAGGGGCGCCGCTGGTTCTTCTGGAAGCCATGGCCTCTGGGCTGGCGTGGATTTCTACGCCGTGGGGCGCTGCCGAAATGCTGCCTTCCGGCGAATGCGGTCTGGTCGTTCCCCCGGGTTCTCCCGAGAAGTTTGCCATGGCTATGGAAAAGTTGGTCGGAGACCCGGAAAGAAGGAAAAGCATGGGCCGGCGAGGACGTGAGCGCGCTGAGAGGGATTTCCATCCTCGGGTCTATGCGGAAAAGCACTGCCAATTGATCCGAATGGTCCAGGGCGGGCAACCAGGGTGGAAATCCGCTTCGCCCCCGTCGCTGGGCGAGGGAATGTATCGCGCTGACCGATAACCTGGAAAGAGAACAAGGATCCTGTTCATGCAGATTCTTGAAAAAATCAGGATTCTCATCGTTTTCGGCACTCGGCCGGAGGCCATAAAGATGGCTCCGGTGGTGCTTGCCCTGATGCGGGACGATCGCGTCGAGGCGCGGGTGTGCGTTACCGCCCAGCATCGGGAAATGCTGGATCAGGTGCTGGAGCTTTTCCGGATCAGGCCCCGGTACGACCTGAATGTCATGAAGTCGGGCCAGGGGCTTACCCATATCACCACCGAGGTGCTCGCTCGGTTGGAACCGGTTTTGGGGGAATTCAGGCCGCATCGGGTCCTGGTCCACGGCGATACGACAACCACCATGGCCGCAAGCCTGGCGGCCTTTTACCAGCAGATCGCGGTGGGCCACGTGGAGGCGGGCCTGCGCACCGGCAACAGGTACTCCCCCTGGCCGGAAGAGATGAACCGGAAGATAACATCAGCCCTGGCGGACCTGCATTTCGCCCCGACCGAAGCGGCCAGGGATAACCTCCTGCGGGAAGGCGTAGACGAAGGGCGGATCGTCGTCACCGGCAATACGGTCATCGACGCGCTGTTGTCGGTGGCGGAGAGATTTCGCTTCGACCGGGCTCTCGAAAACACGATGAAGGATCGTTTCGGCTATCTGGCAGCAGGGAAAAGGCTGATTCTGGTCACCGGCCATCGCAGGGAAAATTTCGGCAGCCGTTTCGAAGGGATCTGCCGGGCCCTGGCGAGCCTTGCGGAGAGAAATGCAGTGCAGATCGTCTATCCGGTCCACCTCAATCCGCATGTCCAAGAGCCGGTAAAAAGAATATTGGGCTGCCATGACAACATCTTTCTGCTGGAGCCGCAGGATTATCTGCCATTCGTGTATCTGATGAAGCAGTCCTATCTCATCATCACAGATTCCGGTGGAGTCCAGGAGGAGGCGCCGTCCCTGGGGAAACCCGTGCTGGTGATGCGGGACACCACGGAGAGACCGGAAGCCGTTGAGGCCGGGACGGTCAGGCTGGTCGGGGCGGATCCAGGGAGGATAGTCGCGGAAGCGGAAAGACTCCTCAACGACATTGAAGCGTATGAAAAGATGACCCTCATTCATAATCCCTACGGGGACGGGCACGCAGCCCGGAGAATTGTCGAGGTGATACTTAATGAACCATAATTTTGATAGTGTCTGCGTGGTGGGCATGGGCTATATAGGCCTGCCGACGGCGGCCACCCTTGCCACCAGAGGTTTGAACGTGATCGGGCTAGAAGTGTCCCAGGAGGTCGTCGACACCATCAACAGGGGGATGATTCATATCGTCGAACCTGAGCTCGATGTCCTGGTCAAGGGATCGGTCAATGCAGGCAGGCTCCGTGCAACCACAGTCCCCGAGCCGGCCGATGCCTTTATCATTGCCGTACCGACTCCGATCAACAGCGATAATGAACCCGACACCTCCTTTATCGAGGCGGCGGTCGATTCCATTGCTCCGGTGCTGGAAAAGGGCAATCTGATCATCCTCGAGTCCACCTCGCCTGTCGGCACCACGGAACGCATCGTTTCCCGCGTCGGGGAATTGCGGAGTGACCTGCATATGCCGCGCTCGCGAAACGCGGCGGGGGATCTCTACTTCGTCCACTGCCCGGAGCGGGTGCTGCCCGGCAAGATCATCGGGGAACTGGTCGACAACGACCGGGTGATCGGCGGGTTTACCCCCGATTCCGCGGATCGGGCGGCAGACCTGTACAGCATCTTCGTCCGGGGCAAGCTGCTCCG
>OBJA01001690.1_pt1 | contig 14445 bp, 26 predicted proteins | sample 1519751 | NCBI WGS metagenome assembly OBJA01 (sample SAMEA3881238, study PRJEB22517) | soil metagenome | biome: lake sediment; feature: soda lake sediment; material: sediment, water from around vicinity | place: India | collected 2013-12-23 | depth 3 m | reverse complement strand
GTAGCTTCAAACTTCGCCAGGTCAGCCTCGAACTTGGCCACAAACTGCTCGCCATACTCTTCTGCGAGCTGTTTCTTTTGCTCTTCGGAAATCGTTGATTTGCCCTCTTTTTTGGCAAACGCCTCAATTCCCAGAAAAGCCAAAACCATGCTCAGTGCGTGTTTAAACATTTTGATGAATTTAAGATTTGATATAATTGTCCACAAAGGCTGATTTGGCCAGGTCGCGGGCAATCCTGACAGCAATGTCAAGAGAGCCAACCTCGTCAATCAAACCCACCTCTTTGGCGTTAAGTGAATTCTCTTTGTCATTTTGAGCGAAAAACATTCGCCCGTTTAGCAATCCAGGTGTTTCCAGCTTGAGTTTTGAGCCGCGGTTCGCTTTCACAGCATTCTGGAAGGCCACGGCCAGCGGCGACAATTCTTCCTGCTGGATCTCTTCATACTTCCCTTCCAGTGCCAGCATAAAAGGCCGGCTCTTGAAGTTCGATTCGGGTGCATAGATTGAATGGAATTTGTAGCCTTCCTTTTCGTAATGAGGAATCACATCCCAAAAGCTCATCATAACCCCGATCGATCCGAATTCGGCAGAAATAGAATTATTGGCCACAACCCGGTCACAGGCCGATGCGGTCCAATAGGCTGCACTGGCGGCCAGATCGCAACTGGCAACCACCGGCTTCTTATTTTCGCTCCTGATTTTAGCGATTGCCTGTACCATCGGCGCCACAGCGTCAACGGCCCCGCCTCCGGAATCAATGTCGAGAATGATTGATGAGATATTACGGTGCGCGCCTGCCTCCATTGCCATGGCCGCAATTTCTTCGGTCCCGTAAGTGCAATAGGTTCCGTACTTCAGCATGGTACCTTTCAGCGGAATAACAGCGATAGAACCCTGCGGGGCTTTATCGAACGATCCTGAGCCAGCAAACACTTCGCCCGATTTCGCTAAAGCACAAACAGGAAGTGGGGCGCGGCCCTGGGATTTGTTTAAATCTTCAGTTGCCATAAAACCGTTCCAGTCACGGTTCATGATCTGCTGTACTGCGGCTCCCTGGCTTAAAGCCTGACGGGCGTCGATAGCCCAAATTCCGCGGTAGATTTGCGAAACAAGTAAGAATTGCCACTGCTGATGTAATACCGTATCTCTCATAGATACAATATTACTTTTGCGGCTTAGGCGATTAAAGGACTACACCAACCAACGGTTTGGTGCCGTAGTTTTGAAGTTGCTTTGAATTTTTCGGCTGGTGGTGGTGTTCGAGGAAGTTTTTATTTCCAGCTTCGGGCCTGTGGTTTTGCTGCCGATAATTTTCTTCAGCCCATTGCGGTAATCAAGACGCAGGATGAGCTTTCGCCCGCTAATGGAAACGATATCGCCAGGCGTTGTTTCATCATGTCCCGGACAGGTAGCCGTTAGGTTGTTCGTGTATAATGTTCCGGCTCTGGTTTCCGACGATTCCTCCTGCAGGTCGATCGTGCCGATGGTAGTTGCGATGGGGCGCCAGTCTGTTCCTGCTAAAACAACATTACATTTTGAATCACCCACAAGGGTCATGGATGCGACTTCGGACAGGAATGCATAATATAGGGCAATTGGACGATCTGTTGAAAGCAATTTTGTATCCATAAGACTTCAATTTTTAAGGGTTATTGCACGGTTTTTTTACATTTTTTCGTCAAAATTTCGTTAAAGTTCTGACCGTTCGAGGGTTAGAAGTTTTTTAAACTGCAATTCCTCCTTTTTTCGCTTCTTCCGGTAGTCGATTTTTTTAATTGCATCGAAATTTGCCACATTGTTTCGAACATTCAAGCCCCGTAAAATGGCGTTGATAATTGTCTTCTGATCCATGCCCTCTTCTTCATAGCCGATCCGGAACCGTTCTTTCACCCAAGTGCGGAACTCATACTCCAGCGCGTCGGTTATTTTCTCTTCGGCCCACTTTGGCATAAAAATGTACCGGTAACGGAGCCAATAACCGTGCTCATTCGAGGGCATGGGTAAAATAAAAGTAACCGGATGATCGATCAAAGGCCGCTTGAGCTGGAAGTCGCCGCTCATGATGTGGGCCCAGATCAGTTTTCCCACATCCAGGCGCCGGGTCAGAATGATGTGCTTTTTATCGGCCGGCGTTGAAAACACAAACCGGCAAAAAGCTTCCAGCAGGGGGTTCAGTGAAATGGTAACTTGTGGCTTGGTCGTCAGGTCAATCTTCATGGGTTACTATTCCGGATTTTTTTATAAATATAGTTTCAAAACGTACATTTGCAAAGCATTTAATTAAATTTTTGTCCACTTTTTTTAATGCTTCTTGCTGATTATCAAATTTTTAATAATTATTGCGTCGAAACGCCCGCTAACGGTTGCTATATTCCATTCCGGAATACCGGAACAGAACATAGCTTTGCGTTACAAACAATGTTGCTTAAAAAGTTCATTGGCTTTTTTGAAACCTATTTCGTAACCAGCATCAGCCGCCCACTTCTTTATTTGCTTAATTGCCTCTACACGTTTATTGTCTCCTTCTTGATGACTATTCCATATTGAGGCAGCTACCACACACCGTTCTTTGCTCAACCATTCTGGAAGCGCAACACAGTTTGTAACAAGCGGTTTATTGCAGTTGCCGCTCTCGTTCGAAGTTTTTTCCAGCGCTCTCTCTATTGATAAAGATATATCTTCAATATCTTTATTTGATGCTGGTTCAAATTTTGAATAATTACCGCCTTCTAATAAATTTCTTATTCCAATGTTCCATTTATTAAGTTCTTCTATAATTAATTTATTTTTCTCCATCGCAATTGTATTTAATTGTTATTACTCGTATCAACTTTTATCGGTTCTTAAAGCAGCAACCGACATCAAACCGCCGAAACGTTACCAGGCATTTCGGGAGGATAGCAGATATATGTAAATGGACATCCCCGGCACTCGAAAAACGGACAAGTTTCTCTTCTTTTCTCCATAATTCTCATTTTTCTATTAAAATTCAACTTTTTTAAAAATTTTTTCCAAGTCGCTTACAACCTACAACCTTTTCGTTTTAGCTTGAAGTACAGGTTTTTACATGCAACAAACGGTTGTAACTGCTTTTTGGGTTGTAACCGGTTGTAAGTGGGTTGTAACTGCTTTTTTTAATAGCGGTTACAACCTGTAAGTTTTTGATATGCAATTTATTTCGTATCATTTTTTAATATGGTTGTAAGGTTGTAACTGAAAAATGTTTTTTTATATCTCTTTTTTGTTTTTTAGTAGTAGAATTAAAATTCTACTATACTATTGATTTAAAGACAATTAAATAAAAATCAGAATAGCGGGATCACATTGTATCCATACCTGGCCGTTCCGTTGATCTTCTTCCCGAACCGGGTAAAGCCTAACTGCTTCATGGCGATGCCAATATTGACATCGGTAACGGTGTACATCGAGGCGTTTACCTTCCGGGCGCGCTTCAGGTCGCGCAGGATCTCAACCGGCTGTTTAAACTCGGCCTGGTCCTCTTCGCCTGGCTCAGGTACCCGGTACCATTCTTTCACCACGCGGAAGCTGGAAGTTTGCACGATAAACCGGCTGTTGTATTCTTCAAATTCGGTGAAGTCTTTCCGGTTCCAGGTATAATCGAAGTTTTGCGAAAGCAACATCACCGCTTCGGCCCAAAGCTGATCCACATCAATCACCTTGGTGTAGCCTTCCCAGTCGATTTCGTCCAGGTGATTGACGGCGAAACGGCGCAACCCCATTTCCGGGAGGATGAAGCCACCGTGATCGGCGTCCTTGTTCGTGGTGCCACAGGCGCTTGCATAGCGCTGTTTGGTCGATGTGAACCGTTTGGATACATTGATGTGCAACGACGACAGGATGTTCTTGAACTCCTCCGCATTGCCCCGTGTGATGCCAACCATCTCGTCGAAGTTGATCAACAGGTTTGTGGTAAACATGTCCTGGTAGTTCATGTCCTTGGTCGATTTCGAAAAATAACCTTTCAGCACGTCGGGCACAAGGTATTCCAGCAGGGAGGATTTTCCGATCCCGCCGTCGTTGTTCACCACCACAAACATGGCATCGTTCGCCTTTTGGCCCATCGTGCAGGCTACGGTGGCCACCAGCCACTTCCGGAAGGTGTACACCAGCCTTTTCTGGTAATACCCTTCTTCCTTGTCACCATAATCGCGGGCTTTCAGGTGGCTGCAAAGCAGGTCGATGTGCGATGTGCCGGCGTAGTTTTTTTCCAGGGCTTCAAAGTATTCCCGGATCGGGTTGTAAGGCTTCGTTTGGTTCGGGCTGGTCAGGATCTTCTTTAGAATCGAGTCGCTGCCGGTGATGCCATCCTCCAGCATGTGCAGCGAAATATCTTCAATGCTGATCTCCTGGTCATACTCCTTTGTTTTGCTTTCGATCATCACTTTTGTGTTGTCGAAAATATTGATCTTGATATCGTAGTTCGCGTCCAGGAATTCTTTCACCAATGTAACGCGGTTCGATCCGTTTGCAGGTATCTTAGTTTCGGTAAATTTTGCCATGTCAGGTCTATAAATAGTTTTACCGGCGCGAAAGCCGGTTTTTTAGAGGGTTTTTATTTTAGAATTCTTCAAAACCATCCGAATTTCCACATACCGGTTAATTCATCGTGTCGGGAGATTCTTGAATTGGGGACTTCTCGAGCAAGGATTTCAAAATCATCTTTTAATTCCTGCGTTGGGTTTTTGGTCCAGAAAAAAAGGTTTTCCCAACCGTCATCTGATTTGTGATCGCAACCATACACGCGGTCAGAACATGCCCGTTCAAAATCATCATCATCCCAGTCATTAATATCCGCAGGCCATGATGGAATTGACATATCCGGAAGGTGTTTTTCGCTGATTTTATTAAATACTTCGTACGCTTTTTGTACTGCTCTAAAACTCAGTGCCATAATGATTAAAATTATTTGGTTTTTGACTTTTCTTCCTTTTCCTGCTGCTCCCGGATGATCCGTTGCAGGTTCCGGATTTGCGTGGCTCGTTCTTTCGAAATTTCTACTTTCCCGATTCCCGGAAAATGCGCGGTGACTGTTGTTTTCCTGTCGTTCATGATTATTTACTTTTTACTTCATTTTTCAATCTCCGGCTTTCGCCCGGAACAGGCACAAATGTCATCATCTCCTCCATCCGGGTACGGATAAACTCACCGTAAAAACCTTCCAGGCTTTTGAAGTTATAATTTGTAGTTGCATAAGTGCGGGCGCCGGCTTCGTAACGCAGGGCAAACAGGTCGATCACCGGCTTTACCACATTCCCGTAGTCTTTCACTTCCGATTCTTCGCGCCCCAGCTCGTCGATAAACATCGGGCGTTTTTCGTAGTACTCCATGCCGTTTTGTTTAATCACGCTGGCTAAGGTTTTCGAGTGTACCATGGTTGTGCGGCGGCGGGTGTATTCGTTTGATATCTGCAGGTAGGCCATCATCAGCACCGATTTTCCGCAGCCTATTTTGCCGCCGAAAATGAGACCGGCGTTCAGGTTCCAGGCGCATTCGGGGTTGTTGGTGAAGTATAAATAGAGCTGTTTGATGATTGGCCCGTTGTGGGCGTCAATCACGTACGGCCGGTTGACCGACCGCTGAACCATGATGCCGCTGGCGTAAATGGTGATCAGCTCTTTAAATTCTTCGTAGCTCATCGTGGTGTAGCTCTTGAAGCTCCGCAGGTGGTGTTCTTTTTCCGCCAGTTGCTGCAAAAGCGCCTCCGTGTTGTTGCTTACCAGCGGGTTTCGTTTGATTGTTTTAGAAATCGCCTCCATCGTTGTTTGTTTTTGGTGTTGATTTGTCTTGTTCATTGATCTTGTACAGGCTCTTCCAATTCGACTTCATCGCGAAGCGGATGGTGTCGATCGCCTTGTCGGGATTGTTTTCCGATATCTCGGAAAGGAATTCAAGGCTGGCTTGCTCCATGCGCGAGCGGACCAGGATCCCGTGCTGTTCGCTCAGGTATTCTTTCCACATTTTCCACATGTAGCGGAAATCGTCCTGGTCGCACCAGCTCTCCACCTTGATGGGATCCACCGGCGTGATAAACTTATCAAACGCCTCGGCCAGCTTTTTCGCCTTGTTCCACTCGCAGGTGAATTTCTGAAGTTTCTTGAGTTGGGAAGCCGATAGCCCGGCATTCTCTATAAAATCCTGAAGCTTGCTTTCCGAAGCTTCAATTTGTGCGCAGATTTCGTTCCAGTGGCGTATCATAGAAATGGTGTTTGATGGAGAATCGCATTCGCCTCGCCAATAGATTTTGTAAATTCTTCCTCGGTGCTTTCGATATGATCGTTACTCAGACAAGATGTGAGGCGCAGATTCGTAGCATTGAAGCCCCTTCTGTATAAAATTTCTGTATCATTTTTAAGTACCGTGACACAAATGAAGTACTCGTCTTCCAAATTGATAGCGGTGAAAATATTACCTTTTGCGTGCCTGAAGTAGTTGAATTTGTTCGCGGTGTAAGGCGCTGCAAGTTTTGAATTTTGTTTCTCCAGTATGGCATAGATCAGTTCTTGCTTGTGCTTTCCTTCCGGATTGAGAGCGAACTCTCGCGCAATGTCATCCAGTTCAGGGCGGCTAAGTTTTAAAAGTTCTAAAATGTCATAGGTTTTCATCATCAATCGTTTTTCAGCAGTTGCAACTGCAGTTTGGTAATGTTTACAATGGCGCTCACGTTGTTGCATACCTGCTTTGCCTGGTTGACGTATTCAGGGTGGTTCCTGACTTTTTCAATATCGGCCAGCAGCGTTTCCGTCAACTTGGCAAAATGGGATTTCGACTCCAGGTAAATTGATGGAACAGTAGTGCCGGGTGGCAGCGGTTGTGACGGAACCACGGCCGGGATGTTGGACTGTTCGTTCACAGCTTCCTGTTCTTCAGGCATTTCTTTAAAATTCAACAGGAAAAGTTCCAGCTTCGATTCGGTATCCTTCGTGAAAGTTTCGGTTTCACCATCTATTTCAACCTTTACTTCAAAATTCCCGTGAACGGTTTTATAGCCTTTAAAAATGGCTGTATGGTTGCGGTACTGGTAACTTTTACCGCCGATGATCATTTTTTCCAGTTTCGCTAAGCTCATTGATTGTCCTCCTTAGTTTGATTTGATTTCGTTTTAATTCAATTATTTCCGGCATTTGCGCCAAGGCTCCTTTCATTTCCGGTTGCCTGACAGATAACTTCGAAATAATATATCCGTCAGTCAATTCGCCTCTTCCGGTATTTTTCTCCAGGTGTTCCAACCGGTCAACCAACTCCCAGTTGGCGGGGTCGCAATTCATCAAATTGCCATCTTTGGCCCTGATGATTTTGCCTTTCGGGATTGGACCGTGTGTTTTCTCAAAGTTGTAGCGGTGTAGCGGCACAAACTTGCCGTTAACCTTGATGTATTTGATGGATCGTTGTTCCTGTCTCCAAACCCTGACTTGCTTTTCGGGAAATGATTGCCAAAATCCTTTGGCCCACAAATTATTCTCGGTTGTAAAGCCCTGGTGAAATATCCGGTTATTTCTCCTCCTGATCTGCTTCACTTCTTCCGAAGTGCGGATGAGACCAAGCAAACTCCGTTTTTTCTCCACATGTTTTTTAGTGAATGTTCTAAAAACATTTTCGCCATTCACCACACGAAAAGTAAGGCCGCGCTCATTCAGCATTTGAGATAATTCCAAATCTCCGTGATTCCGGAAGTTTGCCTTCAGAAACTGAATATCTTCCTTACTCCACCTGATCTGCATGCCGCGTGTCAAGCCAATCCTATGACAATGTGAAAGCATTGTTGACAGGCTTATATGGGAATTGCGTTTCGCGTTGATTTGCGTCAGCAACTGCATGTTTGTCAACGCATAGTAATTGTTCTCCAAAAAATCCCTCTCCTCTGCTGAAAAAAAGTTCTGGCTCATCGTTTAACTCCTTTCGATCGTTTTAAGCCTTCTTCCTATCCTGTTTTTCCTGATATCCAAAATGATATTGCGTTGGATGCACAGGTATTGCCTGATCATCCGTACCCGGTCAGTTGGGCGTTCCACGGCGGGGTCGCCGGGGAAATCCACGCAATGGCTGCAACATTCGTGCGTGTCGTCCACCCAAACGCAGCTTCCAACGTCGGGGTGAACACAGGCATCCAGGTCGGTGCATCCGCAAAACTTACAGGTTCCGTAGCTCATGGCTTCGCAGTTTTCAGTTGACAGTTTTCAGTTGACAGTTCGGGCCATGCGTGGTGTTGCTGGCCATCAAGAAGATCACCGGCAGCTTTGCGCCCAACCTGCAACATGGTGTTGCTGGTGTAGCTATATCCCACTTCCATGGTCTTTTTTATTTTTAAAAACCGATCATCACTGGCGTGATCCATCGGCAACCATTCACCCCATTGTTTGAAAAAGAAAGGTGTTCCGGCTTCCTGGCATTGGTCCCTAACCGACCGCACCCAGTCGGGGTGCACAGGCCGTGAATTCGGACCACTTTCGCCGCCTACGATCACCCAATCAAGTTTATTGGCGTACCATCCACCGGCACCATGTGCTTTAAATCCGGTCAGGCAATCATCAACCCAGGCATGGCCATCTTCCTCACGGATTAATTGATTCAATTTCACCGGCCCTAACATCGGTTCAATACTAACAAACCTTTTCACCGCTGGCACCTGCAGCAGGATGGGGATCCGCTTGTTTGCTTGCTCTTGGTTCTCTGCCGTTATACCTAGCCACACGTTCGGCTTTGGTTGCCAAGGAATACCGTGCTGTTCAGCTTTCCATTTCCAGAATGCAGCCATCCGCTCAGGGCGTTTGGTCAGCAGGATGTAAAGGTGCTGGTCACAATCCGACATCACCGAAAAAACTGCATCGATCTTTTCAAAATCTGAATGTTCGTGAAACAAATCGCCCATGGAGCAAACAAAAATGGCGCGGGGTTTTGTCCATTCTGCTGGCTTGGTGAGTTGCGATAATACAAATGCAGTAGTTCCGTTCCATTCTCCATACCTTGGATCATGTGGTGATTTCACCACAACTTCCTTGTATTGGGCTGTTTTGGCATTGAATCTCCTAATATGGGCTTGTTTTTCAGCATAGCAATTTTCACAACCAGGTGAAACTTTGCTGCACCCAATTATCGGGTTCCAGGTTTCCGGAATGAAGCCGGGAATGTTGAGCCAGGAGATTTTGTGTTCTTTCATTTTTTTTGAGTTTTGAGTTTTGGGTTACGAGTTTCGAGTTTTTCTCCCCTCCTTAGGAGGGGCTGGGGGAGGTTTCCATCATCTGATTAAGAATTTGAACGCCGTAGCTGTATTCCTTTTGCAGTTCGGTCACATACTTGTTTTCCTTTGCAGGTTCAATCTGCTCAGGGGTCACAGCGATGGTTTTGTGCGTGTGCTCCAGCTCCAGCCTGAAGCCGTTCTTTTTTACCATTCGGTGCAGGTAATATTTCCGTTTGTAGGTGCCTTTATTGTCCATGATAATACTCGTTGAACCGGTCCAAAAAAACTTTTCTGGCAGTTTCCGGGTCCATGTAGGTGATGGGGCCCGATCTATAAAAGGCATTGTATTCGACATTCTGGATGTACAGGTCGTAAGGTTTGATCTCCGGAAGGCGGCTTGCTGGCAAGTTGTAGCGGATCGAGATCGCGGCCATGATGCGGTTTTCGATCTCCACAAAACCGGGTAGCAACACTTTGAGCGGTTTGATAAGATCGCCGGTATAGCCTTCCGAAGCGTCATGCATCAAAGCCAGCAGCTTCATTTTGTCGGGCGCATCGGGGTTTTGCAGGGCATATTCGTCGCACACCATCACGCAGTGCTGGGCAATGCTGAACATATACGGCGACTGCCCCGAAAAATGCCCGGAATTAGCCAGTCCGGAGGCAATATCGTTGATGTTGATCATGTCGGGCGATGGGTTCAGCAGGTCAAACTTTTTACCGGATAAGGTGCGCATACAGCCATCGAGATTCGACGGGTGAATGGCGGGTTCGTGTAGTAGTTGCATGGTCATAGTTCTGACTTTTTAATTGACACTTCCCATTCTGATTTAACCAGGAGCAGGTCATATATCCGGATTCCTTTCGAAGTGATAGGTTTGACAAATCCTTTGTCAGGATTTTCTCCTTCCGTGATCCACTGGATCAGGTTCGAGATGAATTCTGCAGTCTGGACTTCCTTTTTCAGCAACCAACCGTGATCTTTTGAGAATCCTACAAATGGTGTTGATGTTATCGGCGATACGCCAAAGCTCAACATCTCAAAAAGCTTTTTCACAATTTCTTCAAAGGCTTCGGCTGATATTTCATACTTGTCGCACAGGGCCTGGTCTATTTCCCGATATTCCGCTTCATCTGGATCAAGTCCGCACACTTTGGCGGCCAATTCTTCCATATCGGTCCAATTGATGTTTTCGTTACTCATTTCAGTTGTTTTTGAAGGTCAGACAATTCTATTAATTGCACATTAGTGGCTGGCTCACCGTGCATCCGGTTTTGGTAATGGTTTGATGACAGCAAGATGTCCAGCTCAATCAACTCCTGCCGGCTGCAGTTGCGCAGGAACTTTTCAGGGGTGATATCGATCTCATTGTGTTGTGAAATTTTTGGCATAACTATTCAACTTTGGTTAGTTTATCTTCATCAAATTCATAACCGGACACACTGATCAAAGTGATACCCGCAGATCCGTCAAGCTTCCACCAGCCTTCTTTAGAGTTAAATTCATCCTTAACGCCATCGGTGTTGTACCCTTCAAAAGTGGCGACCCTGATGACTTCCATTGCTGTTTTTTTCATCGCTTCGTCCACCGGGTCCGCTTCTTCGTCATAGTCCCATGTCCAAAAGTCAAGCACCTCCTGTGCGATTTCAGCAGTAAATTTTTCGGTATCAACTTCAAACTCCGCTTCAGCTTCGTGAAAGTCATAAATGTATGTGTACTTTTTAATCATAGCTAAAACATTATGAATTAATGACTTCTAATCTATCAAACCGGTAACCTTGCCTTGAATCTTCGATGGCAAATTGTTTCAATTGTTCCATATCAGTATCGTCAGGGACCTCTATGGTTTTAGAATAACTGAGCTGATTGACGTCAGGAATGAAAGGGTTAATGCTTTTGCAAATTGCTTTTACTTTCATACAGTTTGATTTTTAATGGTTTGTAAAAATTTCTCGTGTTTTATTTTGAATGGTTTATCGACTTGTAGCAGGTTGTTTACCGTGCGGATGGCGTGAATGACGGTGGAGTGGTCAAAGCCGGTTTCGCGCTGCAGGGTATGCAGCGACACCTTGGAGTTTTCGCGCCGGTACTTCATTACCGACATGCGGGCTTCCACGATTTCGCGGGTCCTTACTTTGCGGTACAGGTCGGCGGGACTGATGTTCCAGGTTTGGCAGGCAGCCAGTTCGATGTTTGAAATGCTGAGCGATAGGCCGGGAATGGCATAGGGCGAAATTTTGGATGTGAGCGATCCAACTATTTTCGTACACATGTGTTTAATGAGTTGAGTTAAATGATATTTAGATATAAGCCCGGTATGGTTTGGGAGACCCTGCCGGGTTTTTTATTCAATTTACTTCGTGCCGAAATTGCGGCTTATAGTCTTTCTTTTTCCCGAGCGGCATCCGCACGTAACGGACCTTTCCGGTTTTGGTGGTTGTCACCCGCCGTTTTTCACAGTAAAATTCTGTCGTCATGGTCCGGTATTCAAAATAGACCGATTCGGGAGGGTAGATCGCGTCCAGTTGCACGTTTACCAGTGCGGCTTGCCGGAATAAGTCAGACACTTCGTCGCGCGACTGGGTACGGGTAACTTCGGTTTTGCCGTTCATGGGATTGGTCACTATCACCAAATACCCGGTTTGTGCTGGCGCGGCGCTGATCAGTAAGGCCGTAAATAATAGGGCAAGGATTGTTTTCATGGCTAGTTTACTAGGTGCCCGTACTCGATCACGAGCAGGTTGATTTGTTTTTCAAGGAAAACCTCTTTGTTATCGCGATTGGCTTGCCAATACTCCTGTTTAGCCAGCGGGCCTTTAATCCAGCCTTCGCCAAAAACAGTTACGTTACACGATTTCATAACCTTCAGGCGAAGCTGCAGCACTTCCTGTTCGTTCCAGCTCTTCGGGATCCCCAGCTTCAGCGGGTTAACAATCGCCGCGTGTGGCAATGCCTTCCTGATCTCGTTTTCAGCCCTCTGCAGTTGCGATCGGTATTGCTCCTCCGGAAGCGAGTCGTTGCCTGTGATGTAAATTGTGGGTTTCATTTCTTTGGAATTTGAGTTAGACGTTTGTGTCGGAAGTTGTCTCGGGGTATCGCCATTCGATCACTTCCCACGCTGACCACCATTTGCGGGTGTTTTTCCAGAACAGCCCGTCCGGCGCTTCAAAGATGCCTTCGGTCCACTCTTCGGTGTCCATCGGCCTGAACTCCACTTTGCGCCCCATCTCGGGCAACGTAGCTTTGTCGATTTTGATTTCAACAGGTTCCATTTGTTTCATTTTTTTTCGCGGCGTGGCATCCGCATGGTTGACAGTTTGATTTGTTTGAAAATTTAGCCCCGGAAACCCGGGGCCTGCTTTCGTCCCGGAAGCACCGTACCGGTTCAATAAATAAAGAGCGCTCTAATCGTCCGTTGGCTATCGTTTGCCCTGGATTTGTGGCCAGAACGGGATTCGAACCCGCAATCGGAATTTCCAAGATGGTCCTCAAAATTCCTAGCCATTTGCCCGGCCAAAACCACCCGGTCAACACCGGTCGGAAATAAAAACCAAAAATCAACTAACCTTTAAACTGCTGCATTTTTCGAGAGGTGCAGCGCCCTCTATGGAGAATAAACCAGGCTTTCAAAATGTGGTTGTATAGCTTGTTAGAACGCCGAAAGCCTGGTATTTATAGTATTTTGGAAATGTAAGTTGATAGTGCCGCCCGGTTGGGAAGTTCGAGTTTTCGCAGGGCATTTTGCACATGAGATTTTACCGCATCGATCCCGATAAACAGCGTCTTGGCAATTTCTTCGTTTGATAGTCCCTTGGCCACTAATCCTGCGATTTCCTTTTCCCGGCAGGTTAGTCCGGTTTCCCGCTCCGGAAGGCACAAAGTTCCTTCATCCAAACACTCGCCGCGTAGGGGACAAGTCACCAGCTCCGGATGAATAATCCCTTGCGCGTCGATGTCAAGCACGTTATCAAACTCCGACCCGTTACATTTCATAAAACGCCGTGCTGCCAGGTACCTGAATTGCTTGTTCTGACCGTAAATTTCTTTCAGTCGTTTGTAGCACTTCGGAAACTGGTTATCGACCTGCGACAGAAGGGGAACAGTGAAGTTTGTAGAACCAGGTTCGAGCAATATGCTCGTAGATTCACCGCGTTTCCTGTACATAGCATCCTTTCCATCTGCGGACCTGTGAAATTCTATATTCTTCAAAATCATCATATCGGGTAATATTTTGGGAGATTAGTATTGGCTAGATTTGAAATATAAAATCTTACATTTTTGGGATCATTTTGATAGCGAAAGGTCCTTGGCAGTTTTTGAGGATGACAGAACCCTGAGTTGGTCGATTGTAATGGGCGCGGGCTTGTTTTCGAGCAGTTCCTCGGTGCTGCAGTTCAGGAAAACCGCCAGTTTAATCAGGGTGCCGGCAGCGGGTTCATACGGGTCATTTGCCTTAACATTCAGTATTTTGCTGAATGTTTGCCGGCTCACACCGAGATACTCCGGGAGCTGCTTCATGGCAATATCCCTGTCGGAGGCGGGGAGTGAGTTCAGCAACTCCTTAATCCTGTATTTTGTAGAAACTTTTGAATACATTTGTCGTTAATATTAGACTGGTTGTATAAATTACTTTACAAATGTAGCAAAATAAATTACAAAAAAACAAACGTTTGATGTAATATTTTGTGCGACAAAATTCTCACTAATGGAACTTGGAAAGAAAATCAGGGAGTTACGCGAGAAGAAAAAATTAACTCAGGAAGATTTGGGGCTTGCTGTTGGTGCGAAAAAACCCCGGCAGTGGGGGTCGCAGATGGAGAGGGGTATAATTAAAAATCTGAAACAAGAACACGCGATCAGGTTGGGAAGTCTATTGGGTGTCGATCCAGTTTATTTCTATTCTGATGAGATACCAAAAGTAAACGACGATGCGCTAATTCCGCCCGATAAATTTGGAAGAGATCCACTCAAGCATTCAAAAACCAAAAAAGAAACAATTCTTTTACTCAGCGAAGAAAACCGCGCCCTGCTTCGTGAGAATGCCTACCTGAAATCGATCATTCTACAACACAAAATCGACATTTATAATGCTGATCCTGAGGATGACACACTTTGACACAGGCAACATTGAAAAAATTGGAAAACCGGCTATTGGTTTTCAGGACGTTATGTTTGCAGCAATCAAAAAAATTGGAATCCCATCATCCACCCAGAAAAAAGCTCCGTTGAAAACAGCGGGGCTTTTCTT
>OBJA01001689.1_pt1 | contig 14463 bp, 11 predicted proteins | sample 1519751 | NCBI WGS metagenome assembly OBJA01 (sample SAMEA3881238, study PRJEB22517) | soil metagenome | biome: lake sediment; feature: soda lake sediment; material: sediment, water from around vicinity | place: India | collected 2013-12-23 | depth 3 m | reverse complement strand
CTCCTGGAAGGCGGCGCAGATATCGGCAACCTGCTCCGGTTTTTCGGGCACCTGGCGTTGGACCTGGCCGGCCACCGCCGTTTTCAGGCCGCTGAAGCTGAAATCAAAGCTTTCCGCCTCCAGCCGGGCCCGGGGAAAGGCAAAGGCGGCAGGATCACCCTGAACGGCCAAGCGGCTCACCACCGGGCCGCCGGGGTAACCCAGATTCAGCAGTTTGGCCACCTTGTCGAAGGCTTCGCCGGCGGCGTCGTCGCGGGTGCGGCCCACCAATATGAAACTGGTGGGTGATTGCACCAGGAAGAGGCTGGAGTGGCCGCCGGAAGCGATCAGGGCCAGGTACGGAAAGGCCGGCGGCTCAGGGCTGAGGAAAACCGAGGCCAGGTGGCCGGCGATATGATCCACGCCCACCAGGGGTCGGCCGCCGGCCAGGGCCAGGGCCTTGGCAAAATTGAAGCCCACCAGCAATGAGCCCACCAGCCCCGGCCCTTGAGTGACGGCAATCAGGTCCAGCTCCCGGAGAGCGACCCCGGCTTGCCCCAAGGCCCCGTTCACCACCGGCACGATATTTTCCAGGTGGCGGCGGGAGGCCAGCTCCGGCACTATGCCACCGTAAGGATTGTGGGTTGCGGCCTGGTCCTGGATCAGGTCGGCGAGGATTTCGACTTTGAGCGTTGCCGGGTACTCGTCCGGCGCCACGGCCAGCACCGCCGCCGCCGTGTCGTCACAGGAGGTCTCGATTCCAAGGATCAGCATGGCCGTAATCGCGCCTGCAACTCTTAGTCGCGGGCGCGGGGGGAGGAGCCCAGCCACTCGTAGTGCGAGCAGATCTGGCGCAGCTCGCCGCAGGCCGCGGCCACTTGGGGATCGTCGATATGGCCCAGCATATCGATAAAAAACAGGTAGCGGCCCGGCTCGTCCTTGAAAGGGCGGGACTCGATCCGGGTCAGGTTGATCTGGTGGCGGGCCAGGATGCTCAGGGCTTCGTGCAGGGCGCCGGGCTTGTCCTGCAGGGCCAGGAGCAGGGAAGTCTTGTCATCACCGCTGCTGGTCGGCGATTCCGGAGCCAGCAGCAGAAAGCGGGTGGTGTTGCCCCGGTAGTCCTCAATGCCCTTGACCACCACCTGTAACTGGTAGGTGCGCACTGCCAGGGAGCTGGCGATAGCGGCCACTTCGGGGTCTTCCGAGGCCATCCGGGCCGCGAAGCCGGTGCTGATCACATCCTGTTGGGGCACCTTGGGCAGATTGCGTTGCAGCCACTGGCGGCACTGGGCCAGGGGCTGGGAGTGGGAAACCACCAGCCTGACATCCTCCAGGCGGCCGCTCTGGTTGACCAGATTGTGACTGATGGCCAGATTAAGTTCGCCGCAAATTTTAACCTGATATTTACGAAAGGAGTCCAGGGTGGAGGTCACCGCCCCCTCAATGGAATTTTCCACCGGGACGATGCCGTAATTCACCCGACCACGCTCCACCTCGATAAAGGTGTCCTCTATGGTGTCCATGGGCCGGAAGGAGGCGGCGGAGCCGAAATGCTTGACCCCGGCCAGGTGAGAAAAGGTGGCCTCGGGACCCAGATAGGCGATCTCAATTTCCTTCTGTGAAAGCCGGCAGGTGGCGATTATTTCCAGGATTACCGAGCGCAGGGCCGGTTCGGGAAAATCGCCGTTGTTCTGTTTCAGCAGGCGTTCCAGAACCTGGCGCTCCCGTTTGGGATCCCACTTGTTACGATTGTCCCGGGATTTGACGGCCCCCACCTCCCGGGCCAGGCCGATACGCTGGCGCAGAAGGGCCAACAGTTGATCGTCAATGGCGTCGATCCTGGTTCTGATTTGGGCCAGGGAGGTGGAGACGGAGGTGGAGACGGGGGCGTTTTCGGCTTTATTGGTTGCAGGCATTTTGAGCTCGGTTCGTAAAATTGCAGAAATCAGTGAGATTAAGGTCAAGCCCGCTAGTGTATTAAGAATCAGGCCGCCGTGCAAAGATTTTTTATCCTTCTGCGCCCCGCCCGCCTCTGGTTGACAGGCCGGGGCAAAACCGGTAAGAACGCTGGGAATGCCTTGGCTCGAACCACTTGCCAATAAACCGGGAGCGGTTGACTGCGATGAAAGTAAAACACTGCATGCAGGACAGCAAAAAGCTGGTCACCATCGGCCGCAATGCCCGGTTGCAGGATGCCGGCATCCTGATGAAGCAACACGGAATTCGCCATTTGCCGGTGGTTGAAGACGGGCAGATGGTGGGGTTCATCACCGAAAGCGATATCCGCCATTACGCTTTTCCCTCCCTGGAAAAGGATATTTACGTCCATGAAGTTATGGTGCGTAATATCATCACCATCAATATAAATGCCACCATTGAAAAGGCGGCCCGGCTGATTCACGATTATAAAATCGGCGGCCTGCCGGTGCTGGACAAGAAGAAGCTGGTGGGCATCATCACCGCCATCGACCTGCTTTCCGCCCTGATTTCGGTGATGGGGCTGCTCAAGGACTCCACCCGGATCGATGTCCTGGTGAGCAAAAAAGGCGGCGTGGAGGATGTTACCCGAATTATCAAGGAGCATGGCGGGGAAATTATCAGTGTTTCCACCGAGCAGCATTCCTCCCGGCGTAAGCTCTACGGTTTTCGCCTGGAGAAGTGCGATTACGATGAGGTGATCGAGGCCATGGAGGAGGCGGGGCACAAGGTGGTGGCGGTGGTTGATTGAACCTCTGGTGAGCCGTTACCGGTGTCGAAAGGCCGCAACGACGACAAGATCAGGGGTGGGCGTGGACCAATTCGACAAACTGTGCGAATATCTGGCCGGGCTGGATGCTCCGCCGGCGGTGGCTTTTTCCGGTGGGGTGGATAGCTCCCTGCTGCTGGCCGCGGCCCTGCGGGTGTACGGCAAGCGGGCGGTTGCCGTACATGCCCGTTCGCCCCTGCAGGCCCCCGGTGAACATGAAAACGCCTTGGCCGTCGCCGGTTCACTGGGCTGCCACCCCCGGATTGTGGAAATTGATCCTTATGGCTGGCCGGAAGTGGCGGCCAACGACGAGCGGCGTTGTTATCACTGCAAACTCCGGCTTTATCGCCTTTTTGGGATGCTTGCGGCCCAGTGGGGATGCGCCGCCCTGCTGGATGGCACCAATAGCGATGATCTGCAAAGCCACCGTCCAGGCCTGCAGGCTATCCGGGAACTGGCGGTTGCCACCCCCCTGGCGGCGGTTGGCCTGGAAAAGGGGCGGATTCGGGAGCTGGCCCGCCAATTAGACCTGCCCAACTGGAACAAGCCAGCCGCCTCCTGCCTGGCCACCCGGATCAAGGCGGGTCGGCCCCTCACCCGGGAAGCCATTGCCCTGGTTGCCCGCGGTGAAACCTACCTTAAACGGCAAAATTTTTTGGGCTGCCGTTTTCGTCACATGGGGCAATCCTGCCTGGTGGAAGTGGAGGCGGCCGATTACCGGCGCCTGCTTTCTTCGGCTATCTGGCCTGAATTAAACGATTTTTGCCGAGCCATGGGTTTTGTCCAAGTGGAGGCCGCTTGCCGGCCCAACGCTTGAAAACGCCCCTGTTTTGGCGTTTTTTTTGTTTGACATGGTAAGTTTTTTTATTGACAATCAAAAGGCGGCTGGTTAAAGCCTTTTGGTACCTGCGTATATGACTTGGTAGGGGATAGTAGCAAAACCAACACAGCACGAGGAGGAAGGAATGAACAAGAGTGAATTGGTGGAGCAGATGGCAAAGGCCGGCGGCATCAGTAAGGCCGCAGCGGAGAAGACTCTGGCCGGGTTTCTGGCCGGAATCACCAAGGCCCTCAAGAAGGGCGACAAGGTGACCCTGGTTGGATTCGGCACCTTTTCCGTGGCCAAGCGGTCCGCCCGTCAGGGTCGCAACCCCCAGACCGGCAAGCCGATCACCATCAAAGCGCGCAAGGTTGCTCGCTTCAAAGCCGGCAGCAAGCTCGCCGATGCTGTGAAGTAGATTTTTTTCGGACTTTGATTGTTCGATGAACGGGGTCGGCGTCCTGGCGGATGCCGACCCCGTTTGCTTGTAATCGCCGCAACCTTGAGCATTGCCGCCAAGTTTTTACTTGCATTATCCGCTAAAGTTAAGCAATATGCCCCCCGTTTTCGGGAAGCGCGTCGGGACGTGGCTCAGCCTGGTAGAGCACATGCTTCGGGAGCATGGGGTCGGAGGTTCAAATCCTCTCGTCCCGACCAATTTTTCTGTAAATCGGCAACGGCCAGCCGGCCGCTGTCGCCTTTGTCACCTTCCCCCGTTTACTCACCATTCCGCCCCGCCGGATCGGCCGGTTTTCTTTATTTTCGTCGTTGCCGAGCGGGCGGAAGCCAAAAGGAGACTTTTTGTGATGACTGGAACCGTTCGCCGATTTCTCATGCCGGCCGCCCTGGGGCTGGCCCTGTTGCTCACCGCCTGCGGCTCGGAAAATGCCGCCGCCACCACCCCCAAGCTGGAAAGCCTCAAAGACAAGGTCAGCTACAGTATCGGCCTTAATATCGGGGCCGATTTTGTGGCCCAGGAGATGGATATCGATGCCGACTTGCTGGCTCGGGGGATCAAGGATGCCGTCAATCAGGCCGAGCCCCTGCTCAGCGAGGCCGAAATGCATGAGGCCATCATGGCCTTTCAGGAGGAGATGATGAATCGTCAGGAAGCCATGCTCAGCGAGTTGGGAGCGGAGAACTTGCGCTCCGGTGAAGATTTTATGGCGGAAAACGCCGCCAGCGAAGGGGTGAAGACCACGGCCAGCGGGCTCCAGTATCGGGTGCTTGCTCAAGGCGAGGGCGGCAAGAAGCCCACCGCCGATGATGTGGTGTCCGTCCATTACGAGGGGCGGCTGGTTGACGGCACTGTCTTTGACAGCTCCCGTAAGCGGGGCGAGCCCGCCGTCTTTCCGGTGGACGGGGTGATTCCCGGCTGGACCGAAGCCCTGCAGTTGATGCGGGAGGGTGATAAATGGCAAATTGTCCTGCCCGCCGACCTGGCCTACGGGCAGCGGGGGGCGCCGCCGGTGATCGGCCCCAACGCCGTGCTGGTTTTTGACGTGGAGTTGTTGCAGGTCAACCCTTAGTAAGTACAAGGGTAGACGTTCACCGGGGATACAAACCTGTCGATTTAACGTGAGGTAAGCGTTGGCCGGCTTCGAACCTTCCGCCATCTTCTTCGCCTTCGCCCTGACCATGCTGGCCGGGCTGGCCACCGCCATCGGCGGCCTGCTGGCCATGTTCATCCGGCCCCACAATACGGTGGGGCTTTCATTGGGGCTGGGTTTTTCCGCCGGGGTGATGATTTATGTATCCCTGGTGGAGTTGCTGCCCGAGGCCACGGCGGCCTTTGCCGAAAGCTACGGTGATGAATGGGGCTACGCCCTGGCCACCGCCGCCTTTTTCCTGGGAATTGCCGCCACCGCCCTCATCGACCTCCTGGTGCCCAAGGATGTCAATCCCCATGAGCTGAAGGAGGAAGCGGAGTTTGCCGGTGACAGCGATCTCCACGTCAGCCGGCGACGGGCCCTGAAACGAACCGGGGTTTTCACCGCCCTGGCGGTGGCCATCCACAACTTCCCCGAGGGCTTTGCCACCTTCAGCGTGGCCCTGCTGGACCCCGCCCTGGCCATCCCCATCGCCATCGCCATCGCCATCCACAATATTCCCGAGGGGGTGGCGGTGGCCCTGCCCATCTATCACGGTACCGGCAGTCGGCGCAAAGGCTTCTGGTACTCCCTGCTCTCCGGCCTGGCCGAACCGCTGGGGGCGGTGGTGGGCTTTATCCTGCTGGCCCCTTTCCTGAACGAGTCCACTCTGGGCCTGGTCTTTGCCATGGTGGCCGGGGTGATGGTCTATATCTCCTTTGACGAACTCTTCCCCGCCGCCCGCCTCTACGGTACCGACCACAGCCCCATCATCGGCTTGCTGAGCGGAATGCTGGTGATGGCGTTCAGTCTGGTTCTTTTTGAATTTTACCAGTAGTTCGTTGTTGGTAACCGTTCACCAGGGGTACTAACCTGCCGGTCTAACGGGTTGTAATCGTTCAGCAGTGCCGCAGATTCTGGTAAGCAGCCAGGCGTAGCGTACACCGGGTACTCAAGCCTGGCTGATCGCCCGAAGGTGCGGTGCTGCTGAACGATTACCGTTGTTGCAGCTCTTTCCTGAGGCGGGCGGCGGCGGCCGGCTGGCCGGCGGCCTCGTAGGCGGCGGCCAGGGCCTCCCGGGCATGCCGGTTGCCGGGCTCCAATTCCGTTACCCGCTTAAAGGCGGCGATGGCTTCCGCCAACTGTCCTCCCTGGCCGTAGAGAATGCCCAGGTTGAACCAGGCCGGTGCCAGTTCGGGGGCGACCTCGGCGGCCCGGCGGGTGGCGGTGATGGCTTCTTCCACCCGGCCGGCCCGCCCCAGAATCACCCCCAGATTGTACCAGGCCGGGGCAAACTGCGGATTGAGTCGCAGGGCCTGGCGGTAGCTGCCCTCGGCCCTGTCGGCCAGGCCCAGTTGTTCCTGGGCCAACCCCATGTTGAACCAGGCCCGGTAATGGCCGGGCTCGCTCCGGGTCCAGCGGAAGGCGTGTTTGAGCAGCTCGCTCCACTCCCCGCGGGCTTCCAGTTGGGCTGCCTGTTCGGCCCAGGCCGCCTGTTCGGCGGCGGCCTCCAGGTGGCCCGGACCGGGAAAGACCAGCAGCAGGCCGCTCAGCAAGAGTATGGCAAAATGATTCATAGCGAAACGTTTGGTGATCACAGCAGGCCGACCCCCGTCAGCATGGCGGCGGCCGTGGCCAGCAGTTCCTCCTTGCCGGCCTCGCTGCGAGCCTCCACGTAGAAACGCACCTTGGGTTCGGTACCCGAGGGCCGGATCATCAGCCAACTGCCGTCATCAAGAATCAGCTTGCGGCCGTCGATGGTAATCAGCTCCTTGATGGTCCGGGCGGCGGCGCCCACCTTGATTTCCATCCCCGGCTGGTAGCGTTCCAGGCCGGCCAGAGCCCGTTGCAGATCCTCCCCCTGTTTGCTCACCGTTACCCCGCCCTTGCCGGGATAGTAGGCCCCGAAGCGTTGGCGAATCACCTCCAGGTAGCCCGCCAGCCCCTCAGGTCGGCGCAGCAGCAGATCAAGGGCCAGCAGCAAGCCGATATAGGCGTCCTTTTCCGGGGTATGGCCGATCAGGGAGATGCCGTCGGATTCCTCAAAAAGCACCAGGGCCTTGCCGATTACCGGCTTGAACTCCTTGAAGCCCACCGGCGGCTCGAAAACCTCTTCCCCCAGGCCTTGGGCGATGCCGTTGGCAAAGTTGCTGGTGGCCACGGTCTTGGCCACCGGCCCCCGCTTGCCCTTGTCCTGGTGGAGATAGTGGTAGGCCATGGCCCCGAAGAGGTTCATGTCAAATTCCCGGTTGCCGTCGCAGAAACGGATCCGGTCGCCGTCGGGATCGATGATGGCCCCCAGCTTGTGGGGTTCCGGGCGGGCCTTGAGGGCGGCGCTGACCATGGCCAGGTTGGCCGCCGAAGGCTCGGGGGCCACTCCGCCGAAGGTGGGATCGTCGTTGTCGCGGAAGCGGAGCAGGCGGGAGGGCGGAATGCCGGTCAGCAGCCGCTCCAGGTGAACCCGGCTGGCCCCGTGGACGCAATCGATGGCCAGCACGTAATCGTTGCGCCGGGCCAGTTCGGCCAGGATACCGTCGTAATCCAGGCCGTGGCGCTGCCGGTTTTCCCGCACCAGTTGCTGCCAGCAGGCCAGGGAATCCAGGGGTTCGATAAGCTCGGGCCGGGGGGGCGGCAGTTGGGGCGGGCCGGCCGCCACCAGGCTGGCGGCCAGGGTGGTGATCCGGTCGGTAATCAGCGGGGCGGCGGGGCCGGCATCGGCGGCGTTGTACTTGAAGCCGCCATACTCAAGGGGGTTGTGGCTGGGAGTGAGGTTGACGGAAAAGGCGGCCTTTTTTACCAGCAGGGCCGCCGAGAGTACCCCGGTGGTGGACTCCCCGGCGTAGTAAACCTTGAACCCCCGGCCGCTGAACAGCTGGGCCACCGCTTGGGCCAGCAAGGGGCCGCCGAAACGATTGTCATGGCCCACCACCACCCCGCGCCGTTGGGCTTCGGCCAGGTCTGCCACCCCCAGGGCTTGGTTTAACTCGGGGTCGCCATCGGCCTGGTCGTAAACCTGGCAGATGGCCAGGGCGACCTGGCGCACCGACTGGAGATTGAGATCCTTGCCCAGCATCCCCCGCCAGCCCGAGGTGCCGAATTTGACCGGAGTGACCGGCGGGCCGGAGTTGTTTTCAATTTCAGCGGCCAGCAACTGATAAACCTGCTCGATGGCCTGGCGGGCGGTGTGATGTTCCGGGGTGTTCGGCCCATGCTGCTGCCTGTGGGCCACCAGTTCCCGGAGCAGGGCAAAATAGTCGCTGGCGGCATGGTCGCCGGGGATGACGTGACGTTTAAAGAGATCGGCAAACGGGTTTTCCATCGAAACATCTCCTGAACGTAAGGCTGCGGCAGCCGTAATCGTAATCGAATCAGCCGCCCCGTACCCCGTGTACTTGAGCCTGGCTGATCGTCCGCATCGGTCGTCGGCGAAAAGCCGACAACCGATGCGGTGCTGCGGCACGGTTACCCGGATATTAGCGTCACCGGCGCTGAATTCCAAGGATTATCGCCCTTGTTCCCGGTTACATAATCGGTTGACCGCCGCTCCAAGATTCGCTATAAAACGTAACCGTTCAGTTATGGTTGATTTGCAGCCCGTCTGCTGGAATTTGTACCTATTATTAAAATCGTTAAAACAAGCTGGGAGAGTGGATGATGGGAAAACATGACCAAGCCCTTATTCTGTGGTTCGACGACATCCTGATCGACGACGTGCCGCTGGTCGGGGGCAAAAACGCCTCTTTGGGTGAAATGCACCAGAAGCTGATGTCCAAGGGGGTCAGCGTTCCCAACGGCTACGCGATCACCGCCTACGCCTACCGCTATTTGCTGGAGAAGGCCGGAATCGAGCAGGCCATCCGCGACGCCCTGGCCGGCCTGGATACCCACGATCTGCGCAACCTCCAGGAGCGGGGCAAAAAGGCCCGGGAGATCATCCGCAATGCCGAGTTCCCCCCGGAACTCAACGAGGCCATCATCGAAGCCTATCGCAAGATGGAGCAGGATTACGGTCCCAACTGCTCGGTGGCGGTACGTTCCTCGGCCACCGCCGAAGACCTGCCCGACGCTTCTTTTGCCGGCCAGCAGGAGACCTACCTTAACATTTGCGGCCCCGAGGCCCTGATCGCCGCCTGCAAAAAGTGTTTCGCCTCCCTTTTCACCGACCGGGCCATCTCCTACCGCCACGACAAGGGCTTCGGCCAGTTTGACGTCTATCTCTCCATCGTGGTGCAGAAGATGGTGCGTAGCGACTCCTCCTCCTCCGGGGTTATCTTCTCCATTGACACTGAAAGCGGCTTCAAGGACGCGGTTTTCCTTACCGGCGCCTGGGGTCTGGGTGAAAACGTGGTGCAGGGGGCGGTCAACCCCGATGAGTTTTATGTCTTCAAGCCCACCCTCAAGGAGGGTAAGCGGCCCATCGTCGGCAAGCGGCTGGGCAGCAAAGAGATCAAGATGATCTACAATGACGACCCCAATGCCGAGGAGCCGGTGAAGAATATCGACACCACTCCCCGGGAGCGGGGCAGCTATGTACTCAGCGACGACGAGATCCTGACCCTCGCCCGCTGGGCCTGTATCATTGAAGATCATTATCAGAAGGGCATGGATATCGAGTGGGCCAAGGACGGCGACGGCAAGACCGTGGGCACCGGCGAGCTGTTCATCGTGCAGGCCCGGCCGGAAACCGTGCACTCCCAGGCCAACAAAAAGGAGATCGAGACCTACGTGCTCAAGGAGTCCGGCAAGGTGCTGGCCTCCGGTCAGGCGGTGGGGGCCAAGATCGGCCAGGGCAAGGCCAACGTGATCCACAACGTGGCCGACATCCACGACTTCAAGAAGGGCGAGGTGCTGGTCACCGACATGACCGATCCCGATTGGGAGCCCATCATGAAGATCGCCGCCGCCATCGTCACCAACCGGGGCGGCCGGACCTGTCATGCCGCCATCATCTCCCGTGAGCTGGGCATTCCTTGTGTAATCGGCACCGGCAACGGTTCCGAGTTGATCACCTCCGGCGCCGACGTCACCGTCTCCTGTGCCGAGGGGGAGACCGGCAATATCTACGAAGGGCTGCTCAACTTTGAGGTGGAGCGGCTGGACCTCGATTCGGTGCCCGCCACCCGCACCAAGATCATGATGAACGTGGGGATTCCCGAAAAATCCTTCTCCGAAGGCCAGATTCCCAACGACGGGGTGGGCCTGGCCCGCGAGGAGTTCATCATCAACTCCCACATCGGTATTCATCCCCTGGCCCTCTATTACTTTGACGAGCTCAAGCGGAAAGCGGCCTCCGATCCCCAGGTGGCGGCGATTGTCAAGGAGATCGAGAGCCGGACCACCGCCTACCCCGATGACAAGAAACAGTTCTTCATCGACAAGCTGGCCGAAGGGGTGGGCCGGATCGGGGCCGGATTCTACCCCAAGGACGTGATCGTTCGGCTCTCCGACTTCAAGAGCAACGAGTACGCCAATCTGGTGGGCGGTAAGCTTTATGAGCCGGTGGAGTCCAATCCGATGATCGGCTGGCGCGGCGCCTCCCGTTACTACGATCCCAAGTACAAGCCGGCCTTCGAGTTGGAGTGCATGGCCCTGCTCAAGGCCCGCAATGAAATGGGGCTCAACAACATCAAGCTGATGGTTCCCTTCTGTCGGACTCCGGAGGAAGGTCGCAAGGTTATTGAAGTAATGCGGGAGTTCGGCCTGGTGCAGGGCGAAAACGGCCTGGAGGTCTACGTGATGTGCGAGATTCCCTCCAACGTCATCGCCGCCGAGGCCTTCGCCGATGTTTTCGACGGCTTCTCCATCGGCTCCAACGATCTGACCCAGTTGACCCTGGGCCTGGACCGCGACTCCGATCTGGTGGCCCATATCTACGACGAGCGCAATGAGGCGGTCAAGACCATGATCAAGATGGTGATCGACATCGCCAAGCGGCGGGGCAAGAAGATCGGGATCTGCGGTCAGGCCCCCAGCGACTTCCCCGAGTTCGCCACCTTCCTGGTGGAGTGCGGCATCGACTCCATGAGCCTGATCTCCGACACGGTAATCAAAACCCGCCTGGCGGTGGCTGAAAAGGAGAAAGAGTTGGGCATCAGCGCCTAGCCCTAAGTCCTGACAGGGGTATTGCTGAAGGGTTAGGGAGATTGCCGTAGTCGTTCAGCAACACCAACCAAATAAATAAAAAAGGTCGACCGGGAATCAGCCACCGGTCGACCTTTTTTATTGGCGATAGCTCAACAGTAGTTCCGCAGATTGAGGCAATTGGCCAAAAGCGGCACTTCCTAAGCTGGCAAGCCTGGGTAGCCGGATCATTGAAATCTGCGGCGCTGCTGGGCGATTATCAGCGCAGTTGCTGGAGTTTCTGTCGTGCCTGGTCTGCTTGGGGGCTGCGGGGGAATTCTCCGGCCAGCCGCTCGTAAATAATGGCGGCGGTGGAGGGCTCCCGCAGGGCCTCAAAGGCCATGCCCTGGCGCAGCAGGGCCTCGGGAATCCGGGCATGGCCGGGGAAGTCGGCGATTACCTTCTGATACTCCAAGATCGCCAACTCGTACTCTTCCTGGCCGTAAAGGCTTTCACCCAGCAGAAAACGGGCGTCGGCAGCCCGCTCTCCCCGAGGGTGGGCTTCGAGATGGCGTCCCAGCAAGGTATAGGCTTCCTGATAGGCGCCGGCCTCCAGCTTTTGCCGGCCCTGGTTGAACAGATCGGTACCGGTGGCAGCAGCCGAGGCCGGGGCAGGAGCCGGCTGCGGAGCGGGAGCCGGCGGGGCCGGTGCTGCAGTCCGGGCCGGGGTGGAAGGTTGCTCGGCGGCTGCATCACCGGCTTGCCCCTCGCCGGGTTTTTGCTTGAAGGGTTCGGGGGAGATTTCCCGTGGTCCGCCGACGGGAACTGCGGCTTGGCGGGCTCGTTCTGCGGCTTCCTGTCTGGCCCGCTCCTCGGCTTCTCGCCGGGCCCGCTCTTCTGCTTCCCGGCGGGCCTGTTCCGCCGCCCGAGCCGCCGCTGCCGCTGCGGCGGCTCGTTCCGCAGCCTCTCGGGCTCGTTGTTCCTTGACTTCCTGGATCTGGCGGCGATTATCAGCCTGCAATTCCTCCAACTCGGCCAAGGCGGCGGCAAAGCTTTGTCGTTGCCCCTCCAGCCTCTCCTTGATCTCCCGCAGGGTTATGTCGATATTGTCCAGCCGGATACTGAGGTTACGCTGGTTTTCTTCCTGCTCCTCCCGCAGCCGGGCCCGTTGATGATCGGCTTCATCCATCCGGCCCTGGTATTGAAGCAGGCGGGTGTTAATACCGTCCAACTCATTGCCCAGCCGAGCCTGGGCGGCGGCCTGCCCTCGCACCGTTTCGTTGAGTCTTTCCAATTCGGAAACCCGGTTATCCAGGGTGCGGGTTCGCAGGTCAATCCCCCGCAGATCCTGTTCCGAAGCCACGCACTGAACCAGTAAAGGACTTAGGCCCAGCAGCAGGGCATAAGTTAATAGTCGTTTTCTCATTGTTTTTCTCCTTTAAGTTGGCAGTCTGCGTAACCGTTGGGCTGGGTCGACAGCAGGTGATAATTTTGCAAGATTAAAATTTTTACGGTAAACGGGGTGACCATTGGGGCATGGAATGGTTGCCAGGTTGATCACGAAACAGCACCCGCAGACCGCTGCCGTTGAGCAGGATGGCGCAGAGCTCTTCCCGTTCGCCGCGCTTGCGGGAAAAAACCAATTGGCGACTGTCCGGTGACCAGCTTGGCGTTTCATGGTGTCCCCAGGTGCGGGTTACCTGAACGGGAGGGCCGCCTTCCGGCCGGATGATGAAAATGTGCAATACCCCCTCCACTCGGCCGGTGTAGGCGATCCACTTGCCGTCCGGCGACCAGCTGGGGGTGGTGTTGTCGTTGCCTTGGAAAGTCAGGCGTTGAACCGCCATGGTCCGCAAGTCCATGATGTAGACCTGGGGGGTGCCGCTACGGTCGGAAACAAAGGCCAGGCGGCGGCCATCCGGGGAGAAGCTGGGCGAGACGTTCACTCCTTCCCCGTGGGTCAGTCGCCGCAATACCTGGCCGTTGTTGTCGGTCAGGTAGAGGTCGGGGTTGTCGTCCCGGCTTAAGGTCAGGACCATCCTGTCGCCCTCCGGCGGCCAGGAGGGCGTGATATTGAGCCCCACCCAGCGGGAGATGGCGCGGGTGGTGCGGAGTTCGCGGGTGTCGGTCCGGTAAAGGTTGGCGTTGCCCCGGTGGTACGAGGTGTAGGTCAGGTCAATGCCGTCGGGGGTAAAGCGGGGAGCCAACGCCAGGTATTGATGGCGGGTGACCTGGCGAATATCATCGCCTAAGACATCGGCCAGATAAATTTCCTTGTGCCCGCCGGCATCGGAAACAAAGGCGATCTGGCTCTGGCTGACCCCTTTTTCGCCGGTGAGAACCTCAACCACCTCATCGGCAAAACGAAGCATAATTCGCCGCAGATCGGCCTGCTCACCTCGGTAGCGGCGGCCGTGGATCATCCGGCCGGCCGCTATATCCAGCAGCCGCAACTCCAGGTTGTAACCGTCGTTGCCGGTCTGATAGCGGCCCAGCACCACGAATTCGGCCCCATGGCGGCTCCAGTTGGCCTCCTGGCGCTCACCGTACAGGCGGGGATCAAGCAACTCGACAAAACCGTGAAACTCCAAGGCCCGACCTAGAATATCGGCCATCCGCCTCCCTTCTGGACTTACCCGGTCGGCCTGGCTTTGATTTACCATGGGTGGTACTGCCATGGCAATCTTGCGCATTTCCGGTGAGGTGATGTCAAGGTAGACCCGGGCCGCCGCCGATTGCCAGCCGATCAGTAGCAGGGCCAGGGTCAGCAGCAGGATGGTGAGCGGCGTTCTGCGGCCGACAGACCTTGCGGCAGGGCGGCAATGACTGGGATTTGGCTTATTGGCTATAGGCATGGCAATAAAATAATCCGGTGTTGGTTGGGGGCAATCAGCAAAAAAACTAAAAAACTTCGCCGGGACGGAAACGCAGCCCCACCTCCATTTCGCTTTCCCGCAGTGCGGCGGGAAAGGCCGGCATGGGGGCGGCGTCACGCAGGGTTCTTTCCACCAGTTGGTTAAAATACAGGTTTTCGGTTCGTTTTTCAAATACGGTGTTGCGAACGGTGCCGTCCCGGCGGAGATGAATCACCACCACCGCCACCAGATTGCGGTCCCAACTGGGCAGATCGGGCAGGGTCCAGTGGGCTTGAATATGGTTGTGGAGGCGGCTGAGGTACTCGCGGGTGGCGGCATCCACCGTGACCTCGCCGCCGCCGGCTCTGGCCCCCGTCGGCCGGGTTGTCGGCTCCGAGGCTGCCGGGACGGGAG
>OBJA01001688.1_pt1 | contig 14472 bp, 12 predicted proteins | sample 1519751 | NCBI WGS metagenome assembly OBJA01 (sample SAMEA3881238, study PRJEB22517) | soil metagenome | biome: lake sediment; feature: soda lake sediment; material: sediment, water from around vicinity | place: India | collected 2013-12-23 | depth 3 m | reverse complement strand
TGCCAGCAATTTTAGCCACTGTCCGTCAACCGACGCACGGGAAGGCCGCCGGCAATCGGGGTAAGCCAGAAGACCTGCCGTTTCAAAATTATTAAACAATATCGTAAGCTTTCGGGGACAAAAGCTTGAGGTTATTTACCTTTTATTTTTTCCCATGGTTTCTGGTATTGTAAAATCAATTGTTTAACAAACAAAAATTTTACAATGAGAAAAATTTACCTGATCGCGGGCATGTGGGCAGCCCTGTTTTCGGCAAAAGCCCAACAAGTTGCAACTTTCGAGGAGATCGATTTACAACCCGGCTCCTGGTACAATGGTTCCGATGGGGCAGAAGGCTTCATGAGCGGGGGGCTTTGGTTTCCAAACAACTACATTGCTGCATGGGAATATTGGGAGGGATTCTCGGTTTCCAATATGCAGGATACAATTAGTCCCGGATGGGGAAACCAGTACAGTGCCATTACGGCTGAAGGAGCAAACAACTCTGAAAATTATGCCGTAGCGTATGCCCCTTCAGCAGTAAAACTGGAACTGAATAATCCTACCACATTTGAAGGTGTTTTTATAACAAATTCCGTTTATGCTTACCTGGCGATGCGCGATGGCGATGATATTACCAAAAAATTCGGCGGCCCCGACGGCTCCGATCCCGACTACTTCCTGCTGATGATATCAGGAACCGATGCCGATGGAAATCCCACCGACACCGTGAATTTTTACCTTGCTGATTTCAGATCGGAAAATCCCGAAGAAGATTACATCGTGAACGACTGGATGTGGGTGGATTTAAGCAGTTTGCAGGAGGTTACGGTATTGAGTTTTTACCTGAAATCATCCGACACCGGCGACTGGGGCATGAATAACCCGGCCTATTTCTGCATCGATGATTTAACAACAACCGCTGTTACATCTTCTGCTGGTAAATCGATCTCCGGTAACATGGGCATCGAAATATACCCCAATCCTGTGACCAATGAATTTAATGTAGTGTTAAATGGAAATGCAAAAGACCTTGTTCTGACAAATGCAACGGGCAGGGTTATTTATCGTGCTTCGGTAAACAACCAGCATAAAATCCGGATATCGGCCCTTGAAAACATGCCTTCAGGCATATACTTTTTGAAAATTAATACAGGAAAAGGAACAACCTCAAAAAAAATAATAAAATATTAACTGTGTGATCTGTGTAAATGATGGTACCGTTATGAGGTTGATGCCCGAAACAATTATTTGCTCAAGGTGTTGAACGTTAATTGGTTGAATTTGTTTAACTGGATTACCGTACAAATTTCCGTCAAAAAAAATGATTTTTTTGCTTAAATTAATATTAAAAGACAAAAAGGTATTTTGTTCTGTCCGGTAAATTAAGTTTCTTTGTATTTTAAAATAAATTTATAATTATGCTGGAAATTTCAAAAAATTCAATGGTTACGCTAAGTTACGATTTGCACATTGAAGATGAAAAGGGAGAATTAATAGAAAAGGCAACCGAGGAAAGTCCGTTGCAGTTTCTGTATGGTGCAGGTTTAATGCTTCCAAAATTCGAATCGCATCTGGCGGGATTAAAAGAGGGTGAACCCTTTACAATTCGTTTATCGAAGTACGAAGCATATGGAGAGATAAATGAAGATGCCATTGTTGAATTACCAAAACATGTATTTCTGGTTGACGGTAAATTCGATGAAGAAATGATTGCCGTCGGGAAAGTAGTTCCGATGATGAGCAGTAACGGACAGCGCATGAATGGTCAGGTGCTGGATATAGATGAGGAAACAATAAAAATGGATTTTAACCATCCACTGGCAGGTGAGGATCTTTTCTTTACCGGAAAAGTGTTAAATGTTCGCGAACCTTCCGATGAAGAACTGGCACAAATCCTTTCAGGCGGAGGTTGTGGATGTGGAAGCGGCGGCTGCGATGACGATGGTTGCGGTTCTCACGGCCATGATCACAACCATGGATGCGGTTGCGGATGTTAAGTGCAGTTTGTAGAATAACTGTAACTGAACGCGTTAAACCCCGTTTTCTTGCTGTTAATCAGAGGAAACGGGGTTTTAAATTATAAAGAATTCCAGGGAGGATTGCTTTTTTATAAAAAATATTTTCTTTTCTTTATAGTTCCACACCATTGAAAACCAACAAAAAAGTGAAACATTTGTTACCATTATTATTAAACGTAAGTTGTGAATACATTCGGAAACATATTTAGGCTTACCTCTTTTGGTGAATCCCATGGCCGGGGAATAGGCGGAATAATCGATGGTTGCCCCGCTGGCCTTGAACTGGATACTGCCCGGATTCAGCATGATTTGTCGCGCCGCAAACCCGGACAGTCGAAAATTACTACCCAGCGCAGTGAACCCGACCAGGTTGAATTCCTGTCCGGAATTTTTGAAGGAAAAACACAGGGTACCCCCATCGCATTTATCATCTGGAACAAGGATCAGCATTCACACGATTATAACAACCTTAAAGATGTATACAGGCCTTCGCATGCCGACTATACATATATCAAAAAGTACGGAACGCGCGATCATCGGGGCGGAGGCCGTTCATCGGCCCGTGAAACAATCGCACGTGTTGTTGCGGGAGCCATTGCAAAACAAATTCTTGCCCGCCACCAGATATCCATACAGGCCTATGTTTCAAGGGTAGGGGAGATTCAGTTACAAAAACCCTACTTTGATCTGGATCTGTCGAAAACCGAAGATTCAATTGTGCGTTGCCCCGACAAGCAAACAGCCGAAAAAATGATTGCCCGCATTGAAGCTGCCGGTAATGACCAGGATACCGTTGGGGGCGTGATTTCGTGTGTTGTTAAAGGGGTTCCTGCAGGATGGGGTGAACCCGTGTTTAATAAATTGCATGCCGACCTGGGGTTTGCAATGCTTGGAATCAATGCCGTGAAAGGTTTTGAATACGGCTCCGGTTTTGAAGGAACCAAGCTCAGCGGTTCACAACATAACGATGTTTTTGTTTCTACAAGCGAGGGAATAAGAACCACAACAAACAATTCAGGGGGAATACAAGGTGGTATTTCAAATGGAGAGGATATTTATTTCAATGTGGCTTTTAAACCCATCGCAACCCTTCTCAAGGAGCAACGTACGGTTGATATGCAAAATAAAGAAACAACAATCCATCCTAAAGGAAGGCACGATCCTTGTGTTGTACCGCGTGCCGTGCCTATTGTTGAGGCTATGGCCGCTTTGGTTATTGTTGACCATTATTTGTTAAGTAAATTAAATTCATTATAATATGCCAAGAAGAAAAAGAAACAGAAGAATTCAGGTTCCCCCTGTTATTAAAGGTATGTCGGTGTATGGTATACGTGGCCGTAAATCAAATGAAGTTGTTCTTCGGCTCGAGGAGTATGAAGCCATCAGGCTGCTCGACTATCAGAACCTTACCCAGGAACAGGCCGCCGTGCATATGGATGTGTCGAGGCCTACCCTGACCCGTATCTATGAGGAAGCCCGCAACAAAGTGGCTACGGCTTTTGTCGAAGGCCGTGATATCATTTTCAGAGGTGGAGATATCTATTTCGATGAAAGCTGGTATAAGTGCCAGAACTGCCAGGCGAGTTTTAACAGCTACGACCAGGGTAAAGCCGAATGTCCGGTTTGCAGTTCTGAAAAGGTTATAACGTTGAATGAATTTTATGCAAAATAATTTCAGTTCCTGCGTATAGCTCCTACCCCTTTAGTGTACCTGGCTCCTGCGGTTGAAACAACCTACCGCAGCAGTTTTGTTTTATTTATGCTTAACCTGCTTTGTTGTATTCTCCTTTAACTCCCCCCTGTTTTTTAAGTATTATTTCGCGACAAGCAATCTTTTGATCTATATTTGCAGCTAAAATCAGCTTAAGGGACCAAAAATTTTAGCAGCTAATGAAAGTCAGGAGATTGTTGCGGATTGTTCACCGCGATCTGGGTTATTTTATTGTAGGAATGACTCTTGTTTATGCCCTCTCAGGAATTTATCTGAACCATCGGTTCGATTTTAACCCCGATTACCGGATTCTGTTTGAAGAAATCAATACCGATCCTATGCCTGCCGAACGCTACGATAAACAATCCGTAATAAATCTGTTGGGGAGTTTTAATATAAATACCACCTATAAAAAACATTACATAACAAACCAGGGGAATGTAAAAGTGTTTATTGAAAATGGCGAAGTCGTCATTAATCCTGAGAATGGTGAAGCTGCGCTGACTTATCTGAAGAAGAGGCCTGTAATTTTCGAAATGAACAAACTGCACAGGGCTTCCATTGGGTTACTGTGGAAATGGGTCAGTGACGGAATGGCTGTAATTTTGTTTTTTGTCGCATTTTCAGGGTTGTTTTTGCTTAAGGGGAAAAGAGGTTTTACCCAATGGGGATGGGTATGGACATTGACGGGGATATTGGTGCCGTTATTTTTTGTTTTAATGTATATTTAACTTTTGAAACCAAATAATTCTGAAAGAATGAAACTATTTGCCTTACTTACACTGGTTGCAGCATTGTTGTATAGCTGCGGAAATCAAAGTGCCCAAAATAAAACCCACGGGCAGGAAGCTGTAAAATCGAATGTTGTTTATACAGTCGACGAATTGTACACCAATGCTTCGGATCTGGCTGGCAAGGAAGTAACTGTAAAAGGAACCGTAATGCATGTATGTAAACAGGGTGGCGGACGCTGCTTCCTGATGGGGAGCAATGAAGATTTCAACATCCGGATTGAGGCCGGTGAAAAAATAGGTGCCTTCAGCCAGGAACAGATGGGGAGTGAACTCACTGTTACGGGCATTTTCAAGGAAGTGAAATCCGAAGCCGATGCCCATAACCCGGCACGTGAACACGGTACCGAAGAGCATGATCACGACAACGAAGCTGAAGAAGCACACCGCATTATTGTGCAGGCAGAAGAAAAAGCCGAGGTGGTTTATTTCGTGGAAGGCATTCAGATAATAAAAGAGGAGATTTAAGGCAGAGAATCAGAATTTTTATTCAGCAAATCGGAATTTGCTGCTTCCGTTCCACCAGCTCCGGTACTTTACCTGCCGGCTGCCGGCTGCCGGCTTACAACCCGAACAGGCAGTCTGGCTACACTCTCTTCTTCGCCTCAGTTCCTGCCCTGGCCTTTTCCTCCGACTGGCTGGTACCTGCTTCGGCCTGCCTGCCGGTTCAGGCAGGCATCTTGCTTTACTTGCTCAGCCTCCTCTTTCGCCTTCGCCTTACTCAGGAATGAAATCGAGCGAAATGGAATTGACGCAGTGCCGGGTGTTTTTTGCCGTAAAGCGCTCTCCCAAAAAAACATGGCCCAAATGGCCGCCGCAATTACTGCAGGTAATCTCGGTGCGCCTCCCGTCGGCATCGGTTGTCCGGGTTACGGCCCCCTTAATTTCATCATCGAAACTTGGCCATCCGCAGTTCGATTCAAATTTGTCGGACGACCTGTACAAAGGTGCTTCACAACGTTTACATACGTAGGTGCCCTTCTCTTTATGGTCGTTGTATTTCCCTGTAAACGGACGCTCGGTCCCTTTGTTTACAATTACGTATTCTTCAAATTCTGTTAACGCTTTATATTTCTTATTCATTTGATCCTCCTTTTTTTGTTTTGTCTGCCAGTTCTCAGCCTGAGTTTGCCGGGTTACATCGTCTTTTATTTTTGCCTTGATGTTGCCCTTTCCTTCGGTCTGTGCACAGGCAGAAAAAGTGAATGCAATTATTACTACTATTAAAAGTGTTTTCATCTGATAGAATCTTGTTGTTTACAGCGGTATTTTTTTGAATCAGAATTAAAATTTTTACAAACAACGTTCGGTGTTGCCTGATTCTCATACGCAACTCATATATATTGTACGACAAACAGAGAACAGTATTGGTTCAAATACTGCACATGCAATCGCTTCCTACACTGTTTGTATCAGCCGATATCAGCAAATTCTGTTCCCTGCTTTCGAACATGCTGACCAGCTGCGGTATCTTTACGTCGAATTTTTTTTTAAACAGCCGTTGCCGGTTCTTCAGCAATGCAACAGTAAAGATAGAGACAACTTACCTTCGCCTGATTAAACTCAATATAAACTCAATATAAATTCAATGTTAATTCAATGTAAATTCAATTATAATTGAGTTTACACTGAATTTATATTGAGTATATACTGAATCAACCATGGGTATGAACTGCAGTTTTCAGGGAACGATGTCGGAGCCTCTGCTGCGGCAGGGGATTTTACATATTTCTGGCAGCACCACGGCAAAGCTATGGCGGGAGTTCAATTTCCTTTATTCCCTCAAATTTTTGAAACCCCGATTCCTGGTTTATCGGTAAGAGTGATCTTTCCATCTACAACAGCAACTCCTTTAAAGGGGTCGTTTGAAATGAGCAGGTTTCCGTCGAGGTCGGCCCAGTCGGCTTTAGGGGCCAGTTGTGCGGCCGCTGATATGGCGCACGAAGTTTCGGTCATGCACCCAATCATTGTTTTCAGCTGCCATGCATGGGCCAGTGTGATCATTTTATGGGCCTCGCGCATGCCTGTACATTTCATCAGCTTGATGTTTATTCCTGAGTATACACCTTTGGCATTGTGCAGATCGGTCAGGCGCTGGATGGCCTCGTCGCCTATAATGGGCAGTGGTGAATGTTCGGTGAGCCATGCATGAGCATCGATGTCGTCTTTGGGCATTGGCTGTTCAACAAATTCAACTCCTTTTTCCTTCAGCCAGTGCACCATTTCAAGAGCCATTTCCTTGTTTTTCCAACCCTGGTTTACATCAACACACAGGGGCTTACCCGAAACCGAACGGATGGTTTCAATAATTTCCCTGTCATTGGGGCCGCCCAATTTAACCTTCAATAATTTATAGGGTGCGGCTTCCTGTACTTTTTGTCTGATCACTTCGGGCTTGTCGATTCCGATGGTAAACGAAGTATGGGGTGTGCAGGCTGGTGAAAACCCCCATATTTTGTGCCAGGGCTGCTGCATAATCTTTCCTGTCAGGTCGTGCAGGGCAATGTCAACAGCTGCCTTTGCAGCTGTATTTCCCGGAGCGGCTTTGTCGACATATTCCAGGATTTCATCCATATTAAACGGGTCGGTAAACTGGTTAAGATTCAGCTTTTGCAGGAACCGTGCGGCGGTTTGTTGTGATTCGCCCAGGTAGGGCGGCATCGAGGCCTCTCCGTAACCCCAATAACTGTCGTACTCAATTTTGGTGAGCATCACCGGGGTGGAAGTCCGTGAACTGTTGGCAAGGGTAAATACATGTTTCAGCTGCAGATCGAACGGTTCAAAAGTAAGCGTTAACCTTTTTTTTGGGATTGTTCCTTTCATATAAATCTGATTAAACGGGGGTGATTTGCGATCATCTGCAGTACACAATACATTTGGTGTTTCATTCTGTACTGTCCGGTTATAAATGGTTCAGCAATTTCGGTCGTATGCGGGGTATTGATTTTTTGTCCTCCCGACAGGCCGTTTCCACTGATTTTATATGCGTTGTTCAAATTGATTTTGTACCGACAAAAATTTTTTCTTTCGCTCAGGAAATAAATAAAGCAGCATGTAAGCAGCCGGATGAGAGAATTTTTTAACCTTTGATTCATCTTCTTTTGTATGCAACAAAACAAAGATAGAAAACTATGTGAGACATTAAACTTTGCTATTTACCATGGAAAATACTTTTCACATTCCTGTACTTTACCACGATGAACAACTGATTGTTGTAGAAAAACCCGCAGGCCTGGCGGTACATAAAAACGATTTTATGCCCCACGATGCTCCTTATCTTACCAAATTGCTTGGGGATATTACCGGGAAGTGGATTTACAACGTGCACAGGCTCGATTCAAAAACTTCGGGTGTTATGGTCCTGGCCTTTTCTCCTGAAATGGCAAGGGAACTTACCCTGCAGTTTGAACGCAGAGAGGTTCAGAAAAAATATATTGCTGTTGTACAGGGAAACCCCGGTGATGGGACTTTTACCGATAAGGTGCTTGTCAAAAAGAAAACAAAGTTCAAAAAGCCGGCCACTACACATTTTAAAACCCTTCAATGGGTGCAAACCAATATCTCCTATAAGGAAAAATCCGCTGTTGTGCTCAGCCTTGTTGAAATAATACCGGAAACCGGCCGCTGGCACCAGATTCGTCAGCATTTTGCTAAAAACAGGTACGATATAGTAGGGGACAGCCATCACGGTGATTTTACACTTAACAAAATTATTGCAGAGAAAACAGGCCTGAACAGGTTGTTGCTGCATGCCTCTTCCTTGCAATTTGTACACCCGGCAACAAACAGGCAGGAAGTTTTTGCTTCGTCGGTTCCTGTAGAGTTCGGGCAGCTGCTTGATGCCGGTTTGTAAATGTAAAAAACGAAGCCCTGCCGGTTTTATAATTGTACACAATTTCAAATCTTCTATCTTTGGAATTTTAACAAAAAACGAGTTGGAGGAGGAGCAATGAGCAGAATTGTATTTTTGATTTTGGGTTGTCTGTGGCTGAATGGATTTACCCAGAATTCAGCCAAGAAACCGCTGACAATTGATGATTTCGGGCGTTGGAATACTTTGGCCAATCCCATCATTTCAAACGACGGGAGTTCAGTTGCTTTCCTGCAAAACCCTCAAAAGGGGGATGGAATGCTGATAATTAAACGCAACAGCAGGGATTACGATACAATTCCAAGGGGAAACAATGTGAGGTTTGGGCCGGAGAATGATTTCATTGTTTTTGATATCAAACAACCCGAAGAGCGTATACGAAAAGCAAAACTTGAAAAAGCAGAGAAGGAAAAAATGCCAAAAGACAGCCTGGGCATAATGGTGTTCTCCCAAAGCAATAAAATTCATAAATACCCGGGCATAAAGCGATACAGCATTCCCGATGAAAATGCAAGGTATGTAGCCTTTTCTGTAGAACCGGAAGCTGAAACAAAAGATTCAACATTATCCGATCCGAAGCAAAATAAAAAAAAGGTAAAAGACGATGACCTGGTACTGTTTCATGTTGCCACTGCCGATACGGTCAGATTTACGGGGGTAGCCGCGTGGGATTATTCCCAAAACGGAGCATCGGTGTGGTTTCGAAGGGAGGCTAAAGATTCAACAGGTACTTTTTCTTCTGTTTTTGTATTCAACACTCAAACCGGAAAAGCGGAGCGTGTTTTTTTTCAAAAAGGCTGGATCAGGGAGCTTGTAACCGATCATCAGGGCAGACAATGTGCTTTTCTTTTTTCAGCAGATACAATCAGCGAGAAAAAATATGCGATGTATACAGGCACACCAGACAATGAGCCGGTGAAGATTGTGGATGAATATACTACCGGGATGCCAATTGGATGGTCTCCCGGACAAAACGGCAACGTTTGGTTTTCAGAGGATGGTACCAAGCTGTTTTTTGGAACTGCTGTTGCGCCTCAGCCCGTGCCCAAAGATTCAGTGCCCGATGATGAGAAACCAAAGCTGGATATCTGGAGCTGGAATGATGAGAAGATACAGTCGCAGCAGCTTGTGGAACTCCCGGTTGAGAAAAAGCGTACCTACCTGGCTGTGTATCATATGAACCTGAAGCGTTTTGTGCAGCTGGCTGATCCTCAGATCAGGGAGGTGACTCCGATTCTTCAGGGCAACGGCAATGTGGCCCTTGGGTACAATGAATCGCTTTATATCCGGAATGCTGGCTGGACCGGACAATACAGCCGTGATTATTACCTTGTGGACCTGCCCTCCGGCATTAAAAGGGAAATTGCCGATAACCAGTCGCATGTTGTTATCTCGCCCCAGGGAAAATACGTGGTTTGGTACGATGGCAAAGAAAGGGGATTTTATGCGCGTTCCACCGATATCAACCGGATGCAGGCAGTACCCATTACAGGTATGCTCCCGGTAAATTTATTCAACGAAGAAGAAGACCGTCCGATGGATCCTTTACCCTATGGAATTGCGGGGTGGGGTGAAGATGACCGGTTTGTTTATATATACGACCGGTATGATATCTGGAGAATTGATCCGGCCGGGGAGCGCGTTCCTGTTTGCATCACCAATACGTTTGGCCGTAGAAACAAAATCCGCCTGCGTTACCTTAAACTGGATTCCGATCTGGAACATATCCCCTCCGATGAAGAAATTATTTTAACGGCCTTTGATGAACGGACAATGTCAGGGGGGTTTTTCCATGCCCGGATCAATTCGGTTGCCGAACCCAAAATGCTTGTTATGGATAAATGTCACTTCGGCGGGGTGCGCAAGGCAAAAAATGGCGGTAAACTTATCTGGACACGCGAGGATGTTGCTGCATTTCCCGATCTGTGGTACAGTAACCTCGATTTTTCAAAGGCTGAAAAGATCTCCAATGCCAATCCCCAGCAGGAAAATTTTGTGTGGCCCGAGGTAAAACTGGTAGAATGGAAGGCATTTAACGGCCAACCCTTAAAAGGACTTCTGTACCTTCCAGCGAATCTTAATCCTTCTGAAAAATATCCTATGGTTGTATATTTTTATGAACGCAGTTCAGAGAATCTTCACCAGCATCAACATCCTGCTCCCAGCCGTTCTACTATTAATAAAACCTTTTATGCCAGCAATGGGTACATAGTATTCGTGCCCGATATAACATACCAGGAAGGCTATCCCGGGCAGAGTGCAGTTAATGCTGTTTTAAGCGGAACCCAGTACCTTGTAAATACATTCCCCTTTATTGATGAGGACAGGATGGGGCTGCAGGGCCAGAGCTGGGGCGGGTACCAGGTGGCTTACCTGATTACCCAGACCGACCGGTTTGCTGCTGCCATGGCTGGCGCTCCCGTGAGCAATATGACAAGCGCCTACGGCGGAATACGCTGGCAATCGGGTTTGGTGCGCATGTTTCAGTACGAACGTCAACAAAGCCGCATTGGCGGAACATTATGGGAAAAACCGTTGCATTACATCGAAAATTCCCCGCTTTTCGCCGCACCCCGGGTGAATACCCCCTTGTTGATGATGCACAACGATAACGATGGTGCTGTGCCGTGGTCCCAGGGAATTGAATTATTTGCTGCCTTGCGCCGCCTCGATAAACCGGTCTGGTTGCTAAACTACAACAATGAACCTCATAATCTGAATGCCACCAGCTGGGCAAACCGGGTTGATCTGAGTAAACGTATGTTTCAGTTTTTTAATCATTACCTGAAGGGACACCCTATGCCTGAATGGATGGAGAAGGGAATTCCTGCCGTTGAAAAAGGTGTGAATTTAGGATATTGACAAGCTGGAAAGTTCAGTTTTAAATGCTGAAGATACAGCTGTATATACTGAACAAGGCCTTGCATTAGTCCGGTAATGGCAGGTGTTCATCGAAAAAAATGGTATTTGCTTACAGATTTATTCACCTTTGGGTAACGAAAGGGGTGCGTTAAACGTCTTAGACAAAATAAACATTCACAGCTATGAGACAATTTGTGTTGTTATCCGTTGGCCTGGTTTTGCTTTTTTCATCGTGTGCATACGATAGCGGGGTATCAGAAGCTTTTACAAAATACAGGTTTAAGGATGGAGTTACTTCATTTACGATTCCGGGTTGGGTAATAGGCCTTGCCGCCCGAATGGGGGACCTTGAATACGAAGAACGTGAGTTGTTGCGGAGTATTCAAAAAGTAAGGGTATTGACAATTGAAGATAACAGTCTGAATGCCCGCACCAATTTCCATAATGAGTTTTATAACAGAGTAAGCCAAAACCCTGAGATGGAAGAATTGATGGTGGTGCGCTCCGATCAGGAACAGGTAACAATATTTGGCAAAGCCAGTGAAAAAACAATTGATGAACTGCTTATTTTGGTTGGTGGCAGCGACAATGCCATAGTATATGTTAAGGGTAAGTTTGATGTTGAATTGTTATCGGAACTGATTCAGAAAGATTCGCATAATACCTTTATGAGCTGGAAAAACTAACCTGTTGTACTTCTTGCATCTCCTTTTTTAATGGTGCCTGGGGGAAGCTAAACAGGTTGCCGCTTCTCATTTGCCAGTACGAGTCGTATTTCGCCAAATGAAACATCATCGCCCAGCATCCCCTTTAGCTGGGTGAGCGAATCAAATTCAAACGAATTAAGGCTATTGGCAATCCTGTCGTATTTGTTTTTATCAATCAGGTCAAACACATCGATTTTGCCCAGGTTTACCCAATGCAAGAGGTGCGTTTCAACAGTTGAAACGGCAAAGTTGCGTTTTGCCGCAATTTCTGCGGGTTGGAGCCCTTTCCTGAAGAGGGCCAGGCTGATTTCTTTGGTATCGAGTCCTGCCAGTTCTAATTCTTCCCGTGCATTCAAAGGAATATCCATTCCTTTTTCATGCCGGTAGTCCAGAAGAACAGACAGGAGCCCCTGGCCGAAATGCTCCATTTTTTTTCCACCCATCCCTTTGATTGCTTTCAGTTCAAGTGCAGTGGCAGGGACTGTTTCAGCAATCTCAGCAAGTATCTGCTGGCGTATTATTTTCGATTCGTCCACTCCCGAATCAAGTGCTTTTCCCGACCGCCATACCAGCAGCCTCCTGTATAATTCGGGGTGCGAAAGGTTTACTGCGGCAGCCTTGCTGCGTGCTTTTGCTGCCGGTTTTTCAATGCCGGCTGTAGCCCGGGCCGTTAGGTAACTCTTTACAGAGAATCCTTCAGCAACAGATTGAAGGCATGATGTTTTGACAACAATTTCGCCTTCCAGCGAGCCTGTCAGTTCGGCTATCCGTTTGCGAAGGGCCCTGTTGTCGGATTCAAATGTAACTTGTTCAAGGTTCGATTCTGCTTGTACTTTGATTTTAGAAAGAAAATATGCAGCTGCTTTTTGGAGTCTTTCCTGCAACTGCTGGTTTTCTTCCACATTGGTATGTTGAGTAGCCAGCTTATCCATCTGCGGCCGGAATTTCTCAGCAACAACAATCATATCGTCCTGAACAGCTTTCATTAAATCACGGAGCTTTTCCGGGAGGTTGCCCATTAGTGATGAGGCATTTTCATTCCAGACTTTCAGGATGAAGGAAAGGGTACGAACGATGGGTTTAAAATCGATCAGCTCATACAGAAGTTGAAGTTCATAGTTTTTCCTGTATTTCTTCAGCTCGGCATCTCCCGGCTGATGCTGTTCCACATGATCGATGAAACCGGTTACTGTGTTATCATTAATGACACTTTGCTGGCTGAGGGGCGTGCTTAATACCAGGCCTTCGAGGCTTTTGCACCGGCTCAGTGCCACGTATACCTGGCCGTGGGCAAACGATTGCGCGGCATCGATGATGGCCTTTTCGAAGGTGAGGCCCTGGCTTTTGTGAATTGTTATAGCCCATGCCAGTTTTAAGGGATACTGGATGAACCTCCCTGCTACTTCTTGCTCGATCTCGGATGTCGACTCGTTTAACCGGTATTTTGTGTTTTCCCAGAAGTCGGGCTCTACGGTTATAGGGTCTGTTTCTCCGGGACACAGTACCTCTATCTGATCGTCGGTAACATGCACTACTTGTCCAATTTTTCCGTTATAGTAGCGTTTATCGGCTGATAAATCATTTTTCAGGAACATTACCTGGGCACCGGTTTTAATCTCCAATATTTCATCGGCAGGGTAGGAGTATACCGGGAAATCGCCTTCCACTTTGCAATGAAACCGGTGCAGTTTGGTTGACAGTTTTTTAAGGTGCTCTTCATTTATCTGTCTGGCCTGGTAGTTATGAGTGGTCAGGGTAATGTAGCCTTCATCGTCGGCAGGTGAGAACCTGCTTTTAAACCTGCTGTTAAGCAACTGCAGGTCATGGTATCCGATTTTATTGTCGCGAACTTTATTCAGCAGATCGATGAATTCCTGTTCACTTTGGCGGTAAATATGTTTGAGTTCAATTCCTACGAATTCTGACTTCTTCAGGGCCTGGCTGCTGAAGAAGAAGCAGGTATCGTAATGTTTTTTAAGAATTTCCCATTCATCCTCCTTCACTACAGGAGCCAGTTGTTGAAGATCGCCAATCATGAGCAGCTGAATCCCTCCAAACGGCTTGTAACGGTTTTTAAACCGGCGTAAGGTATTATCAATGGCATCCAGTATATCGGAACGTACCATACTTATTTCGTCGATAACCAGCAGGTCAAGGCTTTTTATAAGGTTGATCTTGTTTTTGCTGAACCTGTGTATGGTGTTGTTGTTAACACTGGTTGCACCATCCTGGTGCATCTCGAACTGACTGGATTGTTGCGGGACCTGCGGGCCAAAGGAGAGTTGAAAAAACGAATGGATGGTTACACCGCCTGCATTAATGGCAGCCACTCCTGTTGGGGCAACTACAACCATTCTTTTAGGTGAAACATTCTTCAGGTTTTTTAAAAAAGTGGTTTTTCCGGTTCCCGCTTTTCCTGTAAGGAAAATATTCTGATTGGTGTAGTGCACGAAGTCAAATGCCAGCTTTAGTTGAGGATTGTTTTCGAAGTATGTCATGGCAACAGTCAATTTGTTTGGATATTAAAACC
>OBJA01001687.1_pt1 | contig 14474 bp, 14 predicted proteins | sample 1519751 | NCBI WGS metagenome assembly OBJA01 (sample SAMEA3881238, study PRJEB22517) | soil metagenome | biome: lake sediment; feature: soda lake sediment; material: sediment, water from around vicinity | place: India | collected 2013-12-23 | depth 3 m | reverse complement strand
AGATTAATCGCCCATTGTCGTTCGACGTTTCGGAACCCACCCGTTCCAGGCATAAACGTCCCCCCCAAAGTTTTACTAAATGTCCCGATGGTTTACGACTACTCTGTATCCCTTGGTTCGTAGAAACTCACCCAAACGGTTTGCTACTGTTACAGAGCGATGTTTCCCTCCTGTGCAACCGATCCCAACAATAAGATTTGTTTTTCCTTCTTTGATATAGTGAGGTCCTAGAAATTCCATTAGATCATAGAGTTTTGTGAGAAAGCGAGTTGTAACCGGCCATTTCAGAACATAACTAGAGACCTCGTCTCTATTACCGTTAAGTTCTCTTAATGATTCAACATAATGTGGATTGGGAAGAAAACGGACATCAAATACTAGGTCTGCATCCAACGGTATTCCATTGCGAAATCCGAAAGAAACAACTGTAACTAAAAGCCGCTCCTGTTCGGGTTGGTGACTATAGTTATCAGTGATGATCTCCCGCAGTTGTCTCGCCGTTAGATTAGAAGAATCAATGATCAAGGTTGCTTTGCCACGTAGTTCTCCAAGTCGGTCCCTTTCGGCCCGAATTCCTTCCAATATTCCACCAGATACAGACAGTGGATGACGACGACGGGATTCTTTAAACCGACGAACCAATGCCTCATCAGCTGATTCAAGAAACAAAATTTCGTAACTAAAACCTGTTTCTTCCAATGACTCTAATGATTCCACCACATCATTGAAGAAGTCCCCTCCCCGGATATCAATTACTAACGCAATCTTATTGATCCGACCATCCGACTGCGCACAAAGTTCGGCAAATTTGGGGATTAGAACAGGGGGGAGATTATCAACACAAAAATACCCCAGATCTTCAAAACACTTCATTGCTTCAGATTTACCCGCCCCTGAGAGCCCAGTTATTATCACAAATCGAATTCCCCTCATCTCCCGACACCGCCTTTCTGTCTCATGGGAGAATTCGCTGATACTTTCTGTATTCCTCCCGGTATTGTAGGGAAAAGCGACCAGGTTTTACCTAACTTCTCGGACATTTAGTACTCTTTCGGCGGTAATTCCAGCATTTAACGCAGCTGTTACAGCAGGCTCCAACATACCCACATATTCGGGACTATGTGCATCGCTGGAGAGGACAAAACTGACGTTGTGTTGTGCAGCTGTTTGCAGAAAATGCACAGATTTTATTCCATGTCGCGCGTTAATCTCTAAAGCAGTTCCCCTTTTAGCGCATGCTTGAGCTAACCTGCCACTATCAATAGCAACTTTCAAACCAGGATGGGTGACAATCGCAATTCGGTGCCGGTTAATTGCGGCCACCAATGCATCGGTATGCTCGTTTAACGCTAATTGAAATTGCTTTGCACTAAACCGCGCCGCTAAAGAACGGCGAATAAACCTTACCCCATCGGACCATGTCTTTGGGATAATCATTGTATGAAAACCTACGAGAATTTGGTCCAACTGGTCCTGATAATCCAGAGGAATGTCCAAATCTCCATCGTAACTCACCACATTGGCTTCTGCTCCAGCCAGTATCTTTATCTGCGGGAAACGTATCCGTGCCTTTTCTACCTGATCAATTAAGAGATCAAAATCAGAAAGTTGACGAATCCCTACATTCCACCAGTTTGCAGGTCCATGATCCGCTATTCCGATCGTCTCCAAGCCTCTCTTAATTGCAGCAATAACGTTATCCTCTACCGTACCTTTACCATGTGAAAATCGCGTATGTGTATGATAATCCGCAATAAATCTCCACAAAATAACTCCTCCTTTAGGAATTAGCATTCCCGAAGGAGGAGTCTTATCTCATAACTGGCGCTTATTGCTTATCGCTAGTGTTGTACATATGACATAATAGATTCATAGAACAAAGAGGTTAGACAGAAATTTTTACCACCTATATCCAAAGGTAATATGATGCACGTCACCAAGATCATCGCCAAGAAAAGCATAATCCACCGACATATCCTTCCAGTTAAGTCCAACCCCATATGTTATGTTCTCCAAGTAGGAACCGGCGCGCAACGCAATAAACGAGAATGGGCGAAACTCGACACCAGCCATATAACCTTCAACCCCGTTGCGATCCCCAACATCATAACCATTTACGGCCACAGTGAACTGTTTATATTGATAAGCGATTCCCGGTCTGATATTGGACCAAGATTCACCTGCGTCCTGAATAAGAAGTCCCAAACTCAAACCTCCGGAACGATATTGCCAACCAAAATCCCAACCTAAATGAGAATATCCTCCAACATACTCTTCACGTCGAATTGTCAAGCCCAAAGCATTTTTTTCGTCGCCACGAAAGCCCATGGAAAGTTGGAACCACTCCTGGCTGGGAGACCAAGTGGCTAATTCAGTATATCCTAAGCCCACACCTGCTGAAGCCTGGTTAACAATCGTAATCCCATAAAACCGACTATAATTTAACACGTCAATCGGAGTAGTTACTGTGGAAGAGAAAGCGTATCCTTGAGGAGTAAATGCCAACCCGGCAGGGTTCCAGTATATGGAGATCGGGCCTTCCGCTAAGGATATATAAGCTCCTCCCATACTTAGTGGTTTTCCGCCATAACAACCGTAAACAGGTCCACCTGTTAGGAAAATGGCAAACCACACTAAACAAACAGCCCATATTTTTCGCATTTAAAGTCCCTCTTTTCATTCATTGCCCATATAGCAACGGGGATTAATGAATCATCATTGGCCTAATTATTATATCGGCCATATTCACGATAGAAACAGAGACAATTTATTCAAGTTTGCAGTTACATTAAACGCCTATTCCCGCCTGTAATAAGGCAATACATTTACTACCCCATTTTATTGGAATAATACTCAAGGAAGATAAAAACGATTGAAGTAAAAAATATAATCTGATGCAATACTCTGAGCTCCAACTGGTAATACTAAAAGATGAGGTGAAGATACAATGGATACTCGCTATGATAGCGCTCTTTTTGAACCTATTAAAGACCAAGGGATTTTGGAGGGTCTAGTCTTAATGACCTTATCTGATCTGGGGATTGACGAAGATGGATTAAGCATGTTCAGACGGGCTTTCGAGCATCACCGCGATACTTACGTTCAGGCCGCCGCATCTGAAGACGCAGCAGCAATCGATAGTTTAACCAAACGTTTGCTTAGCTTCGTCCCTAAGTATGAAAAGTTAAAAACCCTGGAATCTGATATGAATCTAAACCCAGTTGAATGGGTTGAGTATCATCAAGAGCAAGGTACTGATCGAGATATGCCAGGTGAGATTCATTAAGTGTTAATAACCACAAAGCGATATAAAACTCAGATTATCCATTCTCAGATGAATCAGCCTGATAATTTATCCTAATAAAATAGCAACCCGGCTACTCCGGCTAATACCAGCCCCATTATGGGGTGGATTTTTTTGAATAAGAGCACAACAGTGAAACCAGCAATGACAATAAACCTCCAGTCTATCAATGACCATTGGGGTGGCCCAGTGGGGAAAAGTATCGTTCTACCCAATAAAACAGCGGCCGCCCCAACCGTACCCGCAACAGCTGGTCGTACACCAGCAAAAACCCGGAGAACTCTTTCGTCATTTCGATAACGATTGATTATACGACCCAGTATAAGAATGATAATAAACGATGGTAGAACCAGGCTAAAAGTCGCTAGTAAAGCTCCTGGTATACCAGCAATCCGATAACCGACAAATGTAGCTGTATTTATAGATAATGGTCCAGGAGTGACTTCTGATATGGCTAAAACATCCGCATACTCGCTGTTTGTCAACCAACCCCGACTAACGACCTCTCCTTGAATCAATGGTAAAAGAGCATAGCCCCCTCCGATTGTAAACAGTCCGATTCGGGAAAAAACTGTGAAAAGCCTGAGCCAAATCAAAGTTTATCCCTCCCTTGTATCTCATCGGGCATTGTTTTACCTTTCGGAACAAACCAGCCCACCACTCCTGCGAACAAAAGTATGAACGCCACGTGAATATTGGTACTAATAGCAATGATAAATGCTATTATAGCAATCATACCGTGCCAGATATCATGAATTGCCCCTTTAGAAAAACGTGTGGCAGCTACAATAATAAGCCCTACAACTCCGGCTCTAACCCCTTGAAAAACACGAGAGACCACAGGTTGATTGATGATCTGGGAAAAAAATATTGCGATTGCAATAATAATAAATATCGAAGGAACGATCACACCCAATCCCGCCATGACTGCCCCAGTGATTCCTGCCAGTCGATAACCCATAAGCAATGCTGAGTTGACAGCAATTACACCTGGGATTGTCTGAGCTAACGCATAATCATCCATCACTTGATCCTCTGTGACCCATGCCGCCTTTTTCACTAATTCTTCTTGGATCAAAGGCAGCATCGCATATCCACCTCCAAAGGTGAATGCTCCCACACGAAAGAAGGCCCAAAATAGCCTTCGTCCTCTCATTAAATTCCCACTGAAACCCATATAAACATCCACCTCTTAGCTCTTCGTGAATACCCGTTTTTATTCTAAGTCCGCAAGCATAGATAGCATACAGCATAGATAACTCCATTCGCTTTATTTAAAGAAAAACCTTCTATCTTCGATCATATGGAATGGTCAAATGATATCAAATAGCCTTGTTAACACAAAAGAGGCTGCCTTGGGACAGCCTCATAAAGAAATAGTTATTCAAATCTTCTGTTCTATTGCCAAAAAGTTATTTAAGACAACCATTCTCTGTTACAACCCTCTATTCCAATTGAAGTTCCGCGATACGACCCATATACATCTCGGTAAGAGCATCAGCCTCTTCTTGCGATGAGGATTCACTGTAAATCCGAAAAACCGGTTCGGCAGCATCAGGCAGAACTAAAGCCCAGCCGTCATCATGAAATACTTTAAGCCCATCGATCAATTCCAGCTCTCGATCTTTATTCTCTTCAAATAGATTTCGCATGATCCGACCTTTTGCTGACCAAGAACAATCAACTTCCTTTTCAGCCATATATGTAGAGGGTACCATATTGATTAGATCCGAAAGACGCGAACCCTCCTTAGCCATTAGTTCCAAAATTTTCGCCAACGAAATTAAAGCATCGAATGCTGGTTGATATGAGTTTTTCCCATCATCTGAAGGGAAAATACGCTCCTGGGCAACCTTTTCCATTAAAGATCGAGGATCTGCCTTGGTTCGAATGACTTTCCCGTTATATTCTTTCGCCAATGCTTCAATGATTCTAGGGGCTGTAACCGGAACAGCAACTGTTTGGTTGGATGAATACTTTAAGACCAACATTGCAATGAGCGCTAGAATCTGTTCATCCTTTACCATTCTCCCAGTCTCATCCAGCAAAATAAGGCGCTCCGAGTTATTATCCACTACAATCCCCAGATCAGCTTTTTCTTCCACCACACGCTGACCGATATAGCTTAATGCTGACAATATCTCTTTTAGATTCTTCGGACGTCCTTCAGGATTCTCATCTGGCTGATTAGCTTCAATTACTTTACAGCCTAACCGTTCCAACAAAGTTGGTAGGAAAAAAGATAGATTCCCTGAGTCATAGTTCGTAACAACCCGCAAGCGGGTACGGCGCACAACCTCCGCGTCAGCGGAACGCAGTATCCCGTCGAGATATTGGTGGATTAATCGAGGAACAAAAGCCACTTCACCTAGATCACTCACCACAGCGCGATGAAAGTCTTCGCCAAAAAAGGCGTTTTCAATGCTACGTTCTACAGCTTTAGAGATGTTGATTCCCTTTTCATCGATGAACTCTAGCAACACATTTGACGGGTTGTTGGGAGAAACCCTTACTTGAACTCCGCCTTTTGCTCCTAACAGCGATACCGCATACCGAGTGATAGGCGTAGCGATTGTTCCTAAATCATAAACGTCTACTCCAGAAGAGAGGAGCCCAACTATAATCGCTCTTTTAAGCATCCGACTTGACTTGAACGAGTCAGCTCCGACAACTATCTGAGCTTTATTCCCTAGTATCGAACCATATGCTGCTCCCATCTTGGCGATGAATTCCGGCGTTAACTCCACATTCGCTGTTCCTTCAATACCCAAATGGCTAAAGAGATTCTTTGCGGCTCCCTTGCCCCAAACTAAGGACTCCCGCAAGACGGAGCCACTCTCAATCTGTTTGTTTGGCCATATTTTTACTCCGGGACCCACAATGCTTCTGCTGCCTACGGCACACCCATCCCCTAAGACCGCGCCTTCATAGATCGCCACTCGCGGCTTCAAATGGCAGCGGTTTGCCAGTGTGGCTCCTCTAATTTCTGAGCCTTCACCTACATAAACGTGATTCCAAAGTATCGAACGCTTTACCGAAGCGCCACTTTGAACCCGACCGTGAGCTCCTATTATAGTATATCTTTCAACTTCAGATCCTCGACTTATACGAGCATAATCCCCCAATAACAGCGGGCCTGATACCTTTGCCCCATCTTCAATCTCGGCTCCTTCCCCTAGCCAGATCCCTGGGCGCACCTCTTTCCCTGGAATCTCCAGGTTAATCTTACCCGTCAATAAATCGTAATGCGCCTGCCGATACTGATCGAGATTTCCAATGTCAGACCAGTATCCATCAGCCACATATCCATAGATAGGTTCACCAGCTGCTAATAACTTTGGGAAAAGCTCTTTGCTAAAATCATATGCTTGTCCATTGTTAAAGAAGTTAAATATCTCGGGTTCTAAAATATAAATTCCAGTATTAACTGTATCACTGAATACCTCACCCCAACCTGGCTTCTCCAAAAACCGTCGTATTTTCCCATCCGTTTCAGTGATGACAACTCCATATTCCAACGGATTTTCCACCCTAGTCAAGACAATAGTCGCCATTGACCCCTTCTCTCGATGAAATCGTATTGCCGCACTAAGATCGATATCAGTCAACGCATCTCCGCTTATTACAAGGAATGTCTCATCCAGAAAGTCCTTGGCGTTCCTGACCGATCCCGCTGTACCTAAAGGTGTTTCTTCAATCCGATAAGAAAGATCCAAGCCAAATTCACGGCCATCACCGAAATAGTTACTAATGGTTTCCGGTAAATAAAAAAGTGTAGAAACCACCTTTCTTAAGTCATGTTTTTTAAGCAAATTAATGATATGCTCCATCATGGGACGATTCGCAATAGGCACCATTGGTTTAGGCATACCGCATGACAACGGACGCAACCTGGTTCCTTTACCACCTGCCATGATTACTGCTTTCACAGATTATCCTCCTCGCTAAAAAAGTTGCCTACGCATCCTTTCATCTGAGTGGTGTGTGACAAGACGAGCAACAATGTCAATGAATCTCTCGGTAACGACTTATTTCTTCTTGGTCAACTACCCGAACCAATCTGGCCATAGTTCTGTCACGTTCCAGGGCTTCGCCTTTAATACGCGACCAATCCGAATCGATATATTCTTGAAAGACCTGCTCATAAACTTCAGAGGTACTTGTGGCGATCTTATCCCAGTCATATATCTCCTGCACATCTTGCCAGGCTCTTTCCATCATCATCTGAGCGTGATCTGCGTTTTGCAGCATCCATAGAATATTATCAGCTAAGGATACTGGATTATTGGTAAACGCCTTTAGTCCGTTAACACCATGATGGATTATCTCACTAATTCCACCTGTGTCAGACGCAACTACGGGGGCACGCGCAGCCATCGCTTCTAATACCACGATTCCAAACGGTTCATAAAGACTAGGAAAGACCGATACATCACAGGTACGGTAAAGCGCATTACGTGTTTGATCATCAACATAACCTGTAAAGTAAATCCGTTCATATACTCCGAGTTCTTTTGCGCGGTTCATAAGCTCCTCTCTATACGGCCCTTTTCCTGCAATAACGAACTTAACCTTTGGCAAGCGATGTAAAATGTAAGGAATGGCTTCGATTAAAACTCCTAACCCCTTTTCTCGAACTATCCTCCCTACATGGAAGACAACTTTTTCATCTTCAGCTGCGTAATTCCGACGAACCGCAGCAACATTCTGTTGAGTACGGAAGATATCAGGATATACGCCATTAGGAACTATTCGCAGTTTATCAGAGGGGATCTGAAACACTCCCTGAACTTCATGCCACATATATTTGCTACATACTATAACTCGCCAAGACTCATATCCAAGCCACCATTCAACATTACTGATATAGCGCTGTAAATCGTTATGGAGCCCACAGTTGCGTCCATACTCTGTCGCATGAATAGTAGCTATGAGTGGTAGACGCCAGCTATGTTTCAGCAGTTTTCCAGCATATGCCGCTAACCAATCATGAGCATGAAGTAGTTGAAAGCTCATCCCTTCTCGCTGTAAGTCAATCGCTTTTTCTACCATATTTAGATTAAGCTGCATCACCCAGGTGATAAAATCCGGGGTAGACGGATTATCCATTGGTACTCGATGGACCATAATACCATTGACAGATTCTGTCTCGGGCAACCCTTGAACTCCACAGGTAATAACATGAACTTGATGACCTTGTTGGACTAAAGCTACAGAAAGATCATGGACATGACGGGCAATTCCCCCGACAATTTTGGGAGGAAACTCCCAACTAAGCATCAATACACGCATCGATTCACCTCATTTATTGAACTGACAACAACTCTAGTCTTTCCTCAATAGTTATGAATCATGCGGTTTTTAGGCCTTTCATTATTATTTTCTCCAAAAGAGCATCTTTGGCCCTGAAAAGTATACCCGTTCCATTTATGGTCCATTTTTGATCATCTTCATGGACATTCCATACATTCTTCAAATTACATTCACATCTCCATGATAAATTAGGCCTAAAGAAAATCGAAACAGCGAAAGGAGCGGATGGTTTTGAAGAAAGGTATTTGGATGGCAATGATCGCCGCATTATTAGTGGCAGTAGTCGGTTCGACAGTTTTAGCAGGCGATAGGAATTTTAGTCGTCGTCAGAGTCATCGTAGAGGATTTATGGCAAAACTTGGTTTGACAGCTGAACAACAAAGTAAAATACTTGAAGTTCAACAGAAGCACGAACAAGAAACTCTTGCTTTACGTCAAGAACTCCAAAAGAAACGTTTGGAGCTCAAACATCTATGGAATGAAGAAAAGCCTCAAGAGAGCAAAATCGTCTCCTTAATGAAAGATATGGTTCCAGCCCAAGTTCAGCTGCGCTTGAAGGCCCGTTCATTACAGGAAGAGATCAAAAAAGTATTGACTCCCGAACAACTTAAGAAATATGAACAACGTGGACAGAAACAAGGAGGTGGCCGGGGTTTCGGCCAACATTCGATAAAGTATCGGGGTAAAAACATATCCAAATAATGATTAGAATGGTATTCGCGAAGAAGAGTCTATCCCCGTCTTTGGGATAGACTCTTCTTTTTTGAAAAAGTTTACTTTATGAACCTTCTATGATTAGGGAAGACTTAATCCGGGAGGGTTTAAGATGAAAGAAAAGCATCCCAAAACCGGAGAAGGCGATCCGCAAGAAGATTGGCAAAAAGAGTTTGCAGGATGGCTAAATTCCGATGTCGCAGTCCTTGCAGCAAAACTTGAGGCTGTACCATGTATGCCAGTGAATGAAGAAGAAGAAACTGAAGAAACAGAAGTCGACCAGGAATGAGCGGAGTTAGCCGCTCATTCTCCCTCCCTAAGTGGGTGCAGAGTAATAGTATTATTCCTGAAACAGTTCAACTAGAGCCACATTTTACTCCGCCACTTTTCCCGTCTGTGATTAAGCAAGCTATTATGGATGGAACAAGACGAATTCTTCCTAGAATACCTCAAAAGGTTCGTCGGGTTTTGATTATTGTAGAAGACGCAAGCCGCCCTACCCAAACCGCGCCAGTAATTTATTGGCTGACCAAGGAACTGCAAAAGCATCTCACCAAAGGCGTCTCACTGGACCTCCTAGTAGCAGGAGGTGCCCACGTTGGATTAGATAACCATTGGAAGGTCCCCAAAATTTTCCCAGGAAACGTGTGGGTAAACCGAACTGAAGATACTGTTTATTTAGGCGACCTAACCAACGGACCGCTCTGGCTCCATAAAGCAATTCCAAAAGCCGATCTACGGATTGCATTGGGAACAGTTAATATTCACAGTAAGGCGGGTTTCTCCGGCGGTAGCAAAATTCTATTGCCGGGCACAGCAGGCCTGCCCACCATCTTCTCTCTTCATTCACTACCTGAAGGAGTTCCAGGCCAAGCCGACACACCAATGCGACGATTAGCGGATGAGGTTCTCCATCAATATCCCGTAGACTTTTCTTTACAATTTATATCCGACGACAAAGGTCGCATCTGCCAGCTTTTTTCGGGAGAATTACATGTGGCCTGGCAAGCGGCTATTCAACATCTGCTCCCATGCGTTAGACGTGAATTTGATAAGCCAGTCGCCAACTGTCTCGTTGATGCTGGTCCATTCGATGGCAACTTATTAGGTATTTTCAAGTCTCTAAATAATATAGTGTCAGTGCTTAAATCCGATGGTGAAGGGACTATTTTAATCCGGGCCAATCAAGGATTGGGCGGGCACCTCTGGCGCCTCCACCCTGTTACACTCGACCAAGAACTCTATACTTGGACCCAACGGTTAGAAAACCGCCACATAAACGTTGTCTCAGAATATAGTATACCAACTTCCTTGTGGTCTCAAATATTCCCACATCAATTGTGCCAGTCTGTTCCCGACAACCGTTTGGATTTGGATTCAAACTTACCACTATTGTATTTAAGCAGCGCCCCACTACTTAAGCTCAGCTTTACACAGAAAGGTTAAAAAGTAAGCTCAAGAGGGAGAGTGATTAACTTGTAACGCTATCTTTTTTTTCCTCTTTATTTTCTAGAAACGACGCAACTTGAACCTCTACACCTTCAATGGAAGTTAATTGACTTCTCAACTCTTCTATTTGACCAGATTCCGTTTCCATCACTAAAGTAATCAACCCCATTTCCTTTGAGGGGCTAGGAACACCAAACCTACCGATAATCTCGGTTCCATACTGGGTTATTATCTCTTGTACCTGAGGAGCCATCTCGCCCCGATCATCCACTAAAAGACCCACTAAGGACAGTTGTTTTGTCAAATTAAGCACCTCTGTCTTTTTACTCTTATTGATTGCTTTTCATAAAATCCTCCGCATCCATCCAGCCTTTTGTCGTTTGTTTATTTATAGTCAAGAAATAATGAGACAACGCAAATAGTCTTCTTTGGAAGCTGGGCAATAGACTATTTACCGTTTTGCCTTTGTCGTTTGTCTATTCCCCAGCTTGATTGGATTCCTTTGGAAGCTGGGCAATAGACTTGGTACATTGGCTTGTTGTGTCGAATACATTGTAAAGACCAGACGAAGGAAGGAGGTATATGTGTTGTCCCACAAAAAGGAAGACGATTTAGAGAAATCAAACCGTCCTATTCTAAGTCTTACATCTGAAGATATACGAATTTTAAATGAGATCCAATCTAAGCTCAGCCGTAATGGAGCCAATTTAGTGGGCTTAGTTCTTCGGTTATTCGACTCAAACGGAGCTTTAGACTCCTCAAAATTAGGCGGGCTTCTCCAAAATGACCAGGCGGCTGAGATGATTTCGTTGCTAACACCTTTGTTAGCGGGGGAACAAACATTGAGCAACCTTTTCCAGCTGTTTTCCCAAACCGAATCTTAAGGAGTATTGTTTATTAAAATCTCTCCTTGGTACTAGTGGAAACGGGGGATACCCGCTGGCATCCCCCGTTATTGCTCCATTTGTTTGGCTAGAAAGCCAGCCGCAGTCTCGGTAATCTTAATTTCCAGCTCACCCATTGTTATATTGGGTTCTTTACTCGTTAGAATCACTGCCCCAATCGGATCTCCTTCAGCGATAATCGGCGCAATGACTTGAGCTGTAAATTTACAGGCTCCCTCATCCTCAAGCACTGGACATGCTTCACAGTACTTATGGTCTCCCGGTTTTGCCATATTTACGGCTTTTCGGTCTTCAATAGCTTTTTCCACAGCCCTTGATATAGGCTTATCAAGAAACTCTTTCTTTGGGGCGCCAGCCACCGCAACAATCATATCCCGGTCGGCAATTAAAGCTATGTGCCCTGTTGATTCATAAAGTGAATCTGCATACTCTTTTGCGAAATCTCCCAGTTCCCCAATTGGCGAGTATTTCTTTAGAATGACTTCGCCTTCGCGGTCGACAAAGATCTCCAATGGATCTCCTTCTCTAATACGTAGGGTTCTGCGAATCTCTTTGGGGATGACGACCCGGCCAAGATCATCAATCCGACGTACGATTCCAGTCGCCTTCATCCCGTCCCCCTCCTTTGATTTTGCACCTTTCCCGATGTCAAGAACTTCCCTGAACAAGCTTTTTGCGTTGTTACTAAAATTCTGCATCTGAAAACTAAATATAGTGTTCAACAAACAGATAGACTATCAATATTTAGTTTTCAGATTAATAATAACCGGACAACGCAAATAGCCCTGAACCTGTCTGTGGTCTTTAGATGCCCATCCACCAAAGCCTTAAACTGCTCAAAAGACGGCGAAACGGTCCCTAAGCGGCCAAGATTGGATGATGTTAACTGCTGATAGTATATTCCGAAACTAGCAGTATTATTCATTTTAACCACTGTTAATACAGGCTTTCGCACCGAGACGTTTCTATCTTACCCGGATATTTGGAAAAAATACTTTGTTTTCCGGATGTGGTCTGGAATTTTGGGTTCTCATTTCCGAGTATATAATTATTGTTTAATGGTTAAGACCCGTTTAACGCCTGTAGACTGTCGATTACCCACTGGACTACTTCATGCCAGGCTTTACCTGTGATGCGCCATCGCAACAACGGTATACGTCCGGGCAGATAGCGAAACCCACTTCTATACTTTTGCATTAATTGCAATATGCTATCCGAACTCACAGAAAGCCCAGGAAAGAATTTAGCAACAAGTTCCTGCCGTTCAAGTCCTAATGAAGATACTCCCAACTGTTTAGCTAGTATCTTTATTCGCGCTACAGCCAACAAATTTCGAACTGCTATCGGCAGGTCGCCAAAACGGTCTAAAATTTCATCCTCAAGTTCTTCGATGTCTTCCCATGTGGTAACAGCTGCAATTTTCTTATACAACTCCACTCTTTGCCGCGGGTCTAGTACATATTCTTCCGGTAAAAACGCATCGATCGGCAGTTCAATTGTGGGTTCGGGCGGCTCTGGCTTTCGTTCTCCTTTTCGTTCTTGTATGGCCTCTTCTAGGAGCTTGCAATAAAGCTCGAATCCTACTGCCGCAATATGTCCATGTTGCTCTGGACCCAGGAGATTACCTGCACCCCGAATCTCCAGATCTCTTAAAGCAATTTTAAACCCGGACCCCAACTCAGTAAAGTCTCTGATCGCAGCCAAGCGTTTCTCTGCAACCTCTCCAATCGCTTTGTCCTTTCGATATGTGAAATAGGCGTGGGCGACACGGTTGCTACGCCCCACCCTGCCTCTTAACTGATACAACTGAGATAAACCAAAACGATCAGCGTCATAAACGATCAAAGTATTTACGTTGGGAATATCTAGCCCTGTTTCGATAATCGTAGTGCACACCAATATGTCGCTCTCCCCTTGGTAAAAATCGAACATAACACTCTCCAATTGATCTTCGCCCATCTGCCCATGCCCAATACTAATACGGGCCTCTGGCGCTAAATCTTGCAGAAACGAAGCCATTCTCTCGATGGTTTCCACACGATTATATACAAAATATATCTGCCCTCCGCGATCAATCTCCCGTCGAATGGCGTCGCGAATAATCTCTTCTTGAAACTCTGTGACATATGTTCGAACCGGATAACGTTCTTCAGGGGGTGTCTCAATCACGCTCATATCTCTGATTCCAACTAGGGACATATGGAGTGTTCGTGGTATTGGCGTCGCTGTCAGAGTGAGTACGTCCACATTTTTTCTGATCTCTTTAAGTCTCTCTTTATGAGTGACCCCAAACCTTTGCTCTTCATCAACGACTAGTAAACCCAGATTCTTAAATACGATATCACGTGATAATAAACGATGAGTTCCAATTAGTACGTCCACAGAGCCATTTTTTATCCCTGCACGCACTTCTTCTTGTTCACGCGCGGTTTGAAAACGGCTCATCACTCTAATAGTAACAGGGTAACTACTGAACCGTTGGGAAAATGTTTGGAAATGTTGCTGCGCTAAGATCGTTGTAGGGACCAAGACAGCAACCTGTTTACCATCCATAACCGCTTTAAAAGCGGCGCGCATTGCCACCTCCGTCTTCCCGTAACCAACATCTCCACATAGTAATCGGTCCATGGGCTTTGGGATCTCCATATCACGTTTTATCTCAGTGACAGCTCGTATCTGGTCTGGAGTGTCATCGTAAATAAAAGCCTCTTCAAACTCTTGCTGCCAGACTGTATCGGGAGGGAAGGCATGGCCAGGAACAGCGTTTCGTTCAGCGTAAAGAGCTAAAA
>OBJA01001686.1_pt1 | contig 14474 bp, 15 predicted proteins | sample 1519751 | NCBI WGS metagenome assembly OBJA01 (sample SAMEA3881238, study PRJEB22517) | soil metagenome | biome: lake sediment; feature: soda lake sediment; material: sediment, water from around vicinity | place: India | collected 2013-12-23 | depth 3 m | reverse complement strand
GGCCGCCTGCCTGGCGAGTGGGGCCAACGACATTGGCGGCACGCTGATGGACGAGCTTGCCGCGCTTCGGGATGAGGGCCTGCTGTTCTCGCCGCCCGAAGATGACAAATCATTGCCGCAAAACGCCATTAAAGCAATGTGCCTGCATTTGGCGCACGATTGCAACCTGCGCTGCGGCTACTGCTTTGCCGAGGGCGGCGCGTTCGCGGGACGGCGCGAGCTGATGAGCGCGGAGACCGCCAGAGCGGCGATCGATTTTGTCACGAGAGTGTCGGGAACACGGCGCAACATCGAGATCGATTTTTTTGGCGGCGAGCCGCTGATGAACTTTGATGTACTCAAGCAAACGGTCAGCTATGCGCGCGGCATCGAGAAGCAGCACGGCAAGCGCTTCCGCTTCACCGTCACCACCAATGCATACCACATCACCGATGAAATGAAAAGCTATATCAACAGCGAGATGGACAACGTTGTGGTCAGCATAGACGGCCGCCCGCATGTGCACGACGCGGTGCGCAAAACGGCAAACGGCAAGGGCAGCTACGCACGTGTGGCGAAAAACGCCAAGGCGCTGCTTAGCGGCAGGCAGGGCGAATACTATGTGCGCGGCACGTTCACAGCTGACAATCTCGATTTCGCCAACGATGTGCTGCACATCGCGGATATGGGATATCACGGTGTGTCGATAGAGCCGGTGGTGACAACGGGCGCGAATGCGTTAACCAATGCGCATTTGCCCGCCGTTTTTGATGAATACGAACGTCTCGCGGCAGAATATGTGAGCCGCAGAAAGAACGGAAAGGGTTTTACGTTCTTTCATTTCATGGTGGATTTGAACGCAGGGCCATGCAGACTCAAGCGCATACGCGGCTGCGGTGCGGGCACCGAATATGTGGCCGTCGCGCCGTCGGGCGATATCTACCCGTGTCATCAGTTTGTTTCAAGAGCTGCGTATAAAATGGGCAGCGTTTTCGCCGATGGTCTGGATGAAACGATTGCAGGGCGCTTTGACGACTGCAATATTGACAACATAGAAGCGTGCACGCGCTGCTGGGCAAAATATTATTGCAGCGGCGGTTGTGCGGCGGCGAATCTGAACATCAACAACGACATTCAAAGCCCGTATGAAATCGGCTGTGCGATGCAGAAAAAGAGGCTTGAGCTTGCGATCGGTATTGCGGCGGCAGAGCAGATGGAGGAATCATGATACAGATGTTTGACGGCAAGCATCCGGAAATTGCGTCGGGCGCTTATGTGCATCAGAGCGCGGTGATCATCGGAGACGTGAAGCTTTTTGAGCAGGCCAGCGTGTGGCCTTGCGCGGTTTTGCGCGGCGATATTGCGCGCATCAAGGTGGGCAGGAATTCAAATATTCAGGACGGAGCCATGCTTCATACCGACCACCTGCCGCTTGTCATCGGCTCCTTCGTGACAGTTGGCCACGGCGCGGTGCTGCATTCTTGTGATATCGGCGACAATACGCTGATCGGCATGGGCGCGATTGTACTGGACGCGGCGCATGTGGGTGAAAACTGCATCGTGGCAGCGGGCACGGTGATTCCCGGCGGTAAGGTGATAGAGCCGCGCAGCCTTGTGATGGGCAACCCGTATCGCGTTGTGCGGCAGCTGACCGACGCAGAAATCGACAACATCAGAAAAAACGCGGAAACGTATGTGACGCTAGCCAAAAAGCATATACGCACCGGTGTGGTGAAATAAAGCTAGTCCTTCCAGAGGCTTTGGCAGCCGGTCGATATGCCGATGGCACCCGCGGCCAACGCACTGACGGCTTCGTGACGCTCGGTGATAAGGCCGCCTGCGATCACGGGAACCTGCACCGCCTGTGTAAAGCGCCGGATCACGCTGGGTATGATGCCCGGCATCAGTTCGACCATGGACGGGCGCACACGCGCCGTGGTGCGTACGGCGTTGTCGAATGAAGCGCTGTCCACCATGAAAAAGCGCTGTATGCAAAACAGACCCTGTTCACGCGCGTATTTGACAAGTGCTGTGCGTGTGCTGATGATGCCGTGAGGGTTCATGCTCGAATGCACATAATCGATCGCGCGCGAGCTTGAGGCCAGCCCGTCGATCAAATCCATATGCAAAAAGATACGGCTGCCCGCCGATTTTGCGATGTCCACACACGCTTTGGCGGAGAAGATGTCGGTACCTAGCAGAATCACGGTGGACATGCCAAGCGCCAATGCGGATTCAAGCATCTGGCGGTTCTGCACCGCGGCAATCACAGGATTATCGCGGATGTCCTCGATGAAATTATGCATGACCGGCTCCTTAATAAGCTTATTATTTCACATTATATCACAGCGCCTGTCCTATTTACAAAGAATATGAACAATGATATGATGATTGGCAAGGGAGAAAGCCGTATGATTCCGCAAAGGTTCAGTTTTCGTTCGGCTGACGGCACAGAGCTGCAGGCGTACAAATGGACACCGGAAACCCCCAAAGCTGTGGTGCAAATTGTACATGGCGCTGTTGAGCATGCGATGCGTTATGATGATTTTGCCAAAACGCTGATCAAAGGCGGCTATGCCGTCTATGCGGCGGATTTAAGAGGCCACGGTGCCACGGCAGGCAAGCCGGAAAATGTGGGTTATTTTTCGGACGCAAGCGGCGGTTTTTCTCTGACTGTGGACGATGTACATCTGCTGACAGGTCATATCCGCGAAGAGAATCCGGATATACCTGTTTTTCTGCTGGGGCACAGCATGGGCTCGTTGATCGCACGTGTGTACGCCGCCAGATACGGCGAAGGCCTGGCCGGCTTCGTGCTGTCGGGTACGGGTCATGTCAGCCCGCCGCTGGTAACCATCGGGCGGTTTTTGGCGCGGTGTGTGATGGCGCTTAGCGGACGCAGGCACGTATCGCCTTTTTTGCATAAGCTGGTGTTTGGTACGCTCAACCGTCCTTTCAAGGGCGAAAAAGGCTGCGAATTCATCTGCTCTGACCAGCAGGTGATTGATGCGTACGCAAACGATGCTTTTTGCGGCAACACGATATCGGCCGAATTCGCGTATGAGCTGCTTTATGGCACCCGTGCCGCTGCAAAGAAAAGCACGATAGACGGTTTCCCGAAGCAAACGCCGCTTCTGATCGCATCCGGAGAATTTGACACGATGGGCGGCAACAAGCTCAAAGCAGTCAAAAAGGATGCGGCGGCCTATCGCAAAGCAGGCGTTGCTGATCTGAAATTTGTGGTTTATGACGGCATGCGCCATGAAATATTGAACGAGAAACAAAAGCAGCGCGTGTATGCCGATATAATCAGTTGGCTAGATCGCATCGTTGCCGGTCAGCACGCAAAAAGTTAGCCTTAAAAGCGCAGTCCACCACAAAGCGCTATCATATAAGGGGGAGGGTATTGTATGCTCTTGGACGCCAATTTTGATGAGAGCCGCGACAGATGGGAGGTTCATCTGTACGGCGAAGTCGATATTTACAATGCGGAGAGCTTAAAGAGCGAACTGCACGCGCTGATCGAGGAGAAAAAGGCCAACATTTCGCTTGACTGCGCAAGCCTCAAATATATCGACTCAACGGGTCTTGGTGTGCTGGTCAGTGCGCTCAAGCGGGTGAAAGAAGCCAATAAGCAGATCTGCATCATCAATTTAAAGCCGTATATCGCCAAAATATTTACGCTGACCGGTCTTGACAAAATCTTTAATATTGAGGTGAACGAGAAGTGAACGGGGATATCGTCCGCTTGTGTGTTCCCGCGCGTCCGGACTATATATTGGCCGTGCGGCTCGCGGTATCGGCGGTGGCCGAACGTGTGGGTTTTGATATTGAGGATATCGAGGATATAAAGGTGGCGAGCGCTGAAGCGTGCACATTGCTGCTTGCGGCAAGCCCCGCGTCTATCGAGCTTCATTTGACTGTTTGTGACGGGCTGTGCCTTGATTTTAAAGCTGATGGAAAAGCAGCCAAGGGCAGCATGCCACCGCAGGAGGAAGACAGCTTAAGTCAGTATCTTTTAGACGCGCTTGTCGATTCGTGCGATTTTGACTCGGACGGCAGCGTCATCAACGCTGTGAAGCTGCAAAAAAAGCTGATGCCTTAATGATGTTGTTTACCCAAAGAGGGCAAACATTTTTTTATGTAAAGCTATTGGGGTAGGTTATGAGTGAACGGCTGGATGAATTGACAGAACAAAGCCTTTTCGAGAAGTATGAGCAGGACAGAAATGAACCGCTTCGCAATTACATTCTTGAGAAGTATCTTTATATTGCCGAAATCGTGGCCAAGAAGTTTGTGGGCAGAGGCGTTGAGTATGACGATCTGTATCAGGTTGCGGCATTGGCTTTGGTCAAAGCGCTCGATCGCTATGAATGTGCGCGCGGTGTCAAGTTTGCCAGCTTTGCCACGCCAACATTGGTGGGGGAAATCAAGAATTACTTCCGCGACAAAACGCGGATGATACGGATATCGCGCCGGGAAAGCGAGATGATCCGAAAGCTGGAGGATGCCAAGAATGTTCTGTCGGCGCAGCAGGGGCACAGCGCAACGCCCGAGCAGGTTGCGGCATATTTGGATCTTTCGGTTGAACGTGTGCTCGAGCTGATGGAAGCGCAGACAGCCGGATACGCCGCTTCGCTCGATAGCTACATCGCGCTGAACGAAGATGCAAAATTCATCAAGCTTGTGGGTGCAACGGATAATGCGTACGAAAGAATTGAAGACAGGGATTTTCTGGCGTACTGCTTTGAGCACTTAAGCGATGTTGAAAAACAAGTAATACAGCAGCGTTATGTGGGCGATAAAAGCCAGCGCGAAGTCGCGGCTTCGCTGGGCGTATCGCAGATGTATATTTCAAGAATTGAGCGCCGAATACTGATGAAGTTTCGAAATTTCTACGAGAAATAAGTTTGAGGATATGTGCTTATGGGTATATAGATGTTGAAGCACGGTACGCGGGGCAGCGCGTGCGATTCTTTGTGCTTTTGGTGCAAATGTATGAGCTATTCCAGCCGATATGTGCTAACATCTATAGATGATATAAAAAAGGTTGCAAATAATGTTTTGCTTGGCATAGAGAAGCACGGTCAATTAAGCGAGGAACGCAGATACGATATCAAGCTTGTGATCAATGAGCTTTTGGTCAACAGCTTTGAACATGCGCAGCCCAGCAAGCAATCACCTGTTGTTTTTCGCGCAGGTGTTGAAAGCGGGCAGCTGCGCATAGGCGTCACGGATTCAGGCGAAGGGTTCTCGTATGATCATACGGTGTCCGATGATAATGATCTGCTGTACCGGGAACGCGGACGCGGGCTGATGCTTGTGCGTGCGCTCTGTCAGGAAATAAGATACAGCGGGCGGGGTAACAGCGTCGAAGTCAAGATCGTGCTGTGACATTTTCTTCGCTTCTCCCCGCGGCTATTCGCGGTTTTTTTATTTTCCTTGTCAAAGGGTTTTGCAGCCTTGTATAGAATTATTAAGGCATGTGCCTTTGGAAGGGGTCCTGATGGCGGTCAGCAGAAAAACAAAGCCTGCGTATTATATGAAGAGAAAGCACAGCTTTAAAAGCAGACGCAAGCCGAGTTTGAAGTTTTTTACGATATTGCTTGTGGCTTTGGGACTGTTTTGCTCTCTTGTGGCGCTGCTGCTCTATAACCGGCCCACTGTGGCAGTGGAGTGGGCTGCCGCTGAGTATGACCAACGATTTGACATGCTTGTCGTGCGCGACGAGGTTGTCTACGAGGCGAAGAATTACGGGAAAACGAAGTACATCGCCAAAGAAGGACAAGCTGTCAGCACCGGTGATGCTATTGCGCTGGTGTACGCATGGGGCTATAACGATGATTCGCTCTCAAAGCTGCTCGATCTGCAAAAGCAAATTCTCAAGTATCAGATCGAGGTGCGTCGCGAGGGCATCATAGACGAAAAACTCAACGAAATCAACGCGCGCATAGACGGCAAGGCGCATCAGATACAACAAGCCGTGTTCAGCGATAACCCGTTTGTGATGCTGGATCTTGAGCGGGAGATGGAAGCGCTGCTTGAAGAAAGAATGGCGTATTTGCGCTCTGTCACCGTCGAGGATGATCATTTGCGCAGTCTATATGCGCAGGAATCCGAACTGCTGACGCTGTTTGCAAATTGGCGCAGTCAGCTATCCGCCAATGAAGAGGGCGTGGTCAGCTTCTACTTCGACGGATGCGAGCCGCTGATGAACAAGCAGAACATCGGCAGCTTCACCCGCGGGGGTCTTGAGGAGGTTCTCGAGGGCAAAACCATTCAGACGCGGCAGAGAGATCAGGCTTCTGCGCCGCTGTACAGGGTGGTTAACGAAAACGAGTGGTATGTGGTGCTTCTCTCCGACAGGCGTATTCCGGAGATGCACGTTGGTAACAGCTTTTCCATTGTTTTTGACGATTATCTGCACCTACGCTACACCGGAATCGTCAGCAACACAATGGGGCTTGAAAAAAACGATGGTTTTGTGTATACTATACTGATACAGGATAATATTGGGCCGCTATTGGGTGAGCGGCGTGTATCGGCAAGGCTTTACGGTATACAGGAGTCGCTGCGGATACCCAAAAGCTGTATCAATACCATTGACCATGTCGATTACGTGGAAACGCTTGACGGACAGTTCGTGGCCGTACAGGTGGTGGCGGTGGATGGTGATTATGTGCTGATCAGAAGCGTTGAAGGGGAGCCCGAGATACAACTTGGCCAACTGCTATACAGATAAGCGGCCACGGGCGTTAAAGGCGGAAGGGTAAATGACCGATATATATAGCAACGTACAAATGATTAAAGAAAGGGTTGATGCCAGCGCAAAAAAAACGGGACGGGAACTGAGCGATATTACGATCGTGGCGGTCAGCAAAACGGTGGGCGCCGATGCCGTTGCACATGCACAAGAGGCAGGTATACGCAACTTTGGCGAAAATCGTGTTCAGGAGTATCTGAAAAAACGTGAGGTATTCAAAGATACAGTCAACTGGCACATCATCGGGCCGCTGCAGCGTAATAAGGTCAAGTATATTCTTGATGGAGTATGCTTGCTCCATTCGCTGGACAGGCTTTCTCTGGCGCAGGAGATACAAACACAGTGCGAAAAAAATGGCACGGATATCTCTGCGCTTGTGCAGCTCAACATCGGTAGGGAACCGACAAAATCAGGTATCTATGAGGAGAATCTTGAGCGTTTTTTAGAAGAGTTGTCTGTTATGAGGAGAATTCGGGTCTGCGGGCTGATGGCGATACCGCCAATGGTTCAAGATGCGGATGACAACAGACCGTATTTTCAAAAGATGCGTACACTCTTCGAGAAGTTCAGGGAGGCCTATCCTTGTATGACTTATCTGTCGATGGGCATGTCGGATGATTTTGAAGCTGCGATAGAAGAAGGCTCAAATGTGGTCAGGATTGGAACGGCCGTGTTTGGAGCGAGGTCAAATTAAAGAATTTTTCAAGGGGGTTACAATATCATGGCGAGAGGTTTTTTTAACCGTATTCTGGATGCGGTGGGCCTTGAAGAGGACGAGTACGAGGATGAAGAGATGATGGATGAAGAAGAGGGCTTCTTTGAGGAAGAACCGGAAATATTGGAGGATACACGTTCAAGGCGCAAGCAGGCAAAAGTGATCGGTATGCCCAACTCGGCTGCCAAAATGCGTATGCTTGTCTACCAGCCGTGCAGCTATGAGGAAGCCGAATCAATTATCGACAACTTAAAAGCAAGAAAGCCGGTGATTATGAATCTGGACGAGCTTGACAGAGAGCTGGCTCAAAGGATTATCGATTTTATCGGCGGCGCGGTGTATTCGCTTGGAGGCGATCTGAAAAAAGTGGCGCGCAATATATTTGTCGTCGCACCCTCCAATGTGGACGTGATGCAAAACGTGGATGAACGCGGAGGCCGCGAAGGCTTTCGCAGATTCGATTAAATAGCCGTATGATGCGACATGCCGCAAGAAACGCTTCTTGTGGCATGTCGCATATAGCAGGGGTATTCATTGTGTATAGTCGCGTATTGAATGGATATATTAGAATTGATACGTGAAATACTTGGAAGGGGGAGACGCGCGTGCCTTTAACAGTAAAAGATATTCTGGAGAAAACATTTAAGAGGTCTTTTAAAGGCTATGACGAGGATGAGGTCGATAAGTTTTTGGATCAAATTATCGACGAATTCAAGGCGCTTAATGATGAGAACACAGCTCTGAGAGAACAGGTCGATTCAGCGTTTGAACAGGTCAAAAAAATCAAGCATAGTGAAGAAACCATCATGAATACGCTGGTATCCGCTCAAAAGACGGCGGAGCGTATTGTTGGCGAGGCCACGCGCAAGGCTGAATTGATTATCAGCAGCGCGGAGAGTACAGCGAAAGAGCGAGCAGCCAAAACAACGCAGGACCTCTCATCGGCTCAGAGCCGTCTTGATGAGCTGCAGGCTTGTGCACAGGGGTTTGCCGCGAGCTTTGCCAATATGATCAATGCGCAGGCAGCCTATTTTGAGAAAACATACAGCAGCTATTTTGGTAAGGATGCAGCGCCTCTTGGCGGCATTAATACCGATGCGCTCGAGAAGATTGACAGGGATGTTGAGCAAAGCCTTGAGGGCTTTGGCCTTCATTTGAGTGAGGATTTGGATGATACAGCAGAGGCGGTTGAAGATGACACCGAGTTTGCGTCTGAAGTTTCGGTGGATGCTCTAGACACGCCGCTCACCGCGGATGATATTCTGACAAATGCGTACGATGAGCAGGCAGAAGAGACGGCGCAAGAGAAAAATGAAGCGGTCGGCTTGCAAGAAGGCGATGACGGCTATATGGAGCTGTATGAAATCAACAAAGCTCTCAACGAGATAGAAAACACTGATTTTTCAGAGAACGATCAGCTGGAACAAGAGCCGGAGCAAGAGCCGGAGCAAGAGCCGGAGCAGATGGATGCCAATCAAATATACGGGGATTTTTCATGGCTCTATGACACAGAGGATAAGCCCGATGGCGCTGCGCTCAAAGACCCCAAAGAAGATGAAGAACTCAAATCACTGATCGACGAGATTATTGAATAACGCATATTGTTCATAGGGCAAACGGGTTAAAACCAAAGGTTTTCCGACAAGCAGGAGCGGTGCATGATGTGCCGCTTTTTTGTATCCGCACATTCTAAGCAAGTGCATGAAAAGGCAGATATGAACCAAACTAAACCCGAAAGGGAATGGCATATGCGCAGAAGAAAAATGCAGTGCGGAATGGAAAAGAGACTCAATGAGCTTGCACTGATGCTCGAAAAGCTGAATCTTGCGGATTACCTTGTGCATCTTCATAATACGAAGCGGATACTGAGAAACAATTTCTTTGGCGGGCTGGCACGCGGCTTGGGCTTGGCCGTTGGGTTTACACTTTTGGGTGCGCTTGTACTCTATTTGCTTCAGCAGTCTTTCTTGAACAATCTGCCCTTGATTGGCGATTTTATTGCCGATATCGTTGAAATTGCCAATGAGAGACTAAAGCTTCGCTGACAGAAGTGGCAATGTCCTGTAAAAATCCCGATTGAATTTTCTCTTATATTTGCTATAATGAAAGCTAGGCACGATTTTTCCGGTTATCGTAATCGGCGGGTCGAAAGGGGCATAATGAATGAAATTAACGATAGGGCAGTTTAACGAATCCTTTCCGCCAATTATTGATGGTGTGGCCAAAGTGGTGCAAAACTATGCGCATTGGATGAATAAAAAGCATGGTTCGTGCTGTGTAATCACGCCCAAGCATCCGGACGCGGATGACAGTGTTTTCGACTTCCCTGTTCACCGGTTTTCTTCGTTCAAGGTTCCCACGCGCAATGAGTATCGTTTTGGATTTCCTCAAATGTCCACTTCCTTTTGGATGCAGCTTAAAAAAATACCGTTTGACATCGTTCACGCGCATTGCCCTTTTGGCTCTGGCAGTGCGGCACGCAGCATCGCACGCAGATTGAATATTCCGTTTGTGACCACGTTTCACTCAAAGTTCAAAGATGATTTTATGGTCGCGTTCAAATCCGAAAAGCTGGTTGAAGGCATCATCTCCATGATTGTGACATTTTTTGAATCCTCCGATGAGGTATGGGCCGTGAATGAATCCTCGGTGGAAACGCTGCGTGAATACGGATACGCAGGCAACGTGCAGATCATGGATAATGCGTGTGATTTGCAGCCGCAATATGCGTCACCTGAAAATGATAAAGAAATCAATCAAAAGTTTGGCCTTATGTCCGGCGTACCGTTGTTTGTGTTTGTCGGACAGCACACATGGCAAAAAAACACGCGCTTGGTGATTGAATCGTTGAAAATCCTCAAAGACAGCGGCAGAAAGTTTCATATGCTGTTTGTGGGTGATGGCCCAAGACGTGACGATATGGAGACGCTTGTTTTCGATTTCGGCCTGGGTCAGTATGTCAAGTTTGCCGGCGTGGTTTTAGACAGGGAGCTGCTCTCGAAGATTTACCTGAGAAGCAGCGCTTTGTTGTTTCCTTCGCTTTATGATATGTCGTCGCTTGTACCGCGTGAGGCTGCGGCCTGCGGCTGCCCGACCGTTTTTGCAAAAGGCACAACAACGTCTCAGGGTATCACGCACGAGCAAAACGGTTACTTGGTAGAAAACACCGCAGAGGCGCTCTCGCGCGTCACGGCTCATATCATTGAGCATCCGGAAGATGCGCGTCAGGTAGGCGAAACCGCGAGAAAAACGCTTTTTAAAAGCTGGGAGGACGTTGTGGAAAAAGCGTTCGACCGGTATTTATACCTGGTGCACCAAAAAAACAGCAATCGAATACATGCATAATAAAGCAGGTATGGCAACGTTTTAGGTATTGCTGCGTATCACTAAGAGAATCAGCTTGCTGCTTGATAAATACATAGGCTTCTGTTATTATGCTGGCATGCTGTTCTCGGAGGGTTAATGAAGAAGAAAAAGCGGATATACCGTTTTAGCATCATATACATCGGCGTTACTGTCGTTGTCATCGCGCTGATCGCCATTTTAAACCCCGAGGTCGAGGATATCTTCAATGCCATAGCCAGCTTTTCGATATGGTGGCTGGTGGCCTGTATCGGTGCACTGCTGGTGTTCTGGCTCACAGACGGATTGCTTCTTCATGATATCACTTCTTACATGTACAAACGTGAACCGTTTTTACGCTCACTCAAGGTGGGCCTCATCGGACTCTATTACGGTGCGCTGACGCCTTTTGCCACTGGCGGACAGCCCATGCAGGTGGTATACATGCGGCGTAACAATATGCCCGTGGGCACCGCAACCTGTATCGTCTGTATCAAGTTTGTGATTTATGAAATGTCGCTTTGCGCGGTTTATGTGGCTGCGATGGTGCTGCGCGGCAACTATTATTATAATAACTTTACAGAGGTTTTCTGGCTGGCAATGATCGGATTCGCCATCAACCTTGTCGCCGTTTTCTTCATCATACTGACAATCATCAACAAAAGACTGGTTCTCAACATCGGCGCGGCGATCATTCGTTTATTTTGCCGTTTCCGTTTTGGCAAAAATGTCGAGCAAAGCATTGAGCACTTTTCCAAGACGATAGACGATTACCACACAGCTGCTTCGTATATATCGCGGTACAAGCTGCGTGCGATCGGCTCTTTTCTGATATCCGTCATCAATCTTTTCTTTTTGTTTGTGATACCGTACTTTATCTATCTGGCCTTTGGACATACGGACTATTATTTGATCGATATATTCGTGATGCAGGCGATGGTTTTTCTCGCGGTATCTTTTTTCCCGACACCCGGCAGCGCGGGCGCGGCGGAAGGCGGCTTTCTGCTTTTCTTCGGCCCGATATTTGGCAGAACTGTGCCCATCGCGATGCTGATCTGGCGCTTTATCACCTACTATGTCGTGCTGATCGTTGGCAGCTTGCTCGTTGTTTTCGACGAGGTGTTTTCACTGCGCCGGCGCAAACGCGAGACGGAGCAGAGCGACGACGATACGACAGCATAGATCCAAGAGGTTTTTATATTTACAGATAAACTCATTTCCTGTTTAACAGACCCTCGTCCCTGCTCATATTGTATAATGAATCGATATATGATATTATTAGGTAATAAATGTATTGTTTTATTATACTATTACATGGGTAGTAAAAAAGAAATTTGAGGGCGATCACATGAAAAAAATAATTCGTATTCTCAGTGTTGTCATACTGGTAGCGCTTATACTGTGCGTTATGCTTTGCGGATGTACTCCCCCGCAATCGCCAATTTGGATTGCGGTGAAGTCTGTTGGCGGCAATAACGGCCTTTTCGCGGAGGGGCAGGATTTTAACTTTACTCTTTTCTTCGGAAGTCAAGAACATGCGGAGTTGCGGAGCCAGATTGCTGTTATTACCGTAAAAAATACTGCTGATGGTGAAACCCGGACATTCGTGATTGACGACTTTGGCGACGAAAAGTATGAAAAGCCGGAAAAACACGCTTTGGCACCTACACTAAAGCTTACATACCCCGCGCCCGCGAATCAGCCATGTATCGGCGATTATGAAATTGTCATCAAGGGTTATAAAGATGAGGCCGCACGGCAGGCGGAAGAAGTCCTTTCGGGGCAACATTGCACGATTATTTATCTGGCAGAAAGCGGGGTCGGGACGATTATCGGGAATGTGAGTATAGAGAAACTATGGAAAAGGCGGTGTAACATCCTGCTGTTTAATGGGAAGCTGACGCTGATTGAATATAACAGCGAAATGCGCAAATTGGGGAGGGGAGCTAGTACAGTCAGGCACGATCGAGGTGTCAGCAGCGAATGGACTGAAACCGGCTTAGATAACGAGGGCTATGTAAGCTTTATTGAAACTGCAGAAAGCAGCGGCGTTGTGTCCGGAACGTTTACATCCACTACCGACAGTGAAGCGGTCAGTGTATCCTACATAACTCAGTTGGACTCAGCATGGTACAAAATACCGACACAACCAAAATATGATAAGTACAAACAGCTATTTTCCTTAACCGCGGAAACGGAAAACGGCGTGGAAACGTGGTTTGTACTTTATAAAGACGGAAAGCTCACACTCTCAAAACCCGTAAGCGGCTGGTGCAGCTTCGTTAATGGCGATACTATTAATATTTCTGATTCTCAAAACAATGGTATTGTAACAAGGTATATGTTTTCTGATGATATGACATTGATTAAACTCGAGATTGACAACTGATAACAGGAGCATATTAAATTATTTTTACCATTCCTGCATAGTGTGGCGATACTATCCGATACGGTTTTGGCTGTAGATTTATCAAACGCAAATCACAGTCCTGCAATAAAATGTATAATATGAGGGCGATCACATGAAAAAAAGAATTCGTATTCTCAGTGTTGTCATACTGGTAGCGCTTATACTGTGCGTTATGCTTTGCGGATGTACTCCCCCGCAATCGCCAATTTGGATTGCGGTGAAGTCTGTTGGCGGCAATAACGGCCTTTTCGCGGAGGGGCAGGATTTTAACTTTACTCTTTTCTTCGGAAGTCAAGAACATGCGGAGTTGCGGAGCCAGATTGCTGTTATTACCGTAAAAAATACTGCTGATGGTGAAACCCGGACATTCGTGATTGACGACTTTGGCGACGAAAAGTATGAAAAGCCGGAAAAACACGCTTTGGCACCTACACTAAAGCTTACATACCCCGCGCCCGCGAATCAGCCATGTATCGGCGATTATGAAATTGTCATCAAGGGTTATAAAGATGAGGCCGCACGGCAGGCGGAAGAAGTCCTTTCGGGGCAACATTGCACGATTATTTATCTGGCAGAAAGCGGGGTCGGGACGATTATCGGGAATGTGAGTATAGAGAAACTATGGAAAAGGCGGTGTAACATCCTGCTGTTTAATGGGAAGCTGACGCTGATTGAATATAACAGCGAAATGCGCAAATTGGGGAGGGGAGCTAGTACAGTCAGGCACGATCGAGGTGTCAGCAGCGAATGGACTGAAACCGGCTTAGATAACGAGGGCTATGTAAGCTTTATTGAAACTGCAGAAAGCAGCGGCGTTGTGTCCGGAACGTTTACATCCACTACCGACAGTGAAGCGGTCAGTGTATCCTACATAACTCAGTTGGACTCAGCATGGTACAAAATACCGACACAACCAAAATATGATAAGTACAAACAGCTATTTTCCTTAACCGCGGAAACGGAAAACGGCGTGGAAACGTGGTTTGTACTTTATAAAGACGGAAAGCTCACACTCTCAAAACCCGTAAGCGGCTGGTGCAGCTTCGTTAATGGCGATACTATTAATATTTCTGATTCTCAAAACAATGGTATTGTAACAAGGTATATGTTTTCTGATGATATGACATTGATTAAACTCGAGATTGACAACTGATAACAGGAGCATATTAAATTATTTTTACCATTCCTGCATAGTGTGGCGATACTATCCGATACGGTTTTGGCTGTAGATTTATCAAACGCAAATCACAGTCCTGCAATAAAAT
>OBJA01001685.1_pt1 | contig 14487 bp, 15 predicted proteins | sample 1519751 | NCBI WGS metagenome assembly OBJA01 (sample SAMEA3881238, study PRJEB22517) | soil metagenome | biome: lake sediment; feature: soda lake sediment; material: sediment, water from around vicinity | place: India | collected 2013-12-23 | depth 3 m | reverse complement strand
AGGAGCGGCCTTCGGCCGCGAACCGTTCGCGGCACCACAGGCCGTTCGCGGGCAGAGCCCGCTCCTACTGGTAGGTCTTGCGGCGGAACAGGTCGTTGCGGCGGCTCACCAGACGATCGAGGAACAGCAGGCCGTCGAGGTGGTCCATCTCGTGCTGCACGGCGCGCGCCTCGAAACCCTGCATCTGGAATTCCAGCGGCTGGCCCCAGGGGTCGCGGGCCTCCAGGCGGATGGCCTCGGCGCGGATCACGTTGCCGGTGAAATCGGGCACCGACAGGCAACCCTCGCGGCCCACGGCGAAACCCTCCCATTCGGTGATCTCGGGGTTCACCAGCACCAGGTGGCCGTGGTTGTCCACCGGCTTCCTCAGCTTCGACACATCGACGATCACCACCCGCTCGAACCAGCCCACCTGGGGCGCGGCGATGCCCACGGCGCCGGGACCGGCCAGGCGCGTCTCCTCCAGGTCGGCGATGCGCGCGCGCAGGGCGTCGTCGAAGGCGGTGACGGGCGTCGATTCCTGCTTCAGGCGCTCGTCGGGATAGGTGAGGATCTCCAGTACCGCCATGGCTCAGCCGATCAGGGTCTCGATGGACTGCACCTCGACCTCTACACCGCCCGCGCGCAAGGGCGCCAGGGCCTGCTCGATGGCCTCCACCCCGTCACTGGCCTGGCCCTCGATGTGCAGCACGTAGAAAGGCGCGTCCTGCCGGCCGCCCACGTCGGACTGCAGGTCGAGGATGTTGAAGCCCACGCGGGCCAGGGCCGTGGTCACCTGCGCCACGATGCCGGCGCGGTCGGCGCCGAACACGCTGATGCGCACATCGGGGATGTGGTGCTGGTGCAGGTGGGCCTGAATGGGGTCCAGGTGCAGGCGCAGGCCCAGGTCACGGGCCACCGGTTCCACCAGGGCGCGCAGGGCCTCGGTATCCCCTTCGTGCTGCACCATCATCATGACGGTGAAATTGCCCCCCAGCCGCGCCATGGAGGTCTCGCCGAGGTTGGCGCCCCCCTCGTACAGGGCCTGGGTGACGGCTGCCACGATGCCGGGCCGGTCCTCGCCCACCAGGGTCAGCATGCACCAGTTCTTCATGGGTCGCTCCTCAATGCAGGGTGGAATGGGCCAGGTGGATGACTGTAACGCCGGCGGCGATCAGCAACAGCTGCTGCAGCGTGACCTTCAACTCCAGGCGCTTGTGCAGGCCCGGGATCAGGTCGGCCACCGCGATATACAGGAAGCTGGAGGCCGCCACCGCCAGCACATAGGGCAGCGCCTGCTCGGCGTCGCCCAGGGCATGGTAGGCCACCACGCCACCGATGACGGTGGTCAGGCTGGAGATGATGTTGTAGACGAAGGCCTTGCGGCGTGTGAAACCGCTGTGCAGCAGCAGGGCGAAGTCCCCCACCTCCTGGGGGATCTCGTGGGCCGCTACCGCCAGGGCGGTGACCACGCCGAGGTGGAAATCGGTGAGGAAGGCGGCGGCGATGAGCACCCCGTCCACCAGGTTGTGCAGGCCGTCCCCCACCAGCACCATGGTGCCGATGGCCTGTTTCTGGGCATGCTCATGGTCATAGTGTTCATCCGGGGCGTGCACCTCGCACACCTCGTGGTGGCAGTGCCGCCAGATGACCATCTTCTCCAGCAGGAAGAAGCCGAACAGGCCCAGCAGCACGGTACCGGTGATGACGTGGTAATCCTCCACTCCGGGCGCCGCCAGGGCATGGGGCAGCAGGGCCAGCAGGGCCGCGCCCAGCAGGGCGCCGATGGCGAAGCTCACGAAATGGGGCAGCAGGTCCACGCGTATGCGTTCCGGCAGCAGCAGGAACACCGAGGCGGCGATCACGCTGAGCACACCGCCCAGCAGGGTGAAGAGGATGATCCAGAGTAACAGGGACATGCGGTACTCTACTTCGCGTCAATAGAAAGGCAAAAACCGTATTGGCCACGGAAGCACACGGAAAGACACGGAAGGAAATCCTTGGTCGTCATTGCGCGCGTGTGAGCCTCCAGCCCCGAGGCCGCAGGCCGTGGCGGGAAGCAATCTCCAACTGTGATCTACCGTAGACAGAGATTGCTTCGCTCCACTCGCAATGACGGCTCAATCGCACTTTCCCAAATAATCTTTCCGTGTTTTTCCGTGTGCTTCCGTGGCCATAATCGTTTTTCAGCCCGCGGCCGGACACATAGAGCCGGCATGATACCCCAAGCAGGACCCGGCCGCGTCACTCCCGCCAGATCAGGGTCGCCATGCGGCCGGTGACACCGTCGCGGCGGTAGGAGAAGAAGCGCTCGGTCTCGCGGAAGGTGCAGTGCTCCCCGCCGTAGACCGCATCCACCCCGCGGGCGGCGAGGCGCAGCCGCGCCAGGCCGTAGAGGTCCGCCAGCCAGTGGCCCGGGCGGGTCTCCTGGAAGGCCGCGGCGGCGGCCGGCTGGCAGGCGACGAAGGCATTGCGTACCTCCGGCCCCACCTCGAAGGCCGCCGGGCCGATGGCCGGCCCCAGCCAGGCCAGGTAGTCGCCGGGCCCGAGGGCCTCCAGGGCCGCCTCCAGCACCCCGCCCGCCAGACCGCGCCAGCCGGCATGCACCGCCGCCACCCGCTGGCCATCCTGGCGACAGAACAGCACCGGCAGGCAGTCGGCGGTGAGCACCGTGCACACCACCCCGGGCACGGAGGCATAACTGCCATCAGCCTGCGGCGGGGTGCCCGTCCGCGCCGCATCCACCACCCGGTTGCCATGCACCTGCTCCAGCCAGGCCGGCGGCGCCGGCAGGTGGAAGCCCTCCTGCAGCAGGCGGCGGTTCTCCGCCACCGCCGCCGGGTCGTCATCCACATGGCTGGCCAGATTCCAGTCCGCATAGGGCCCGCCGCTGACGCCGCCACGGCGCAGGGTGGTCAGGGCATGCACCCCGGCGGGCGCCGGCCAGTCGGGGAAGATGGCATGGGGCTCGCAGGGGCGGTGATCGGTCACGGGTTCTCCAGCAGGTCGGCGCGCAGCACGGCCAGCAGCGCCAGCATGTCGTCCGGCAGTGGCGACTCCCAGCTCAGCTCCGCGCCGCTGGCGGGATGCCGCAGGGTCAGGCGCACCGCGTGCAGGGCCTGGCGCGGGAAGACGCGCAGGGCCTGGCGCAGGGCCTCCCCGGTCCCCTTGGGGATGCGCGGCCGGCCGCCATAGACGGGATCACCCACCAGGGGACAGTGGATGTGGGCCATGTGCACCCGGATCTGGTGGGTGCGCCCGGTCTCCAGCCGCACCTGCACATGGGTGTGGCCGCGGAAGCGCTCCAGCACCCGGTAGTGGGTGACCGCCGGCTTGCCGCCGGGCGTCACCGCCATGCGCTTGCGGTCCACGCCGTGGCGGCCGATGGGGGCGTCGATGGTGCCCCCGGCGGTCAGCACCCGCTGTACCACCGCCTGGTACTCCCGGCCCATGGTGCGCGCCTGCAGCTGGTCCACCAGGGACTTGTGGGCCGCCAGGCTGCGCGCCACCACCATCAGGCCGGAGGTGTCCTTGTCGAGGCGGTGCACGATGCCGGCCCGAGGCAGGGCGGCGAGGTCCGGATCGTGGTGCAGCAGGGCGTTCTGCAGGGTGCCGGCGGGATTGCCCGCCGCCGGGTGCACCACCAGCCCGGCCGGCTTGTGCAGCACCAGGATGTCCGCGTCCTCGTAGACGATGTCCAGGGGGATGGCCTCCGCCTCGACGCGGCCCTCCGGCTCCAGCTCCGCCTCGATGCACACCTGCTCGCCGCCCTGCACCGGGTCCCGGGGCCGGGGCAGCCGCTCGTCCAGGCGCACCCGGCCCGCCTTGATCCACTGGCTCAGGCGGCTGCGGGAATAGTCCGGGAACAGCTCCGCCAGCACCTGGTCCAGGCGCCGTCCGGCCTGCTCGTCGGGGATGCGCGCATCAAGGCGGATGCGGGTATTCATGGCGAAGCTCTCCTTGGCCAAGGAACCACGCGGAAACACCGGCCACGAGAGGCCCGGCAACGGGCAAGGCTTCCCGAATGAATATTTCCGTGTAGTTCCGTGTGGTTCCGTGGCCATTTCCGGAAGATTCCAGCTCGGGAATCGGCACGGTTTTGGGTTATACTGCGCGGCCATACGTGATCAGCCCCACGAGATACCCCACCGCCATGCGTTTGTCGAGCATTATCCTGATTCTCAGCCTGTTGTTCCTGAACAGCGGCTGCGCCTGGCTCGGCAAGCAGGCCGACCCCACCGCGCGCATGTCCGCCGAGGAACTCTACGCCACCGCCAAGGAATCCCTGGACAAGGGCGACTACGAGACCGCCATCCAGCATTTCGAATCCCTGGAGGCGCGCTTTCCCTTCGGCCGCTATGCCCAGCAGGCCCAGCTGGAGATCGCCTACGCCTATTACAAGAGCGGCGAATCCGATTCCGCCATCGCCTCCCTGGACCGCTTCCTCAACCGCCACCCCCAGCATCCCCACGCGGACTACGCCTGGTACATGAAGGGGCTGGTGAACTTCAACCGCGGCGCCAGCTTCCTCGACCGCCTGTTCCCGCGCGACGCCACCGAGCGCGACAACCGCGCCGCGCGCCAGGCCTTCCTGGACTTCACCGAACTGCTGCAGCGCTACCCCGACAGCCGCTATGCCGAGGATGCCAGTCTGCGGCTGGTGTTCCTGCACAACGGCCTGGCGCGCCACGAGGTGAATATCGCCGAATACTACCTGCGCCGCGGCGCGCCCGTCGCCGCCGCCAACCGCGCGCGCTTCGTGCTGGAGAACTACCAGCGCACCCCGGCCGTGGCCGACGCCCTGGTGGTGCAGGTGAAGAGCTATCGCATGCTGGGGATGGACAGCCTGGCGCAGGATTCCCTGCGGGTGCTGCGGGCGAATTACCCGGAACATCCCTTCCTGACGGACAGGTGGGCGGCGGCAGAGTAAGGCAAGCACCGCAAGGGCTTCCCTGTAGGAGCGGCGCGAGCCGCGATATTCGCGGCTCGCGCCGCTCCTACAGGCACAGCATCATTGCGGGGAGATTCCGTGTCAGATCGCGTCCTGATCCTGCTCGCCGGTACGGATACGCACCACCCGCTGCACATCCATGACGAAGATCTTGCCGTCGCCGATCTTGCCGGTGCGCGCCGCCTGGGTGATCACCTCCACGCAGCGCTCCACCTGGTCGTCGTTGACCACCAGCTCCAGCTTCATCTTGGGCAGGAAATCCACCACGTACTCGGCGCCGCGGTACAGCTCCGTGTGCCCCTTCTGGCGCCCGAAACCCTTCACCTCGGTGGCGGTCATGCCGGTGATGCCCACCTCCGACAGCGCCTCGCGCACGTCGTCCAGCTTGAAGGGCTTGATGATGGCTTCGACCTTTTTCATTGTGGCAGTCCCCTGGTGAGCGAGCGATCCGGATACGATACCGAAAAAGAAATTCCCTGGACAGTGCCCCCATGCCACCCGGGTTGCCCCCCCTGTAGGAGCGACGCCAGTCGCGATTTGCCATGGCCCACTGCGCTTCGCGACTGGCGTCGCTCCTACAGGGTGGCGAGGCCCGCCCTACTGCCCGTCCCGCGCCATCTGCGCCGCCAGGTAGCCCGAGGTGATGGGATAGCGCCGGTCGCGGCCGAAGGCACGGCGGGTGATGCGCACCCCGGGCGGGGCCTGGCGGCGCTTGTATTCATTGCGGTCCACCAGGGTAGCGACGCGGCGCACGGTGTCGGCGTCGTAACCCATGGCGATGATCTCGGCGATGCTGTGATCCTGTTCCACGTAGGCCTCCAGGATGGGATCGAGTACCGCGTAGGGCGGCAGGGAATCCTCGTCCTTCTGGTCCGGGGCCAGTTCCGCCGAGGGCGGCCGCTCCAGCACCCGCCGGGGAATCACCGCACCCAGGGCATTGCGGTATTCGCACAGCTGGTAGACCAGCAGCTTGGGCACGTCCTTGATGGGCGCGAAGCCGCCGGCCATGTCACCGTACAGGGTGGCATAGCCCACGGACATCTCGCTCTTGTTGCCGGTGGTGAGCACCATCTTGCGCTTCTTGTTGGAGATGGCCATGAGCACGATGCCGCGGCAGCGCGCCTGGATGTTCTCCTCCGTGGCATCGGGGGCGGTACCGGCGAACTCGCCGGCCAGCAGGTCCAGAAACTGGTGGAACACCGGCTCGATGGGGATGACGCGGTAGTCCACCCCCAGGGCGCGCGCCTCGGCCTCGGCGTCCTCCTGACTCATGTCCGCGGTATAGCGCGAGGGCATCATCACCGCCTCCACCACCCCGGCGCCCAGGGCGTCGACGGCGATGGCCAGGGTCAGCGCCGAATCGATGCCGCCGGACAGGCCGATGACCACGCCCGCGAAGCCGTTGTGGCGCACATAGTCGCGCACCCCCAGCACCAGCACCTTGTAGATGGCCTCCAGCTCATCGGGCAGCGCCACCAGGGGCACGGGCCGCGGCAGCACCGCGTCGGCAACGTCGAAGTCCACGGGGAACAGGCCGTCCACGCAAATGGGCGCGCGCTGGGTGACCGCCCCGCCGGCATCCATGACGAAGGAGCCGCCGTCGAACACCAGTTCGTCCTGGCCGCCCACCAGGTTCACGTACAGGGCCGGCAGGCCGGTCTCCACGACCCGCTCGCGCAGCACCGCCTCGCGCTCGCCGGCCTTGCCCTTGTGGAAGGGCGAGGAATGGAGCGTCAGCAGCAGGCGCGCGCCGGCCTCCTTCGCGCGCAGGCAGGGATCCGCCATCCAGATGTCCTCGCAGATGCACAGCCCCACGGGCACGCCGGCGATCTCCGTCACGCACACCCCGTCGCCCGACTCGAAATAGCGCTTCTCGTCGAACACGCTGTAGTTGGGCAGGTGGCGCTTCTGCACCGTGGCCACCACCTGGCCGTCGCGCAGCAGCGAGGCGGCGTTGTAGCGTCCGCCGGTGGCCTCCAGGGGATAGCCGAGGATGACGTCGATGCCGCGCACCTCGCGCTTCACCCGCTCCAGGTGTTCCAGCACCATGAGCTGGAAGCCGGAGCGCAGCAGCAGGTCCTCGGGCGGGTAGCCGGTGAGGGTCAGTTCGGGGAAGACGATGGCCTGGGCGCCCAGCTCGTCGCGGGCGCGGCCGATGGCGGCGATGACCTTGCGGGCATTGCCGGGGATGTCGCCGACCCGCAGGTCGAGCTGGGCCATGACGATGCGCAGAGGGGAAGAGCTGTTCGCCGCCAATCGGTGTCACCCTGTAGGTCGGGCTTCAGCCCGACGCGGTTATTGTCGGGCTGAAGCCCGAGCCACAATGGCCACGGAATCCACGGAAAACACGGAAGTATTCAATGTACGGAAAAAAGGACGCAGGCACCTTTTTCGATCCAATGGGTTTTTCCGTGTCATTCCGTGGATTCCGTGGCGGAGAAAAGAGTGGAACCCGCCCTGTCTCCCCTGTTGCTCAGCCGGTGAAGAATTCCTGCATGTACCTGCCCATGTCCGCCGGGGAACGGGCGACGCGCACGCCGGCGGCCTCGAGGGCGGCGATCTTGGCGGCGGCCGTGCCGCTGCCGCCGCTGATGATGGCGCCGGCATGGCCCATGCGCTTGCCCTTCGGCGCGGTGACGCCGGCGATGTAGGCCACCACCGGCTTGCGCACCCTGGCCTTTATATATTCGGCGGCGCGCTCCTCGGCGTTGCCGCCGATCTCGCCCACCAGGATGATGCCCTTGGTCTGGCGGTCGGCCTCGAACAGCTCCAGGCAATCGACGAAGTTCAGGCCCTGGATGGGATCGCCGCCGATGCCGACGCAGGTGCTCTGGCCCAGGCCCACCGCCGTGGTCTGGTGCACGGCCTCGTAGGTCAGGGTGCCGGAGCGCGACACGATGCCGATGCTGCCGGGCTGATGGATGGCGCCGGGCATGATGCCGATCTTGCACTCGCCGGGGGTGATGATGCCGGGGCAGTTGGGGCCGACGAGCCGGCTGCCGCTACCGTTCAGCACCGCCTTCACCTTGAGCATGTCCAGCACCGGGATGCCCTCGGTGATGCAGACGATGGTCTCGATACCGGCATCGGCCGCCTCCAGGATGGCGTCGGCGGCGAAGGGCGCCGGTACGTAGATCATGGTGGCGTTGGCGCCGGTCTCGCGCACGGCGTCGCGCACCGTGTCGAACACCGGCCGGTCCAGGTGCCGCTGGCCGCCCTTGCCCGGGGTCACGCCGCCCACCAGCCGGGTGCCGTAGGCGATGGCCTGCTCGGAGTGGAAGGTGCCCTGCTTGCCGGTGTAGCCCTGGCAGATCACTTTCGTGTTCTTGTCGACGAGGATGCTCATGCCGCGCGCACCTCGTGGACGGCCTTCTTCGCGGCGTCGGTGAGCCCGTCGGCGATCATCACGTTGAGGCCCGACTCGGCGATCAGGCGCTTGCCCTGCTCCACGTTGGTGCCCTCCAGCCGCACCACCACCGGCACCGTCACCTGCACCTCGCGCACCGCCTGCAGGATGCCCTCGGCGATCAGGTCGCAACGCACGATGCCGCCGAAGATGTTCACCAGGATGGCCTTCACCTTGGCATCGGAGAGGATGAGCTTGAAGGCCTCGGCCACCTTTTCCGCCGTGGCGCCGCCGCCCACGTCGAGGAAGTTCGCCGGCTCGCCGCCGTGCAGCTTGATGAGGTCCATGGTGGCCATGGCCAGGCCGGCGCCGTTCACCATGCAGGCGATGTTGCCGTCCAGGGTGATGTAATTGAGGCCGTGCTCGCTGGCGGCGCGCTCCTTGTCGTCCTCCTGGCTGGTATCGCGCAGCTCCTGGAGGTCCCCGTGGCGGTAGAGGGCGTTGTCGTCCAGGTCCATCTTGGCATCCAGGGCCAGCAGCGCGCCCTCCCCGGTCACCACCAGGGGGTTGACCTCCAGCAGGCTGGCGTCGGTGTCCTGCATCAGGCGGTAGAGGTTCAGCAGCAGGCCCGTGAGGGCGTTCACCTGCCGGCCCTCCAGCCCCAGGGCGAAGGCCAGGTTGCGGCACTGGTAGGGCTGCAGCCCCGCCGCCGGCTGCACCGCCTCGGTGACGATGGCCTCGGGGGTGTCCGCCGCCACCTGCTCGATGTCCATGCCGCCGCTGGCGGAGGCCATGAACACCAGCTGCTCGCGGGCGCGGTCCACCAACACGCCGAGGTACAGCTCGCGGGCGATGTCCATGGGCTGCTCGATGAGCAGGCGGTGCACGGGCAGGCCCGCGGTGCCGGTCTGCTGGGTCACCAGGGTGGTGCCCAGCAGCTGGTTGGCGAAGTGGGCCAGGTCATCCAGGCCCTCCACCATGCGCACCCCGCCGGCCTTGCCGCGCCCGCCGCTGTGCACCTGGGCCTTGACCACCCAGCGACCGCCGCCCAGGGCCTTGGCGGCGGCGACCGCCTCGTCGGGACTGTGCGCCACCCGGCCCTCGGGCACGGGGATGCCATAGCGGGCGAACAGCTGCTTGGCCTGGTGTTCGTGGAGGTGCATGGGGGGCTCCCGGGATCGGAAAGGGCGTATTGTGGAATATTGGCGTGGGCAGTGCAAAAGGGCCTGCAGCCCGCCATGGCGGACTCCCGTAGGAGCGGGCTCCGCCCGCGAACCCGGGTGGCACCGCCCTTCGCGGCCGAAGGCCGCTCCTACGAGGCCCGGGGGTTCCCACCTTGCAGGAGCGACGCCAGTCGCGAAGCCGAGTGCCCCGGCGGTTCGCGACTCGCGTCGCTCCTACAGGTAGCGGATCATGGCACCCGTAGGAGCGGGCTCCGCCCGCGAACCCGGGTGGCACCGCCCTTCGCGGCCGAAGGCCGCTCCTACGAGGCCCGGGGGTTCCCACCTTGCAGGAGCGACGCCAGTCGCGAAGCCGAGTGCCCCGGCGGTTCGCGACTCGCGTCGCTCCTACAGGGACGGGCCGCCAGATCACCCACGGCTTGCGCCCCCGCGCCCCAACCGGGAAACTAGCGTTCATGTTCGGAATCCGCCTGCTGTTCGTCCTGCTCGCCCTCGTCGCCGTGGTGCTCATCCTGCGCCGCCTGTACCGCCGCCCGCCCGCCTCGCGCCCCCTCGCCGCGCCCGGCCAGATGGTGCGCTGCGCCCACTGCGGCCTGTACCTGCCCCGCGACGAGGCCCTGCGCGCGGACGGACAGGACTTCTGTTCCGCCGAGCACCGCGACCGGTCTCGCCAGGACCCTGCATGATCCCGGCCTACCTGGAGCCCTTCGCCGGTACGGTGACCGCGGGCGATGCGCGCCACAGCTGGGGGCCGCTACGCTTCCTCACCTTCTACCGCCTCGTCCTGGCGGGCTCGCTGACCACCATCTTCTTCCTGGCCGACAACGTGCCCCTCGGCCAGGAGGCCCCGCTGCTGTTCGCCGCCACCGGTATCCTCTATACCGGCTTCGCCCTGGTCGCCGGCTTCGCCGCCCGCCTGCGCTGGCCCACCTTCGGCTGGCAGACCAGCCTGCAGATCCTGGTGGACATCCTCGCCATCACCCTGCTGATGCATGCCAGCGGCGGCCTGTCCAGCGGGCTCGGCATCCTGCTGGTGGTGGCGGTGGCCGCCGGCAGCCTGCTGATGCCGGGCCGCCTGGCCTTCCTGTTCGCCGCCATCGCCACCCTGGCGGTGCTCGGCCAGTACGGCATGGCCTACCTGCAGAACGTCGCCATCCCCGCCGGCGGCATCACCCAGTCGGGCCTGCTGGGCGCCGCCTTCTTCGCCACCGCCGCCATGGCGCGCATGCTGGCCCTGCGCCTGCGCGAGAGCGAGGCGCTGGCGGAACAGCGCGGCGTCGACCTCGCCAACCTGCAGGAACTCAACGAGCGCATCGTGCAGCGCCTGCAATCGGGCATCGTGGTGGTGGACCCGCAAGGCCGGGTGCGCCTCATGAACCGCACCGCCTGGATGCAGCTGGGCATGCCCCCGGAACAGCCCGGCCGCCCCATTGCGGAGATCTTCCCCGAACTGCACCGCCACCTGCGTACCTGGTGCAAGAACCCCGACTGGATCCCGCCCATCCTGCGCCCGGCGGGCAGCGAGACCGGCCTGATTCCCAAGTTCACCCGCCTCGGCACCGAGAACGGTGTGGGCGCCATCATCTCCCTGGAGGACAGCAGCGCGCTGGCGGAACAGGCCCAGCAGATGAAGCTCGCCTCCCTGGGCCGGCTCACCGCCAGCATCGCCCACGAGATCCGCAATCCCCTGGGGGCCATCAGCCATGCCGCCCAGCTGCTGGCGGAATCACGCGACCTGCCGGGCGGAGACCAGCGCCTGGTGCAGATCGTGCGCAACCACGCCCAGCGCATGAACGGCATCATCGAGAACGTGCTGCAGCTGTCGCGGCGGCGCCAGAACGCCCCCCAGCGCCTGGAGCTGGGCCAGTGGCTGGAGCACTTCCTGGCGGAGTTCAACGCCACGCTGCATACCAGCACCGACCAGATCCGGCTGCGCGCGGACGGTCCGGTGCAGGCGGAGATGGACCCCAGCCACCTGCACCAGATCCTCTGGAATCTGCTGCAGAACGCCCTGGATCACGGCGGCCGCGGCGACCAGCCGGCGCGGGTACAGGTCAACACCGGCTACCTGGCGCCGGGCGGCAAGCCCTTCATCGAGGTGATCGACAACGGCCCCGGCATCTCCCCCGAGGCGCGGGAGAACATCTTCGAGCCCTTCTTCACCACGGCGCCGCAGGGCACCGGCCTGGGCCTGTACATCGCCCGCGAACTCTGCGAAAGCAACCAGGCACGGCTGCGCTATGATGCCGTACCGCAGGGCGGCAGCTGCTTCCGCATCGAGCTGCCGCGGGTGAGTGAACAACAACAGCACCCGTAGGAGCCCGGTCCCCCGGGCGAATTACCGCCGGGGGTGATTCGCCCGGGGGACCGGGCTCCTACGAACAATCATCGCGGCACATCGACAGACTGGAAGCACGATATGGCAACCCACACCGCACTGGTGGTCGACGACGAACCGGACATCCGCGAACTGCTGGAGCTGACCCTCGGGCGCATGGACATCGACACCCGGGCGGCGGCCGACCTCAGGGAGGCGCGCCGGCTGCTCGCCGGCCAGCACTTCGACCTCTGCCTCACCGACATGCGCCTGCCCGACGGCAACGGCCTGACCCTGGTGGAGGAGATCCAGCAGCAGTACCCGGACCTGCCCGTGGCGGTGATCACCGCCCACGGCAGCATGGATGCCGCCATCCATGCCCTCAAGGCCGGCGCCTTCGACTTCGTGTCCAAGCCCGTGGACCTGCAGGTGCTGCGCAACCTGGTGAACAGCGCCCTCAGGCTGTCCGGTTCCGAGCCCCAGCCCGACCGGCGCAGCCGCGACACCCTGCTGGGCGATTCCCCCGTCATGCAGCGCATCCGCGCCACCATCGTCAAGCTGGCGCGCAGCCAGGCGCCGGTGTTCATCAGCGGCGAATCGGGCACCGGCAAGGAACTGGTGGCGCGCCTGATCCACGCCAAGGGCCCGCGCTGCGACCAGCCATTCGTGCCCGTGAACTGCGGCGCCATCCCCGCCGAGCTGATGGAGAGCGAGTTCTTCGGCCACAAGAAGGGCAGCTTCACCGGCGCCAGCGGCGACAAGGAGGGCCTGTTCCAGGCCGCCGCCGCCGGCACCCTGTTCCTCGACGAGGTGGCCGACCTGCCCCTGCACATGCAGGTGAAGCTGCTGCGCGCCATCCAGGAGAAGGCCATCCGCCCCGTGGGCGCCCCGGCGGAGATCCCGGTGGACGTGCGCATCCTCTCCGCCACCCACCGCGACCTGCCGCAGCTGGTGGCCGAGGGCCAGTTCCGCCAGGACCTGTTCTACCGCATCCATGTCATCGAGCTGCCGGTGCCCAGCCTGCGCGAACGCAGCCAGGACATCCCCCTGCTCGCCGACCACGTCCTGCAGAAACTGGCGCAGGAGATGGGCGTCGCGGTCCCCGGCCTCACCGACGCCGCCCGCGCCCGCCTGCAGGGCTACGCCTTCCCGGGCAACGTGCGCGAGCTGGAGAACATCCTGGAGCGGGCCATGACCCTGTGCGAGGGCGAGCGCATCGATGCCGAGGACCTGCAGCTGCGCGACACGGCGGGCGGGGCCGCACCCGCGCCGCGGACGGGCGAGGCGGGCAACAACGGCGTGCCCGGCGGCCTGCCCCTGGAGGACTACCTGGAGACCATCGAGAAGCAGGCCATCCTCGACGCCCTGGACAAGGCCGGGCAGAACAAGACCCAGGCGGCGAAGTTGCTGGGCATCACCTTCCGCGCCCTGCGCTACCGGCTGAAGAAGCTGGGACTGGAGTAGAAACCTGACTCCGTAAGTACGGAGTTTATTACCGTCATCCCGTCATCCCGGCGGATGCCGGGATCCATTGGCCGTAGCGGTACCTGGATCCCCGCATCCGCCGGGATGACGGTAGCCGACCCTTTAGAACAGAAGCTGGTCCACAGAGCATCGCAGGTGAACATCGAACTGGCCCCGGGATTCTAGGCAGCGAGCTCGACACGAACCGTGCGGCCGAGCCGTGTCTCGAGCGTGATAAGCATTTCGAGGCTGAATTTTTCCCACTTACCCCGAATGAGATCCGAAACACGGGACTGCGCAATGCCGAGACGCTTGGCTGCCTCGACCTGGGTAAGCCCGTTTTTTTCGATGTACAGGCGCAGATCAGCCATAAGATTGGCGCGCATTTGCAGAACTGCGGCCTCGGCCGGCTCGAAACCAAGGTCCAGAAAGATATTTTCACTGGATTTGGTGGCTTTGCCTTTCATGTCTTGCCTCCAATTTCTCGATACCGCCTACGTGCCAACTCTATATCTTCCCGCCGGGTCTTTTGGGTCTTTTTCTGGAAGGCATGAAGGACATGGATGGCCTCGTCAAACTTGGCGACGTAAATTATTCGCCACTCGCCCAGGACACGAATTCGAATCTCAATCGCGCCTGGACCAACGCTTTTCATAGGTTTCCAGTCGGAGGGCAACAAGCCCTGCTGGACGAAATTCAATTCGAAACCAGCGGCCCTACGCGCCTCTGCAGGAAAGCTCCTCAGGTCTTCCAGACTGGAACCGACGAAGTCCAGGGTTTTCATGACCGGGAATATATAAGTTTATTGATAAAACATCAACGACTCGGTCATGAGCTGCCACTCCGTAACCCATATGTTACGTTTTGGCCCTGTACAGGATTACACACTACCTGACCAGGGATGGCCGGGCCCTGGAGTACTGGCAAGACTGGAAGGCAATGCAGACATGAAGACATCCCGAAACCATGACGACGCCATGATCGACATGCTCCAGCGCGATCCGGAGTTTGCCGCCACCTATCTGCGCACCGCGCTGGAGGAGATCAGCATCCCCGGTGGCGAGGCCGCGTTTCTTGCGGCGCTCAGGCAAGTGGCGCAAGCCCGGGGCGGTATCACCCGGCTGGCCAAGACCGCCCATATGAAACGAGAAGCCGTTTCGCGCGCCCTGTCCACACGCGGGAATCCCACGCTCAAAACACTCGCGACACTTTATCGTGCCTTGCTGCCTGATACCGGCGACAAGGATGC
>OBJA01001684.1_pt1 | contig 14499 bp, 7 predicted proteins | sample 1519751 | NCBI WGS metagenome assembly OBJA01 (sample SAMEA3881238, study PRJEB22517) | soil metagenome | biome: lake sediment; feature: soda lake sediment; material: sediment, water from around vicinity | place: India | collected 2013-12-23 | depth 3 m | reverse complement strand
GTTCTGACGCGACAGCACACTCAGGACCAGCATGACAATTCCAGAAAGCAGGCTTAACTGCATCGCGGTCCAGATACAGGTACGATTTCCGACCGACTGGTATGTGGCCAAATACACAATAGAAAGGCCACAAAGGGACAGCCAGGGAACAGGATACCCCAGTACACGGAAAAGAACCGCCAACGCGGCAATTGCAGCGCAGGGCCAGAATAATTCAAAGGGCACTTGCAGCCGTTTATTGCGCCGCCAATATAGAAATGCCTGCAGCAGGAGAGGCGCCAATGCCACATGATGAAGGTGCAGGGGACCGAGTATGCGCTGATAGGCGCCCAGCGGCCATGCCAAGGCAAGCAGGTATATACAGGTGGTTGTCAGGACATCCAGGGGCAGGGAAGCGAACGCGAATGTCCCGGCATCGCCCGGGGCGTCCGATACAGGTTCGGAATTGTCATGTCGCGCGCGGGTCACTCTGTATACTCCACCACCCCGGGGATTGATTCTGGACGGGCGTTATCGGCATCTCCAGGATGCCGCAGGGAAATAAGTTGCAGCACGGCAGCGACAAGCAACAACAGGTTGAATATGATCAGCGCCCAACGCCTTTCCTGGCGCATTCTCGTTAACGGATTTAACATGACAGAACCCCAGTTGGTTATTCGGGCGGCGCTTGCACGGACGTGTTGCGGAGATGTTGAAGTTGCAGCAAACCGGACGCAACGGCATCCACCCGCGCACAAATCATTTCGTCGGTATCGCGTGATCGCGCTGTTTCCAACATGGCCAGCGCGTTGCGCAAGCCATCATCGGAAAGCCAGGGGCATTCCGTGTCACTGATTTTCAGTTCCTTTCCGGAGGCGCGCAATTCCTGTTGAAGCAAATTAAGAAAGGCTTCGACATCCCGCGCGGCTATTCCATAGTAGCCTTGCAGGAACGCCAGCAATACTTCTTCATATATCAAGTCCGGGTCAAACAAAAGGTTGGCGGCCAACCAGACGCGCAATGGGGCGAGGTTCCCGTGTTCGTTCTCGGCTGGCGCCGCAAAATAAACTCCGTCCACCGCCCGCTGGGTATAGTATAAAATGTTGGCCCGCAACACATCCAGATTCGGAAAGGGCAGCCTGGAGTCAGCATGATTCAGTAAGTGGTCATAGATGTAGATCCGGGCCCCCAGTCGTGACCATCCGTCCAGGTTTTCCGCGAACGCGACGTTTTGGACGCAGTTTCGATCCGTCATCGGAACGGCAAAATTGCAGTCCGCGGTGGAGACCTGCACAATGACCTCAGGATGCGGGCGTAATTCATTCGGAGGACGCCGGGTCGCGGGAGACAGCAGGACATGAACACGATGTTGTTCGCCGGGAAAGGCATCCTGCAGTTTTTCTGCAAGACCGTTTGCAGTGTGTATAATCGCAGCTGCCGGAGATCCCTCCCTCTCATTCAGGAGGCGCCCTTCCGCAGACAAACAAGGCGTCAAATGGCTCAGTCCCGCCAGAATCCAGACGGTGCTCTCCCCCACCTTCCAAGTAACGGTGTCGCGGCTGCCATGTTGCCCGGAATCTTCCCCGTGAGAATGAAGCAGGGATATTTCCTGAAACAGGCGCTCCACGCCTGCATCAGAACCATAGTGAATGTTGTCATCCGAAGCGAATTCCTCTGGAACGCAGTCTTCACAGCCATCAAAATATTCCGGCAATCCTGGCGGAACAAATCGCTGTCGAGGAAGTATGTGGGCATGGCGAAACTCTTCGACTCCGGGGGCATCATCGCGCAGCAATTCGATTTCGCGCACGGAAAATTCAGGACGATGGTACAGGGAAAACTCTTCCAGTCCTGAGGGCGGACGCGGACTGAAAACGAGGCCCGGCGCCAGCCAAAACACTCCCATCTTCCGTGAAAAGAACGTGTAAACTCCCGAAAGCACCGCGGGATCGCTTCCCCCGGCGATAATGAGGTGCTTCCGAGCACCGCGCGCGGCATCCCGGGTGCTGGGGGTATAGGTGCGCACCAGAAAGGCTTCGGGGCCAAGCGCCGCCATCTCATCCGCTGAAACGAGATCTTCCGGAAGACCTTTAGAGCCAAGCCAGACATTGGTAACACCTTCATTAATGCCGCTCAACGTTATGGGGCGACGAGTGGAAAGGGTCCATAGCTTTTGAAATGTCGTGGCCGCCTGACTCAGTGTTTCGGAGGCATCGGGGGGCACTACAATGTGAAATTGCGCCATTTCTGTCGCTGTGCGCCATAATGAGCCTCCGTAATGCTGCGCGACACCGTTGCCGCAGGTGAGCACAAGCAGACAGACAACAGTGATTGAGGCAGTCCCCGTTTTCATGGCACTGGCAGGCATGGTGTGCTCCTCGGCATTTAATCTACAAAGATGTCTCCAGTTTCAATGACCTGAACCGGTGCAAAGGATTTCAGGTCGGCCATATTGAGGCGGCCCGATTCCCCCACAACGGAGAGCAGTTTCCGCTTGTTCGCAATGTATTCCTGATGGAAGGAACTGACCAATGACAGGTCGTCCGCGGCGAGGATTGCTTTATACCATTCCCTTCGCGGGTCCGGTTCCAGCCCACGACGTTCCCAGTCCAGCAGTATGGACGGCACAGCGCGGAAGCCGCTGCGGGAGGAACGGTAATCATTTAACAGGGCCTCGCGGGCCAAAACATACCTCTCCATGGAAAGGGGCAGATCGTCCATGAGACCAACAAAAGCGGCAATGGCATCAACGGTTTTATCCGCCTGAGTCTGGATAACGCCGACCATGATATTTGGAGCGCCTTTGCGCTCGCCGGCCCGGTAACGCGCGCCGACCGCATAGGCAAGGGCGCGCACCTCGCGCAGTTCCTGAAAAACGATACCGGACATGCTTCCCGCAAAATACATGTTGTACAACTGCACAGCCGGGCTCATGCGGGGGTCATAGGGAACGCTTCCGAATTCCAGCCGAATGTGCGCCTGGGCCATTTCCCGGTCAAGAAAGAACAGTTCCGTTTCTTCAGGCACCCTGATGTCCGGATTTACATACGGTGGCGGTGTGTCCAGCCTGTCTTCACGCGGATAATAGGCGGTATAAGTACTGATGACTTGTTCCGGGGAAAGTGTGCCGCTGTATAAAATGTAATGAGTGCATCCCAGGGCATCGCGCAACACCTCCTGCAATTCCCCGGCGGTAAGCGCCTTGACCGCATCAGAGTTCAGCATCCGGAGCCAGGGCGAGTTTTCACCGTACCGGTTAAAATCCACCAGCGCGCCAAGGATGGTTTCAGGATCCTTCCGGGCATCTTCCCGCTGCGCCAGAATAATGCGCTTCAGTTCCTCCAGGGTCTCATCATCGGTCTTGGGAAACATGAACATGTCACGCAAGAGGGCAAGGGAAGGTTCAAAGTGCTCATCCAGGCCCGTCAACGAAATGGTCATCTGGTTGTCTTCAACGGCCACATTGAAATCGGTGCCGAGTTTGTACCATGCGATCTGCAGTTCCGCGGGACTCAAGGTGGTTGTTCCCGTCCGTTGCAGCAGGCGGGCCGCTATGGCCATCCTGTCATCCTGGCGGGTGCCGTAATCGACCACAATGGCGAAGGAAAACACATCATTTATGGGATTGGGCGAGGAGTAAAAGGTAAGTCCCCGGTCGTCCACATGCTTGTGATAATCCACATCAGGGGCCAGAAATACGGGCTCGACAACTTCCATCGGCCGTGCGAGAATTTCGTGCGCGAGAGCCGACTGGCGAGAGGAATCAATAACGATTTCAGGCATGGGCGGTTTTTCGACCAATGGGGGCTCATGCGGGGCGTCTTCACGAAAACCGGCCACATAATTGCCCGTGAAATATTGGTTGGCAACCCGGATAACATCCTCCCTCGTTACCTTTTCCATGCGTTCCACAGCCCGGAAGGCCTGTTCCCAGGGCTCGAAGCCAATCCATGACCGACGCATCAGGCTGGCCCTGGAAGCGTCCGATTCAAGGGCCGTCTTTTCCCGCTTCTTGTAATCATTGATAATGGCGGGAATGAGCCAATCCTCAAACTCTCCGCTCTTGATAAGTTCAACCTGTTCCAGCAGCAGTTGCTCAACCTCCTCCATGGACTGTCCATCCTTGGGAATGCCGTACAGATACTGCGCACCATAATCGTTAAGCAGGAGCGGGAAACCGCCGGAAGAACGGACGCGTTGCGCCTGATTCAGATTCAGGTTGATAAGGCCCGCAACGGCGTTGTCAAGTATCATGTCCAGCATGACAAGCGCCTCGGCATCCGCATGGTCGCGGGGCACGGTACGGAAGGCAAGCAATACAAAGGGCTCGGCGCGATACTGGACCCGCACTTCCTCGCGCCCGTTCAGGGGTTCCTCCGTCCAGACAGGGATATCCGGCAAATCGGCGGGTTCCAAAACAGAGAAGTACCTGGCAATGACTGAAATGGTTTCATCGATGTCAATGTCGCCCGAGATGAACACCGCCATGTTGTTGGCTGCATAGTACTTGTTATAGAAATCATGGAGACGTTTAATGGACGGTGTCTTCAAATGTTCCACAAGTCCCAGTGTCGGTTGCTGGCCATAAGGATGAACCTTAAAAAGTTGCGCGTTGACCGCGTTCTGAATAATCCTGTTTTTATTGTCCAGGGCTCGGTTCATTTCCTCGTAAACGGTTTCCAACTCGGTCTGGAAAAGCCGGAACACGGGGCTGGCAAAACGGTCGGACTCCAGAATGGCCCAGTGCTCAAGACAGTTGATGGGCAGGTCAATCTTATACACGACCTCTTCATGCCACGTATGCGCGTTCAAGCCGCGTCCGCCGATGGCCCTGTAAACCTGGTCAAATTCGTTGGGGATGGCATAGGCGGCGGCAAGTGTTGATTCGCGTGTTATTTCCTCGTAAATGGCGCGTTGCCTCTCAGGATCTGTTTCTTCAAAATGCTGCTCGTACAGAAGTTTGATACGGTCCAAATGCACTTTTTCGCGCTCATAATCCAGTGTGCCAAGGCGTTCAGATCCTTTGAACAGCAAGTGCTCCATGTAATGGGCAAGCCCGGTGGTCTCCGGCGGGTCGTGCTTGCTGCCTGCGCGCACCGCAATTTCGACAAAGAAACGGGGGGTTTCACGGTTAACGGACAAATACACCTCCAGTCCATTATCAAGCCGGTAGATATGGGCCTGCATAGGATCATCGGGATGGGGGGCCTCAACAAGGGTGTAACCGGAATCATCGGCATAAAGAGCGGCCGGCAGGGCGACCAATATCAAGAAAAGAAAACTTGATACGAACATTAAACGCGAGAGCGGTTTTAGCATGAATCTGGATTCTCCTCGATTGTCGTCCGAAGGGATTGGGTCGGACCGGTGTCATTCTACATGGGTTGCTTGAATATTGTCCACATGGAAACGAATTCAGGAAAGCACCGGTTACATTTTCCATGACAGTTCATGCAACCCATCTTGCACCGGGAATATTTCTTTTCTCGGGAATTGCCCCTTCCGGTTTCCGGTCTTCGCATTGTCTTGTGTACTGACATGCGAAAACACAGTTATTTATACAATTTCAGGCGGTACCTCTAAGCCGTTTCCAGCAGCACCGTCATAATCTTCTTGGGGGAAAGGGCCAAGTCAAGCCGTCCATTCTCTAAAGGAAAATCGGAAACATGCGTCTCCTCAAGCGTAATCTCCGCCGCTCGCGAGATGCCTGGGGGCACTTCCAGCGTTCCGGATACCGCGTTGCAGGTTGGGTTAAACACACGGACCACCCAGCCCGCTCCGGATTCGGTGCGCTTGACAGCCGACAGTTGCAGGGTCGCGGGCTTCAGATTCAGGAAGCCTTCGCGCTGAGGCAGAGTCCCTTTCGCGGCTCCAGCCTGAACCACCTCCAAAGGCGCCACATGCCGTTCCGCTTCATTCAACACCCCTCCGTCCGCATAGTCCCCCCCATGAGGAACGACTCGATAGGAGAATTCATGATGCCCGGGCCCCTGGGACAATTTCATTTCCGGATGTTGTTCCCACCTGAAACTGACCGTGGTTAAATTAACCTCATAGGCGCGAAGCAGCGTCACCGCGATGCAACGGTCGCTGTCTTCCGTGACCTCGTATTCGCGAAGCCCGGAACTGACGAAAGCCAGACCGGCCTTGCCATCACTGACATCCACAAACCGCTGCATGGGGAAGGTCACCCCCTTGGCGCCGTGCCAAACGCTTTCCGGACCGAAAACCGTCTCCCGCTCCACGACATCAAACGCGCTTTCCGCATGACAATGTGTACCGATGCGCCGCGTGGGCAGCATCAGGCGCAGCCTGTGGCATTCAGCCATGTTGTCAAACGTGGTGGTAACCTCGAGCGCTGTACTGCCCCGGCGCAACGTGATCCGCGAGGTAATGACAAGGTCCCTTATCCCGGGGCCGCGGGATGCCTGGTTGCCCACGCCATCCAGGCGTTGCCAGGGGTCTCCCCCGTTTTCGTCGAGCCCGGTAGGCACGCGCATGTGGTACGCAATCCGGAATCGCGCAAGTAATGGGCCGTCCTCTTCAAGTGCGATTTCAACAGGAAAACCACGACTGTCAAGGACTTGGTCAAAGGCCGGACGGACATGCATCCACGCATGTCCGCCTTCTCCGTCGTCCGTGAAGTAGTGCAGGTCGGAAAACGTGGTCCCGGTTCGTTTGTCAAGCAACGTCACGGTTCCGTCGGATTGGATGGCTGCCCTAAGGTGTTCATTTTCCATCGTGTTCGTTGCCGTGACGAGGGTTCCGGTCGAGAAGGGGCGTTCACGGTCCACCACATAAGTAGCATAGCCAAGCCCCGGGATGTCCCCGGCTTCAAAATGCACGGTGAACCGTTCCGCACGCATCATGGAAGGCGCGTCCAATGCGTGATTTACGACCGCCCAGTGCGGTTTCCTCGAGGCGCATTGCACGGGAATTGGTTCGCCTGTCACCGCATCGCGCAGGGAAAACTGACCACGCGGCCGGGGGCCTTCCCAGGGGAGGTCGACAACGGCACCGACAATCTCCCGGCGATCGCGAGGAACGGGATTATACACGGTGAGCACGGTCGCGTCGGTCGGCAAAGCGCTATTGTCAATGTTCTGCTGGATAAAGGCCAGGGACCGGGAGTAGAGCCCCTCACCGATGTCCAGCACCTGCCGCAGGCGGTTCATCATGTCCTCTTCGATGGCATCCACGCCGCTGCCGGAGATGCTGTCGTGAGCGTGGCAACGCAGCATGGTTTTCCATGCCAGGTCGAGTAGCGATCCGGGATACGCGTCGCCCAGCAGCGTGGAAACCAGCACAAAGGGCTCCACGCGCTGCTGGATCAGGTATTCGGCGGCGGCGCTGCGATATTTCATTCGGGTCCGGCTGGACAACACATCGCTGTAAAGATGAAGAATGATCGGCATTGGCTTGGGCACACGCCGTTCTCCACGCAATACAGGCAGGGATTCCTTCTCCACATCCGCCTCAATGGCGGCCATTAGCGCTTCATAGTGTCCATGAACCACCTCGTCATCCGGCAACGATTCCCGCGTGATGGACACCATGTCGCTCTCCAGAGTATCGGCCACGCTGCTGTCATGCCCCATCATAAACGTCAGGTGACGGGTGGTGGCCACTTTGCGTTCTGCCTCACGCAAGGCGCGAACAGCCTCGGCCAAACGCTGCCGGTTGACAGTCCGCGGGGGATCGAGCAGTTGATAGTGGGCAAGTCCATGTTCAAGGCCGGCCCGATGAAAGGGAAGTCCGCCTTCACGCCATTCATATTCCCGCTGGGCAACGGTCTTCCCCAGCACAGCCGGCCGGTAGACGCCATGATAAAAGTTGTACCGGGCACCGCTGCTCATCTGCGAACCCAGGATGCGCGTTCCATCCGCCCCTTCAAACACCCACTCATTGCTTACCTCGTCATGACTGACCCCGTGATAGAACAGCATGGTGCTGATTCCGAAGCCTGCGTATATCTGGGGCATCTGCGAGTTTTGACCGTAGGAAAAGGGCGTATGCCCGACTTTCATGACATGACCAAAGTCGCCGGCGACGCGATGGCCCATGAGCAAATTGCGCACCAGCGATTCACCGTTGACCTCAAATCCCTCCGGACATGTGTACCAAGGCCCTATCAACAAGCGCCCTGCGCGCACCTGCGTTTCGATGCGCTGCCGATTCTCGGGACGAACTTCGAGATAATCCTCAACGGGAACGGCCTGCGAATCAAGCAGGTAGCTTGCATACGCCGAATTACCTTCCAGCACTTCCAGGAGGCCGTCAAAGAATTCCATCAGCATCATGCGGGTTTCCTGAAAACTGTAAAGCCATTCCCGGTCCCAGTGTGTATTCGAAATAATGTGTATCTTATGCTTGGGTGTCATCATTCTGGTCCTTCTTACTCGTATTAACTGCATGGATTACCCCTGCTTCCGGCAGGAATGAAAGTCTACCACTACCGCCACTTCCAAGCAAGCGGCAGAACCAGTGTTGTTTCGGACGCGCCAAGCGCCTGTTCCGTCAGCAGGTCGGAATGCTTTATACTACTGGCCATGACTACGAAGCGAAGCACTACCTCACCCGCGATTCTGAGCAAAGGCGCCCCGGCCTTCCTTGCTTTTCTCTGCTTGCTGTCGGCCGCTTCCGCGGCAGCCAATGCGGGGGATGTGTGGCGGGACGCAACACTATATCGCGATGAGTGGGGCGTGCCGCACATATATGCTTCGACCCCCTTTTCCATGGCTTTCGTGTTTGGCTATGCCCAGGCGGAGGACCACGCGGAGCATATGTTGCTCGCCTACCGCATGGCGAACGGCAGGCTTGCCTCGGTACTCGGCGAGGCCCACGCCGATTCAGACGCTTTTTCTCTCAAAATGGGACACGCACGCCTTGCAGAAGCCGCATTTCCTAGCCTGGATTCCATGACCCGTACGATCTGCGAGGGTTTCGCCATGGGGGTCAATGCCTGGCTTGTGGACCACGCCGCCGATGCGCCGCCCTGGGCCGACGGGGTACAACCCCAGGATATTCTCGCACTCTGGCATGCCTTTGCGATGAGTATGGCGCCCTTGGACCTGCCGGATATCTATCGCCGCCCCCCCGCCATGACGAGCGGCAATGCCTGGGCAATGTCCGGGCAGCGTGGCAGCGAAGGGGCCCCCATCCTCGTAATCAATCCCCACCAGCACCATGACGGCCTTTTTCAATGGTATGAAGCGCACCTGGTTATGGGGGAGATGAACGTTTACGGGACCACCCTGCGCGGACTGCCGGTAATTATCCAAGGGCATAACGAGCATCTGGGCTGGGCGCTAACGCCCAATCAGCCTGATTTCGCAGATATCTACCGCGAAGAATACCAGTCCCCCGAACGGGGCAATCCCAGGGACCCGCGCATCCGGCAGGATGACGGCAGTGAACAGCAGGCGCTGTTGCTGCATTATATGGCACATTCCGTCCCCTATCATGTGCGCACGCCGGAAGGACTGGAGACCCGCTATGTGCCCGCCTATATCGGGGAACGGGGACCTTTGTTTGAACATCCGGCGCTCGGACTGCACTCATGGTATATCGGCGGTTACAACGACTTCGGCGCCTTGCGTCAATTCCTGGAAATGGGGGCCGCAGTAAATTTTGACCACTTCGGCGCAGCGCTTTCCATGCAGCAGATTCCCTGTTTTAACATCATATACGCCGACCGGGACGGAAATATATTTTATCTTTACAATGCCAAGGCGGGAATAAGAATTGAACAGTCGGCAGGAATGGACGGACAACACGCCTCCCCCAATTACCGCTGGAATGAGCCGCTTCCCCATGGCGTGGCGGCGGTTGCCTGGCGCGAGGTCTTCGGTCTGCAGGCATTGCCCCATATAACCAATCCACCTTCGGGGTATGTGCAGGCTTGCGGGAATCCGCCTTGGACCGCCACGATGCCGGGGGCGCTGGACCCCTCGCTCTGGCCGGACTGGCTGGTGCGCGACCGGGAAACGTATCGTGCCATGCGGGTGCGCCAGTTGCTGCAACAGGGGACGCGCTCCTTCCGCGACCATCAATCCATGCTCTTTGACGTGGTGGTTCCCGCCGCGCTTGACCTTGTGCCCGCCCTGGCCCGAACAATCGAGCAGCGGCGCGATGCGGCCCAAGCCATGCATCCTGACTTCTGGACCGGTGTAAACCTGCTCATGGACTGGAACTATATTGCTGAAACCGTATCCACGGGTATGACGTTCTTCCACTTGTGGTTCACATTCTGTCGGACACGGGCGGCGCAACATTTCACCGTGGAACAGGACTTTTATGCCGCTGCGATCCAGGGCGTGCCCGCTGCTCAGGAAATCATGCTGCGGTCTGCCGAGGATGCAGCCAAAACGCTTCGCAACGAATACGGAACCCTTGAAAAGCCCTGGGGCGAGGTGCATCGTATTCGCAGGGGATCCCGGGAAGCGCCCATACCGGGCGCAGCAAGCGGCGACCCGATATTCATCGCCTCGGATTATGTGTATGACCGTGGGGCATGGCTTGCCACCTACGGATTCGGCTTTGCCATGGTTGCCCAATTCGGGCCGGTGGTCGAATCGGTCAGCCTGCTGCCATTTGGAGCATCACAGGTGCCCCGCAGCCCCCATTATGACGACCAGTTCGACCTGATGTTGTCGCGGCAGTTCAAGCGCGTGCGATTTCATCATGACGACATCCTTCGAAATGCGAGGAGGGCTCTCGGAAAAAGTATAACCCTGCTTCCCGCAGGGGTGACCGGGGCGGTAACCTTGCACAGTCATGGCATAATCCACGCACGGCTGACTACCGCAGTCGAAGCCCCGTCTCCGCTGCCTTCCGGACTTGCGCCCTTCAGCCTGTATATTCAACCGGAACGAACCCCGGCAGGCACACCGTTGATGATCGAGGCATCCATATATATCCCTGAATCCATATGTAATGATTCTTATTTTTCGCAACTGGCGCTATACCGCGCTGAGCCCGGACTCCCATGGCATCTCGCTCCTTTCCAGCAACAGGATTTCAGGGCACGGATTCTGTATATGCGGGATGACGCTCCGGCCGAATGGTACGTGGTACTGGGTCCTCTGGATGCGGTTGGCGCCCCGGATTCGTCTCCGGATGGCCAGGTACAGTACCATGCGCAGCACCAGGAACCTGTCGGGCTTGACGCGCTACTGAATGCCCACACCGCCCAGCCAAGCATCACCGGCCGGGGCCGCCTGTTCCGGCTTGACCGTCATGATATTGAAGATTCGGTGGCAGACGCTCCGCCTCCCGAGTCGCCCGGGGAACGGTCCCAAGGTTCAACCTTCAGGCTGGAACGGCATGATACAACAGCGGAGGATCCGCCTGCCTCGGCCGAATCTTCACCCTTGACGGGCATTCCAGGGCTTCATTTCGGGCCTGCCGCCCGTCAGGAGCAGGAACGAAGAGAATCGAGGCCCGCACGCATTTTCAATGTTGAACGCCTCGACCAACCTACTGCGCCCCCCGAATCGGACACGGAAGAGGTTTCCCCGGCCCCTTTGGAAAGCCCTCCGCCCCCGGTTTCTGAAACGCCACCCGTTGTTACCGATTCCGAAGTCGCTGTTTCAGAGCCTCCGCCCATACAACCACGCGGGGCAGGGCGGCATGAACGACCGCCGCTTCCCGATGTCATTCCCCAAGACCCCTACTTCATTTTCGGACCCGAACAGGGACCCTCCCATGACGAATCGGAACCGCAAAACGGTAGCCGCGTGTTTCACCTTGAGCGACACAACTGATTGAATGGCGTTTGATGCGCCGTGAATGATAGAATAGTGCCGATGTGAAAGATTAATGTTCTGCGTTACTTTGTTTCGTGTGGAAGCCAAAAATGTCGACAAGCAACACAGGAGTTTTTGCCGACACACCGGAAGCATCGACATACTCTTAAAAGAAAGGATTTTGCCATGAATAACGTCTTTGGGATTATATCCATCATATTGCAGGTGCTTCAGATAGTTGAGTATCTTGTACGGATTATCGTTCTTTTCCGTCCCGCGGATAATGAAACAACCGCCTGACGGTAAACTTCCTATCAGTGGGCCTTGCGGCGCGCCTTGATCAAAGAGTAGACAAATGCATTCTTGGATGCTAAAATGATAGGCGTCATACAAGGAAGGGTTTCCTGCATTTAGGGGAATCATTCGCCCCCGGACATGCCCGGTTTACCGGGGACCGGTCGGGGTATATATTCCAGCAGTGCAAACGCAGGTAAGGAACAACTATGGCACCTCAAAAAGCCAAGGCGAAAGCGAAAGCATCGGAAAAATCCAAAGCGGGGACAAAACAGGGTGCGGTGACCAAGGCAATACCGTCAAAACAACCTGTTACCAAGACCAAACCGTCGGTTTCGACGAAAGCCCCGGCAAAGACAGTTAAACCGGCCCCCGCCCCCAAGAAGCCTGCGCCAAAGCCCAAGGAAAAGCCGACCCAAACGCCCCAATCCGCCACGGCTGCGGCAGTTCAAAAAAAGAAGGCCGCCGATGCCGCCAAACAGCGAAAGGCTGCAGGCGTTGCCCCGCCGCCAGCCCCCTCCCGCACCGGCAGCGGCGTAAACCTGAAATTTCTTGTCAGTGTCGCCCAAGCCATCAAAGACGCAGTGGCGCCTCTTGCTCGGAGCATCAGGGGGAGGGAAATTGTTGACAAGACAGCAAGCGGTGATGTGACGTTCCAGATTGACCGGGTCGCAGAAAAAGCATTGGAAATGCACCTGCGAGCGGCCAATCTGCCGTTGTCCTATTATTCCGAGGACGAAGGATATTCCACATTCACGTCAAAACAGCCCAAACACCTGCTGATTGTCGATCCCATTGACGGCACGCGCGCCGCCAAGAGCGGCTTTGAAGGATGCGTCGTGTCTGTTGCCAGCACACGCGTACTTGAGCGCCCCACAGTGGCGGACATTGACTGCGCCTGTGTAATGGACATCCTTGGTGAACGCATCTTTTTGGCGGAGCGTGGGAAGGGCGCCCGTTATTACGTGGATGGTCATCTGAAACGCCCCAAGCTTTCTCAAAACGTTGAGTTGGAATCCATGACGTGGTCCATGACCATCCCGGCACGTCCTGCCGAACTCATCTTTCCCACTGCGGCGCGGATTATCGACCTTTCAAGCCTGAAGGGTGGATTCTTTGCCTGTAACAGCACTTCCTACAGCTTGACACGCATGATAACCAATCAACTGGACGCGTGCGTGGATGTGGCCAATCGCTACTACCGTGACATACCGGAGCGGGTGGAAGACTATTTTATTAACGCAGGCCGCGGCAAGATCATCGGTATTGCGCCATACGACATGGCTGCCGCCCTACTCATCACCCAGGAAGCCGGATGCGTGGTAACGGACGCCTATGGCAACCGCTTCGACGACCTGCTCCTACTCGACAGTTCCAAAAGCAATCACAGGTCCATCATTGCCGCATCCAACATGGCGCTTCATGAGAAATTGCTCAGTTTCTTCGACACGCGCATCAAGCAATACGAAGCGTTGTTAACCAGGCACACGCCCCTTAAAGAGTCATGAAAGACTGTTCAAAGGTATGCACATGAAAAAAGTACTGGTTCCCCTGGCGCCCGGATGTGAAGAACTTGAAGCGGTAACCATCATTGATATTTTGCGTCGCGGCGGCGTGCAGGTGACCACGGCCGGCATGCGTGAAGGGCCGGTCAAGGCAAGCCGCGATGTTGTGCTGGTTCCAGATGTCACGTTGAAACAGGCGCTCGCCGCGGATGATTTCGACATGGTCGTAATACCGGGGGGCATGGGCGGTTCGCAAGCGCTTATGGAATGCGACCCCTTCATAGCCTACATCAAGCGCATGGCCGATCAGGGTAAGCCGACAGGAGCCATTTGTGCCGCCCCCATGATTCTGGGGAAAGCAGGGCTTCTCGACGGAAGAAGTTTCACAGCTTACCCCGGCGTTCTCGATGCCGAAACCTTTGTGGATGCGGTCTATACAGGCGCGGCCGTGGAATGCGATAGCGGTGTCATAACCTCGAGAGGACCGGGAACGGCTATGGACTTTGCGCTCGCTGTTCTCGAACTTCTTGCAGGCAGGGAAACGAGAACTACGGTGGAAGGTCAACTTGTCCGGGAATAGCACTCCGTTGGAAGGGGCGCTTTTATCCGCTCATCTGTATGCCGGCAGCATATCCCATTTCGGGGCGCGTTTTGAGCGAGCACCTGCGCGAGGACACTTTATGCAGGGGCTGGCGTAAGAAAAAACACTTGACAAAAGACACGTGTTAAGTTAATAATATTATAAATATCAGTTGCTTATTCCGTGTGTCCGGTGGCTAGACGTGACTGGACATCGTGATGTTTCTCATACACGGCGCATGCGTGTGATAAGTAAAGTGAAGACGCCAATTGTCTTTGCCTGAGTGCTGAACACTAGAACCGAAGGAGTACTATCGCGGGGAGTTTCTTTTCGGATGCCCCCGGTTCTCTAACGTGCCGGAGCCGACGCCCGGACAGTGCAAGGAGTAATTTCG
>OBJA01001683.1_pt1 | contig 14501 bp, 11 predicted proteins | sample 1519751 | NCBI WGS metagenome assembly OBJA01 (sample SAMEA3881238, study PRJEB22517) | soil metagenome | biome: lake sediment; feature: soda lake sediment; material: sediment, water from around vicinity | place: India | collected 2013-12-23 | depth 3 m | reverse complement strand
GTAAACGGGGTCTGCTCCTGCAGTGATGATTGTCCAGCCTCTGCATATGCCTGCAGAACCTGTTGAACCATTTCCTGAGTCTGCTGCTGAGACATGGCTTGTGAGGCTTGCAGGATAGTACGCTGGATCTCCATAGGTAAGCTCTGGATTCCTTCGATTGATGCGACTGATGCGGCACTCTCAGCTTGAGAGGCCTGGGCATCCTTTGCACTCCCCCCACCACCACCGCCTCCGCCACCACCGGCTTGACCAAGTAGCACTGTAGGACAGCCGGGTGGAAGAATAGTCGAGGGCGGCCCGACACAAATAGCCATATCACCAACACATGCCGCTGGTTTCTTTCCAATCAGTACTGTTGGAGGCACCGGACCAACAATGGGACCACCAACATGAGGTATTGGCGGTACTCCAGGGGTCATCATCGGACAAACGTGCATGTCACCTATCGTTGCCGCAGGCATCTTCCCGATCAAAACGGTAGGACACCCCGGCCCCGTAACAGCTCCCCCATGAGCTGTCATATCCCCTAACCGCGCCGCAGGCTTACCCATACTTTCCTCCAACTGAAATGATTCAAAAACGGAATATAGTTAAAGGCGGGTTTTCTGTATGTGATCTGGATCACGTTTTCTATCACAACCACGTGAAATCAGAGATTTATTTCTGATTAGACATTGAGCGACCGCATTGCTGTCAAAAAGCGGTTAACATGGGGACAGAAGTTAAGCACTCAATCGCGATACACTGTTTTTTGCTCCAGGAGAACTTTCGCTGTAATCGGGAAATGATCGGAAGGATATCTCCCATTGAATGAGTCACGGATGATTTCCGTCGAGAGTACATCGGTAGTGGCTTCAGCAAAAATATAGTCAATTTTCGGTCCATACCGGTATCCCCAGAAAAGATTGAATGTACCACCTGCAGCCTTGGGGTGCACTGCACGATAGGTATCAATAAGTTTTACAGGGCTTAACTCCCCATTCTCATCTGATCCGCCCTTAAGAAAACGAATGATAGGATTTCGTTCATTAATATTGAAATCCCCGGTTATAAGCAGTGGGTAATCATGGTGGCGGTTTCGAACTTTCCTTAGCAGCAGATCAATGCTTTTCCGACGTGATTCCTGAGACCAGGTATCAAGATGCACATTATAGATATAAAATCCCTTGCCGCTATTTTTTTCGATAAGCAGCGCCCAGGAACATATCCTCGGAAGCCTGTTCCCCCAGGAACGGGAACCAGCATGAGCCGGGGTTTCGGAAAACCAGAATGTTCCTGATTCGCCTACTCTGAATCTGTCTGTACGGTACAGTATTGCATTATACTCACCCGAATGAAGACCATCATCGCGACCAACCCCAATTTCTCCGTAATGATCAAGCTCCCCCCTGATCTCATCGAGCTGAAATCTGAGAGCTTCCTGTGTGCCGATCACGTCGGCCTGCTGTTTCTTCAATAGCTCAATGACAAAAGGCCTCCGATGCTTCCAGCTGTTCTTTCCGTCACGGGCAGTACCATAACGGACATTGAAACTCATTACCTGTACTTCCAGTTTATAACTCCGCGCAAAAATTGATTGAGGAAAACCCCAAAAAACAACATTGTATGTCAGAAATACCGTTAGAATATTTTTCAGAACACATCTCCAAATTCATACTTTTAAATTAGTTTAATGGACATTTAAATTGCCGATTAAACCAAACCTCAACCAAAAACCACAAATCTTTTCGACTTGGAGGGCCTGATCCATTCAGTTACAAGTTTTATCTTGAGAAACCCCGGATCAAATGGCACAATATATATGCATAGCGCAGGTTTTAATCCTATTATACTGTGCTTAGCACTATTATGAAACAGGTTATTTCCGTTCAGGAAGATCGGGGGCCGGCAAATAAAAGCCCGGAATACAATACCTGGTTGCATATGAACGATTTATGTTGGATATTGCATCTATCAGACCTATTTTATAGTGTCTTTGTCTGAAAGTAAAAATGTGAGTAAACTTACACTTCCTATTGCAGATGAGGGGAGCCTTGGACTCTATCTCAAAGAGATCGGCAAGCTCCAGCCGCTGAGTTCCGAAAAAGAAGCACAACTGGCAGCTCGTATCCGTAAGGGCGACCAGGTAGCACTGGATACTCTTGTAAAGGCTAATTTACGATTCGTTGTCAGCGTTGCCCGCAATTATCAAAATCAGGGACTATCTTTATGTGATCTGATTAATGAGGGAAACGTTGGTCTGGTTCGTGCAGCCAGACGATTTGATGAGAAAAAGAACTTCCGATTCATCTCCTATGCAGTGTGGTGGATACGGCAGGCGATTCTACAATCATTAGCAGAGCAGTCGCGTATTATGCGACTTCCACTGAATCGGGCTGGTGCAATACACAAAATCAGCAAAACACAAATAGAGCTTGAGCAGCGGTTCAGCCGCCTTCCCGATGTCACAGAGATTGCCCGGGAACTGAATATACCGGAGAGTGCTGTTCAGGAGACTATTTCCATTGCAAGCAGCCATGTTTCACTGGATGCCCCAATAAAGGATAACGATGGTTCAACGCTGCTGGATATGATTCAGCAGCACGAGGGACAGAGCCCCGACGATAACATACATGCAGTATCGCTGCATGAAGAGATCCGGCGGATACTCGACACCCTTACCGAACGGGAGAAAGAAATCATCAAAATGTATTTTGGAATCGACAGTGAAGCTGCATTCACCCTTGATGAGATCGGGAGACGGTTTAACATTACCCGGGAACGGGTCCGTCAGATCAAATCAAAGGCTCTGGACCGGCTCAAAGGTTCACCGTGTGTCAAATCACTTGAAGCATTCCGCGATTGAGGTATCCACTATGAAATACCTGATTATCGGTTCAATCTCTTTTCTGATTGCATCCTGCGGAGGTCCCGCATTCGTCGACACATCAAATCTCCCAGACACCTATCAGTGCACCTATATGAAAGAAGTCTGCAAGGAGGCCCGGGAGTTTGAAGGGAAGTACGCACAACTGACTCCTGAAGAGAAAAAAGAGTTTAAAACATTTCTTCAAACATATCAGAGTCAGTGCAACAATGCACTTGAGGCCTGTAAAAAAAGCAGTCCTTCTAAGTAGTTATCCCTATTTCAGACAGAACTGGGTGATTACCTGGTTATAACTACTGGGCTAAGCAGCAGCTCTTCACATCATTGCCTCTACCCGGGAAACATGCTTTTCTCCAGTATCCACCTCTTCAATCATCATGGAAAATGTCACATTGGCGAGCTGTACCCCTGCATCGGTTTTTAATTTTCGCATTAAGGATGTAACATAATCTCTGGTGAAGTCATCGGGGTTGTTTGGCACGCGACGGTTTTGATCCTCAATGGTATCGAGTACCACTTTTACCGGTGTGTCGGAGAAATCCCGTGTTGGCACAAACGCATCCCCACGCGCTCCTACGCCATGAAGAAATTCCTCGTGTATTAACCATCGCAATATGCCCAGCGCCTGAGCTTCCGTCAATTCATAGGTTGTTGTGAAATAGGTCAATGTCGGTGGTTTTCGCTTTTTAACGAATGCCACGATACAGTCAAACATCATGCGAAAAGTAATATAGGTTTTATAATCTCCAACCCTTCTGTCCCATCGTCGTTTTGACCTGAGAAGCGGTCTGTAGTTTTGATGGACAAAGGCAATCTGAGCACCAAAAAGGACAAACAGCGATAGGAGAAATAGTGATACCAAAAAAAGTGGCAGTATCCCGAAGGCTCCATAAATTGTCTGGGTCTGCATCGACAACCGAACATACGTACTAAACCCCCTGCGTTCCAGTTCAAAAAGCACCCCTGCAATCAATCCACCTATGAAAGCAGACTTGAAGCGGACTCTTGTGTTAGGCACAAACCAGATCATGGAAGTAAAAGCAAGTACCATGAGCAGAAAGGGAACAACTCCCAAAGGGAACCTGTATCCGGAAAGAAGATCAAAGGAAAGACTCCTTCGGACCTGGAAAGATGCCAGAAAGAGGATAGGACTATACACCATGGCCATAGTGAATGTCCGAAGGCGAACAAAGAACGAGCGTGAACGGGACACTTTCCAGATCGTATTAAGGGACTCTTCAACAGTTCCGAATAATCCAACTGAAACCAGAATCAAAACTCCAATCCCTACACCACGGAGCTTCTGGGCATTCTTGAAGAAAGTACTGAGATAGTAGAGAACCGTATCCGGTGCAAAGGGAAGCAGAAACTGAAAAAACTGCTCAACCTGCTCCGGGCGTACTTCGGTGAGACTGGCAAACATAAATGCTGCAGAGGTAACCAGCGGAATCAAGGTCAGAAGCAAAGCAAACGCCAGTGCAGATGAGCGGGTTATGCAATGATTGAGCAGGTATTCAGAGAAAATAACTCTCCAGAATATGATGAAATTGAATATCTGATACCAGAATCTGCTCCTGCGCTTTTTGAGCGATTCTAGTGCATCACCGGGATTATACCAAAACTCTTTAAGAAACATGCTACTGAATATGAACATTCCCTGACCCTCAAAACTGGAAAAAGTACTACTATCAATCTAATTAATGACATGAAGAAAAGAGGAAAACAAGGAGCGGGTCAGAAAAGTGCTGCGATATCCGGATTAAACCTGCTACGCAGCCGTTTTTAGTCGGTGGACCGCAGCGGAACGCCTGAAAAAGTGTACAGATGGCAAATAGATTATCACCCGTGTGAGCACTCGTGTTCCACCGGTGAGCAGAATAGTGGTATGCAAAGATCAGTTTAACGCCTGGTGTGCTTTTCTTTTTAAATCGGAAAGCAGGTTGAGCGCATCGAGCGGAGTGAGACCGTTAATGTCGAGATTATTAAGCTGCTGCAAGATTTCGGAATGAGCTGAATCCATGGCATTAAGCTGTACCCCTGTAAACAGGTCAACCTGCTCCCGCTCTGCCCGGGCCAGTTCTTCGTGATGACGGGCAAGTACGGGTTTATGATCGGGTGTCAGTTCCATGTTTTCCAGGTTAGCTAAAATCTCCCGTGCACGCACAATCACCTTGCGGGGAACACCTGCCAGACGTGCGACCTGAATTCCATAGGAGTGATCACAACTACCCACGTCGATTTTGCGCAGGAATATAATCTGATCGTTCCACTCTTTCACTTTGATATGCAGATTTTTGATCCGTGTATACAGAAGCGACATTTCGGCCAGTTCATGGTAATGGGTGGCAAACAGGGTTCGCCCCCGTTTTCCGGCACTCTCATGAAGAAACTCAGCCACAGCCCAGGCGATACTTATCCCATCGAATGTCGATGTCCCCCTCCCAACTTCGTCAAGCAGAATCAAGCTCTCATCAGTGGTGTTGTTGAGGATATTAGCCACCTCAATCATCTCTACCAGGAAAGTACTCTGTCCACGTGCAAGCCTGTCAGACGCACCAACGCGGGTGAAAAACTTATCAACGATCCCTATCTGAGCAAACGATGCAGGCACAAAAGAGCCCATCTGGGCCATGATTGCGATGAGTGCATTTTGTCGAAGATACGTCGATTTTCCAGCCATATTGGGCCCGGTGATAAGGAGAATCTGAGACTCTTTCTTGACCAGATCGGTATCATTAGGTATAAACTGCTCCGAACTCATCCGCTCTACTACCGGGTGGCGCCCATCTTTGATAACCAGGTCGCCGGTATCGGTTAGTATTGGCCGGCAGTACTGGTATTCGGCTGCAATGCGTCCCAACGAAACAAACACATCGAGTGTAGCAATCGCCTGGGCAGCCATCTGAATTCGAACGCATTCTGTAGCGATCTCTTTGCGGAGCACAACGAACAATTCGTATTCAAGTGCAGAGAGCCGTTCCTCAGCCCCCAACACTTTTGCTTCCATATCCTTGAGCTCAGGGGTGATAAACCGCTCCCCATTGACCAGAGTCTGCTTACGGATATAGTTATCGGGTGCCAGATTCAGATTCGATTTTGAGATTTCGATATAATAACCGAACACTTTATTAAAACCGACTTTCAATGAGGATATACCAGTTCGCACCCGCTCACTTTCCTGTAACTTTGCGATCCACTGTTTTCCGTTGACCGCAGCATCCCGGATCTCATCAAGTTCAGCAGAGACACCCTGCTTTATCAGACCACCCTCACGAACAGAAAGTGGGGGTGTATCCAGGATAGTCGCTTCAATCTTTTCTGCAATCGGATCAAATCCCTGCAATGCAGTGGTAAGTTCTCCGATAAGCGGTATTTTCACCTCTGAGAGTGTTTTTATAAGTCGGGGGAATACTGCAAAGGAGTGTTTCAGGGAGATCAAATCCCGGGCATTGGCCCGTTCAAAGGAGATCCTGCCGATTAAGCGTTCTATATCCGCAACCCGCTTGAGTAAAAGTTCTGTTTCACCTCTGATAAAGGCATCTTTCTTGAATACCTCAACACAGTTGAGCCGCTCTGCGATTGCTCCGATGTTTTTTAGCGGATGTGTTATCCACCGTTTGAGCAGTCGGGCTCCCATTGCAGTACTGGTTTTATCCAGAACCGAAATTAGCGTTCCGCCGACATCATCACTTTGCATTGGCCTGAGTAGCTCAAGATTGCGTATTGTAGCAGGGTCCAGCTCAGCAACATCGGAAAGTGTGCGCGGGGAGATCGAAGTTATATGCTGAAGGTCGCTCTTTTTCTGCTCTTTAAGGTAGAGAAGCAGTGCTCCGGCAGCACCCACCCCTGCCCCGAACCCTTCAAGACCAAGCCCCTGGATAGAAATCACCTTGAAGTGATCTTTAATGGCATCGCAAGCATGATCGAAAGAGAATTTCCAGGCATCATACCTTGAGAGCACAACCCTGAACGAACTGGCAATAGCCTTTTGCAGTGGATGATCTTCAATATCGGCCAATACTATTTCACTAGGGTCAATTCGCACGATCTCTTTTTCAAGTTCATTGGGATCAATCTCTTCCACCTGAAATAGTCCAGTAGAAAGATCGCATATTGCAGCCCCGATCACACCATTTTCCGGATGAAAACTGAGGATAAAGTTGTTGGCCCGTTCTTCAATAAAGCTGTCCTCAGTTGCAGTACCTGCACTAATTACTTCCACCACATCGCGCTTGACGATACCTTTTGCCTGCTTCGGATCTTCCGTCTGTTCGCAGATAGCAATTTTATATCCCGCCTTGACCAGACGATTAGCATACCGGTCAAGTGCATGGTAGGGAAAACCTGCCAGAGGTGTATTTTCCGCCCCACCATGATTACGACTGGTTAGTGTCAGCCCCAGCACCTTTGATGCGATTTTTGCATCATCGTTGAACAGTTCATAGAAATCCCCCATACGGTACAGAAGCACCGTATCGGGGTTTCGTGCCTTGATTTCATTGTACTGGCGCATCAGCGGTGTGCAATCGGCTTTTACAGCACTCTCCTGATTGAGACCAGGGGCAATATTATTCATAGATCATCCGTTTTATCTTTTTTACTTTTGCGTTTTTTCCCGAAAATCCCCTTCTTCTGAACAGGTTCATCATCCAGAACATCCTCACTTTTCTTCTCAGGAATCACCACCTCAAGCACCTCTTCCTCATCGGAACTCTCTGCAGCGGTCTCTTTTAAGGAGGCAACCGTTTCGGACTTCAGCTCCGATGTCTCAGCCAGAATCTCATCCTCCCCATCAGCTCCAGTTATTGAGGCATTTACTTCGGGTTTTTTTTCTTCAACCACCTGTTCCTGTTCCTCGCTCCAATCAATTTCCATGTCGGATTTTGTGATGATTTCTGTAGAAACGCCCTCATCAGAACCAGATCCTTTAATATTCAGTTCGAAATCGATCTCCTCCTCAATCTCTTCATCAGTACCAGCATCACCAGACATGTCACCCGACTGAATATCCATTTCTGGCTCTTCAGTGGCAGTATCAGAGGTCTTTTCTGAAGAGGGTTCAGGCGCCACATTGAGTTCGAATTCGATCTCTTCTTCGGCAATCTGCGACTCTTTGCCTGTTGGTTCTTCGCAACTCTGCGCTTCTGTTTCCTCCTCAACCGGTTCGACCGATACAGTTTCTTCAGCATACCGTGGATCTTCTTCGTCAAACTCTACATCGAGCTTATCCACTGGCTCTTCCAGACTACTCTCACCTTGAAGGGTACTCTCTTGCGGTTCGTCCACAGCCCCATTGTCTTCCAGATCGACTTCAAAAATAGCAGTTCCATCGGGAACAGGTTCGACCTCAGGTGCCTCTTCAGCAGTTTCTGATTGATCGACTGTTTCAGCTACTTCGATTGGCTCACTGGTATCAGTCTCGGTGTCCTCATCTGCAGTGTTTTCGATATCGCTCTTTTCAAGCTCCTCAATAGAAAGGTCCTGAATTTTCTCCCGGGCGATTGCTTCGAACTCCTCTATTCTAGGAAGATCGTCAATTTTATTGAGGCCAAAATATTTCAGGAATTCTTGGGTTGTCCCATAGAGTAGAGGGCGACCCGGCTTTTCACTTCTGCCACATATAGTTACCAGCTTTCTCTCCAGGAGCGTTTTCATGGCACCATCGGAGACCACACCTCTGATCGCTTCAATTTCAGCTTTACTCAAAGGTTGCTTGTAAGCGATAATGGCCAGACATTCCAAAGCCTGGACAGAGAGTTTTTTTGCGGCTTTTTCCTTGAATATCTGCCGTACCCAGGGATGATAGTAGGCTACGGTTCGAAACTGATATCCGCCACCAATTTCGACTATTTCAAACGGATGTCGCTCTTTCTGAAGCTGGACATTGATCTTGTCGATCATTTTTCTGATCGCCCGCGCATCGGGATTTCCTGGAAGAATTCCCTTTAGTTTGCCAACCGAAAGCAACTCTTCGGATGCAAACAACAACGCTTCGAGAATGCGAAGAGTATCAGGAGAGATATCGGCTCCTGCAGGTTCCATGCTGCCATTTCCCTCTTCTGTTTCCATAATCTCTTCCCGTTCCATATCACCCATGAGACCTCCCAGAAAAACTTTTGATATAAATGCACCCGAGTTGGCCAGAACGGATATACATAAACATCCGTTCAGGTCAGTTCAGGATTATCCTGATCCTTCTCCGAAGATTCAGTGCCCTGTACAGCACTATTCCGTGAGACAAGAATCGGTCCGAAATGGACCTCCTGACGAAATTTTAATTCCTGCATCTTAGCGAGCTCAAGAATCGCCATGAAGGTGACCACAAGGACTATCTTGCGATAATCACCCGCGAAAAGCTCATCGAAGGTAACCTCGTGACGATCGCTGAGCATGGATAATATAAGTTCAATTCGATCATCGATCTTTACCGAATCAACCACAATGACATGTTTATATTCTTCACTCTCCTGAGAGTCTGCCCGTTCCAGAATCCGTTTGAAAGCGGTAAGCAGATCAAAAACACATAAGTTACCCAGATCCACTTCACCTTCATGAGAAGAGGCTTCGATAACCTCGGCATGCCCTCTGCCAAAAGCTCCGAACTGTTCTGATTCGAACACTTTTAGCGTACTTGCAGCCTCTTTAAATTTTTTATACTCCAGGAGCTGCAGAATAAGCTGTTCTCTATTATAGATCCCGTCTTCCTCCTCCAGAACTTCTCCCTCCTGTGGCGGAAGCAGTTCGCGGGCCTTCAGACGAATCAAGGTAGCAGCCATGTGCAGATACTCAGATGCGATATCGATATTCAGATCCCGCATCACATCCAGGTATTCAAGGTACTGCGAGGCGATCTGGGACACAGAAATGTCAACAATGCTCACTTCCGATTTATTTACCAGATATAAGAGAAGATCAAGAGGGCCTTCAAACAGCTCCAACTTGACTTCGTATTCCTGCTGTTTTACCGGCACGCAACCGCCTCAATTTCAACTAACACATTCTTAGGCAATCGAGATACTTCGATTACACTGCGGGCTGGTCTGGCCCCTTCCAGTTCCTCCTCATAAACAGCGTTGAATTCTGCAAAAGCTGCGATGTCTTGAAGAAATACTGTAGTTTTTACCAGAGCATCGGTTCTCAAGTTCTGCGATTGCAGAATGGATTTAAGATTTGAGAGGGCCTGATGTGTTTGCTCCTTAACAGTAGTTCCCACTATCTCACCACTGAGCGGATGGAGTGGAATCTGTCCGGAGATAAATAGGAGGTTCCCAACCTCAACGGCCTGACAGTATGGGCCCACAGGAGCCGGAGATAACTCTGTGAAAATGGAGCGGGGTTTCATAGTGTACCTGGTTTCTTTTCTGAAGAGAAAAGTGGAGGTGATCGATTAAAGAATTTGGCTCCACTCTCCTGATTTTACTCTACTGTGACGCTTTTAGCCAGATTTCGGGGCTGATCTATTTCACACCCCCGAATGGCCGCAATATGATATGCCAGAAGTTGCAGTGGAATCACCGAAAGCAGTGGACTGAGCATCGGAATTGTTTTAGGAATATAAATTACATGTCGCACATACTTCTCGATATCTCTGTCTCCCTCATTGGCAATAGCTATGACACTTCCTCCCCGTGCATTCACTTCCTGAATGTTGGAAATAACCTTGTCATAGACACTATCCTTCAATGCCAGCACCACCGATGGCATCTCCTTGTCGATGAGAGCGATTGGCCCATGCTTCATCTCAGCAGCCGGATACCCTTCAGCATGCACATAGGATATCTCCTTGAGCTTCAAGGCGCCTTCCAGTGCGACAGGAAAATTGTATGATCTTCCGAGGTAAAGAAAGTTATTGTGCTTTGCATAAATCTCGGCGATTTCTCTGACTTTAGCATTCTGTTTCAGAATTTTTGCGACTTGCCTGGGGATCGCCTCCAGTGCCCGGGCAATCGTCACCCCTTCACTATGGGAGATCCTCCGCATTCTTCCCAGAAGAAGCGTGAGAAGTGAAAGCACAGTAAGTTGTGAAGTAAAAGCTTTGGTGGATGCTACTCCGATTTCCGGTCCGGCATGAAGATATACACCACCGTGAGTTTCTCGCGCAATACTCGAACCCACAACATTACAGATCCCCAAAACCGTGGCACCCTTATGGGCCGCTTCACGAAGTGCTGCCAAAGTATCGGCGGTCTCCCCTGACTGACTGATAACAAATACCAGTGTGTGAGGATCGATTATCGGGTTCCGGTACCGAAACTCCGAAGCATACTCCACCTCTACCGGTATTCCGGCAATCTCTTCAATCATGTATTCACCAACCAATGCAGCATGCCAGCTTGTCCCACAGGCGACAAAAATAAGCCGCTTAATTTCCCGAAGTTCCTGAAGTACCAGGTTGAGACCATCAAGACGTGCAGCACCATCATCAACCAGCAGACGTCCCCGCATGGCGTTACGGATGGTCTCGGTTTGCTCAAAGATCTCCTTCAGCATGAAATGTTCAAATCCACCTTTTGCCAGTGAATCTGCATCCCACTCCAGCGCAGTGATTTCAGGGTTGATTTTTTTGTTGTCTAGTGTCGTAGTATTAAATGATCCCTGTTTCAGCTCAATCAAATTGTTGTCTTTGAGGTAGATGACATTCTTGGTATGACGAACTATCGCCGATGCATCGGAGGCAAGCAGCAACTCATCCTCTCCGACTCCAACCACCAGCGGCGATCCTCGCCGTGCACCAACCAGAATACCCGGATTGTCTGAAGCCACCACTGCGATTCCGAACGTCCCCTCCACATCAAGCAACGCTCTTCTGACCGCAGCTGGTAAATCGCCACTGTAATATTTTCCAATCAGCTGAGCCAGAACTTCTGAATCGGTCTCAGAGTTGAACGCCACGCCCTCTTTTGTCAGTTTTTCTTTGAGAAGCGCATAATTTTCGATAATGCCGTTATGGACAACTGCGATTCTGTTTTTCTGATCTGTGTGAGGATGTGAGTTATTAAGGGATGGTGCTCCGTGCGTTGCCCACCGGGTATGCGCGATTCCGGTACAACACTCAATTTTTTGTGCCGTTCTGGTGATCTCCTTGAGATGATCCACCTTCCCTTTGTCTTTATACACTACCATACCGCTCTTATCAACGAGAGCGATACCGGCACTATCGTATCCCCTGTACTCCAATGCACTAAGTCCCTCTATAAGGACCGGATATGCTTCCTTTTTACCTATATAACCAACAATACCACACATGTGTGATTACTCCCGGGTAGAATGCTCGATATTTCTGATATCAATACTCGTGCAGCAGAATAAAATATAATCTCCGTATTGCACAAACAAAGTATTCACGTTGAGGCAACAGTGCTACAGCTTGCAAGAGCTGTTCCATGCAGTTGTCATTTCAGTGATTTCAGGCTTCCGTGCTACTGTTACTTCACCTGTTATGCGGCCTTCGTATACGGGATAATGAAAGCAGAAGAAATCCTGCAACCAGGGTGAATATTACCGTCATTAACCGGTTACCCGTACTTCTCTCAACCGGTTTCTCAGTACATTCGGATACTCCTGGCAATTTTTTCTGTTCCTGATCCTCAAACCCGGTAAATCTATTCTCAGGTGCTACAGATTCTTCAACCGAATGCTCAGAGACAGTTTTTTGCACTGGAGGAAAATGACTTCTCTCGCTGGCCTGACTGATATGCAAATGACAGTAGCCATCAGTCAGATTCCGGGTAATTTTGCACTGCGCGCCGCTTTTTGTTATTCCCTTGCACTGCTCAGACATCAGCTTACTCCTGAAAAATGGAGGAACTTTTTTGCAAAAAAATGTAATCGGTGCACCTCCGGCAAAAGGCGCATACAACAATATAGCGTTTCTGTGGAGGGTTTTGCAAGGATCAGTAGAGGGAACATCGTAACGCTGAAATGATCGCTTCCCTCTGAGCAGGCAATCCTTCAACAAAAAAAATGCGAGCCAGCCAACCATTCCTTTGACATGCCAGCAAACCTCACCTATATTTGTATTTTTGAAAATCTGAATCGAAACCTTCCGTCGACTGAAAACAGGGCTATGGTGCAATACTGTTTATGACATCTTTGCTTGCCCCTCCTTTTCCAGATTCCCCCCTGCACAGTATTAAACCAGATTGTATTGCCATTAAAAATGATTATCTTAAGTTCCTGTATGCATCTATGCTCCTTGAGTTTTCACCCTCTGAAGTTCGTCAATTCTGGGATAAACACACATTCCCCTATGCCGGTGACCCTCCTTCGGTAGCAGACCTTTACCATTGGATCTGGCAGGAAGATGCATTCTCAAATGTTGATTATTTTCTGGACGTGCTTGATTCTCTGGAACCTTTTCTAGTGAGCCGCGGAGTTGAATTAACCTCTTTTATCCGCAACACTCTTCACAAAATAAACAGAGGATTGATTGTATCTCCCAAATCCATGTTCAAGTGGAGCAGTCCTTTTATAGAACTTTTCTTCTCCTCTCACGATCTGCACAATCTCATTCTGAGTCTGACAGAGTATTATACCTCAATACTTGCCCCAGGGGTATTACACCGTCCTGTTAAGCATAAAGTCAATGAAAATTCAAATCAGATTATCACAACACTTCTGATTTCACGGTTAAGGACAAAGGCTGCAGTTTTCGATCCACTCCCTCCCTTTGAGTGTGAAATCTGGGCAGCACTACTGGTTCAGATGATACCTTCCAGCATGCACCTGCAACCATTTGAACTGCTCTCGGTTTTGGCCGATCTCAGACCTGTTAATGGCATCGTTCCCGAAACAGAATTCCAGGATGGAAGCTATTATATCGGCAGGAAAAAGTACGGAGTCGAAACCACATTCCATGATTTCTGCAGTAAAAATGGACTAATCGACAGTTTGCAGGAGTTTTCTATCCCAGACGCTCCGGTTACAGAGATCATCGAGGATCTCTTCTGTTCACGGCGCAATCGCATTGTCCTGCACAAAGGGTGCGTATACGGGGCGCCGGTAGGGTTATACAACCTTACGTATACAATCCAGCGAAGTAAACCCAAGGGTTTCTTTTCTACCTTGATTGATGATGCAGTCAACGAAGCCAGTGGTCTCTGGATTCACATTCAGGCACGACACAAAGAACTGCTGGAGAGTATCAAATCTGATTATCACTGCATATATCATGCTGAAGATGAAAGTCTCTCAGTCAATGGACGACATCTGGTTAAATCTATTCCGGCCAAAATTCTCAGACACATACTTGTGCGATATACAAGAAGAAATCAGACTGATTTCGAATACCGGGAGATCATCAAAGACCCTGATATAATCCTGGATACCTTCAATCCGAATCTGGCAGTTCGGATACGACGACTCGCAAAAGTTCTGGAAGCGCACTTCCCTTGCATCCAGATACTCAGAGCTGATCGCGGCAAATTCAGCATAAAAGTAACATGCACGATATCTTATTCTGAAGAGTAATGCTTACCTATATTTTCACCTGGTCGCGGCACTTATGCTGTCATGGTAAGCCTTAGAGTCCGATGCGCAAAACCCGTAATACCCGTAAGGGTTGGCTGCGAAGCCATACCTTTTTCCAGGACAAGATAAGATTCAGGGCGCCCCGCTCGGAAGCGGCGCCCCTCCT
>OBJA01001682.1_pt1 | contig 14505 bp, 7 predicted proteins | sample 1519751 | NCBI WGS metagenome assembly OBJA01 (sample SAMEA3881238, study PRJEB22517) | soil metagenome | biome: lake sediment; feature: soda lake sediment; material: sediment, water from around vicinity | place: India | collected 2013-12-23 | depth 3 m | reverse complement strand
TTAATTTTTAATAAGCACTTCTAAAAAGGCTGCCTTAAAAGGGCAGCCTTTTTTTATCATTTTTCTACCCAGCTGTAAAAACTACCTCCGGCTATTAAAACCGAGTAAAATAAGAAATCCTCTCCCCCTTCAAATCAAGCCCTTCAGGCAAAAAACCATCATTCCTCCTCCGGCTATATAGATGCCACCCTGGTTATCCTTTAAACATAACTACGCATCAATCCGCCAGAATTTCCATCAGCGCATGCAGGCTGCTGTATATTGTTGACATAAAAAAAATTGGATAAGGGTTAACAGCCGTACATAAAAATTGAGCCGAATCAAATTAATGATCCGGCCCAATTATCCCCAACAAAAATATAATTTTCAGTTACTATTTTTTACTACAGCAGGGTTAAAAGTTTCGAAACGAACATCACGATCCCTGATAACAAGTGTATCTTTGATTGAATGAGTATTGGAATTAACATTGATTGTATATTCCATATGAATTGCATTCCGGTCTTTTCCTCCCCAGCGATCGCCATTTTTCACGAATTTGGCTGTCCCGGTAATAGGAAACTGAGACAGGGCACTGTTTTTAACGGTTCCATTTCCTGACTCATCAAAAGATATTTCCATCAGCAAACTGCCAGGGCTTCCGGATGACGCTCTGATAGAACCGGCAACAGAAACCTTATTTCTGCCAATGGTACGCAAATGCCAGATTTCATCTTTCTCAACATTTGGCTGGCGATAAACAATTGTTTCGACAGGCGTATTGGTAGCATCAGAAATTACTGATACCCCCCTATGGAGGTATTTACCATGATAAGGATTAATGTACTTAATTCCAAAAATAGTAAAATCTTTAGGAGCAACCTCCCAGTCGCCGGCTATACGCCTGTCGGGATTTGCAACCGTAGATTTTCCATGCAGAACACTGTCGAGTGAACTCTCTAACATTCTCACAGGCAAAATATAATGCGTTCTATGAGCCATTGTATCATTTAGAAAGGCATCTGTAAGTTGCACTTCAAAACCACTATGGAAAGCTCCCTTTGGGATAATAATGTTGTCAGTCTGGCTTATGGTATAATAATTTGAAGGAAGCAATTTTAATGTATCGCCACCAACAGTTTTCAAATTTTGAGCCAGGCTTTCATCAATAACATAACTGACCGACTGATCATGTTTGTTTTCATACATTCCTCCAAGATGGGCAGAAATCCTAAACCTCAAATTGTTGTCATTCTCATTGTCATATTCATAATCACCCAGAACAAGGGTTCTTACAGGATATTGATAAGGAAAATAAACAGTGGAATATTCAAAATCAGGAAATTCCCAATCTTCATTTTGGCACGAAAGCATTCCAAACCCCAGTGCAACTATGAATAAATAAATTATCTTTTTCATTATTTCAAAAATTTTCATTTTCAAGAATTACCATCCGGCATTTTGGATCAGCTGATCGTTCCTCAATATTTCCATATATGGAATCGGGCCATAAATCATATGATCTTTATAACCTCTCTCTTCAACATTAATTACTGAATGTTCGTTATCGGTAATTGACATACCTTTTGCTGTTTCAGAAAGGTCCAAGTTCCATCTGCGAAGATCCCAAAACCTGAAACCTTCGAATGACAATTCGATTCTTCTTTCATTTCTTATCAGATCACGCATTTGTTCTTTTGAAGAAATAGAATTGAGATAAGCATCGGGTTGTGTAGTACCTCCTCTTTTACGAATTGCACCCATAATGGAAGCAGCAGTAAAACCATTGCCTCTTGGGTCACCGGTCGGGCCCCAGGCTTCATTGGCAGCTTCAGCATAATTCAGGAATATTTCAGTATACCTGAGCAAGGTATGGAAATGCGGCCTGGTGCTGTTCACTTCAGGTGCAAGATTAACCTGAGGATGCATGAATTTTTTCAAATAATATCCCGTTCTTGTTGCATTTGTCGACTGGTTCAGGCCGTCAGGAATATTAGCAGTAGTTGTCTGAACGGTTTCAGTTCCCAACCGGTTACCATTGTACACAATATATTCTGCCAAACGCTGGTCACGTTGAAGGTAAGGATTGGCAGGATTATAATTGCTGTTTGGATGAGAAATCGGATATCCATTTCTCATCGGGAAGGCATCAACAAGGTTCTGGGTAGGGTTGATTCTGCCATTTCCAAACATACTTGGAGGATAATTATCCCGCTCCCAGCTGTTAATATTTTGAATATCTTTTCTCCAGATGATTTCTTTATCGGCCGCATTGTTATACCATCTGTGGCCGGTATTTGATAAGCCCGCAACACCATTTATTGTTTTTAGCAAAGCTGCGGAGGCATCGGCTGCAAATTCCCACTTTTCAACAGTAGGATCATAAGCCTGGCTAGCTACATGAAGTGCCACCCTTGATTTCAGTCCCATTAATATTCGTGCAGTAACCCTTCCATGATTTTGTCTGCCATACACTACATCATAATCGGCATCACCTGTATTGACGTAATCCATTGGAAGCATTTCAATCCCTTTATCAATGTCGGCATAAATTTGCTGAACACAAGCTTCAAAAGTACTCCTGCTTTTTTTCCAATCGTCATTTTTATCAATAGGCTTCTCAACCATAACATAACCCAGCAAAGTACCATCGGCAGCCCTTCCGGCATGATTTCTTAACAGGTTAAAATTATGCCATGCTCTAAGTCCGTGTGCTTCACCGGTGAACCTTTCACGAAAATATTTATCTCTTTTCTCGCTGGTCCAGCTCCATTGTACGTCATCTACAATATTAAGAAAAGTATTGAGATATAATATCTTCTTGTAAGAATCACTCCAGTTCGACATAGGATCAAATTGGCTCGACCATTCGCCTGTAGCCATTCTGCGGTATGCATTTCCGTTCTGATTGGAAACAGCATCGTCGGTAGCTGCTGATTCATTTGCAGGAAAACCACCTATATGAAGACCATTCAGCAACAGACCTTCTGCAAATGGCATATCGGTCAACAACATATCTTCATTAAAGTAATTCTCAGGTTCTGGCTCTAATAAAGTTTCGCAAGATGAAAATACTAAGCCAAAACAAATGAATGTAAGTATTAATAATTTTTTTGTTTGCATAATAAAAATCTTAAAAACGTGCATTTATTCCAATTGCATAATACCTGGACTGTGGCTGTGAACCCACATTAAGTTCCATTATATCCTTGTTTGCAGAAAACATAGCAACATTACTTGCCCTGAGATAAAGCCTCATGTTACTTAATATACCACCTGCATTTTCAGGAATATTGTATGTAAGCTGTACCCTGTCGATTGTAATTCTGGATGCGTCATACAACCAGAATGAGGAATTTCTGTAATTGTTGCTGCTTGAAGTGGTAGATAACCTGGGATATGTACCGCCCAGGTTTGTCTCATTCCATCTGTCCAAAACAACTTCAGAATATTTTCTATCACCATATACCCAGTAATAATTGCTGTTCATGATGCCATGAGAACCTGTATATCCAGATGCCAATGCAAATAACGACAGATTCTTATAGCGTAAGGTCAAATGAAGCGAACCAATAATATCAGGGGTGTAATTTCCTAAAAACACCTGGTCATTGGCATCGATTACTCCATCGTTGTTCTGATCTTTATATTTAATATCACCAGGCCTTACTTCACCAAACGACTGAGGCACGTGGTTCTGAATATCTTCATTACTTGCAAAAAGACCTTGGGCCTCATATCCAAATATAGCATTGACAGGGTTGCCCTTCCTGTATAAATAATCATATTCATACAATTCATCCCTGACAATGACTTCACTTTGAAGCAATGTTACTGATGAACCCACATTTAAGCCAAAATTCCTGCTGAAATTCGCGTTCCAGGTTATGCCAGCTTCAACGCCCTGGTAAGCATTTTCACCATAATTTTCGTAGGGATAAACTCCACCAAGATAGTCAGAGTATACGCTGGTTCGCTGGGTAACCATATCTTTTATATTGGTTGAAAATACATTTACATCCAACAACAAAGAACGGTTAAACAGAAGTGCATCAAAACCAAAATTTACTTCCTCCCTTACTTCAAAGAAGAGGTCATAATTTTTCTCAAACAGCAATTCGTAAGCTGGCAAGCTCCTTGTGTTATCGTTCCATGAAACATGGCCTGAAGGTGCATAGCGGCTATCAAATAAATAATATTCCGGAATGGTTACATCGGTATGTAACCTGCTTGCAGTTGCTTTTAACTTCAAATAATTAATTGTGGAACTGCCAGAAAGAAAATCCTCATTGCTAAGTATCCAGCCCAAGCCTACAGAAGGAGAAAATCCAATTCTGTTGGAGGAATGCAATTTTGTTGAATTCACAAGAACACCATTCAAATCAAGAATATATCTGTTGTTGTACATATAATTGATTTTTGAACCCAGATGCGTGTTTTTGTATGGTTGAACTAAACCTGTCTGGTTCTTGATCTCACCATAAGCCAGTGCAGAAACAGAAATCGCATGTTTTGGAAATATTCTTGAATAATCAAGAACACCATTGAAACCCATATTTCGAATCACATTGGGGTCAGAAATTCCCTGAGTTCCTTCAAACTTATCTACACCTCTTTTTATAAGGGAAAGAGATTCCTGGTTGTTATTTCCATTTGGCCACTGAGGCTCATAAACAGCATAGGTATTATTCTGCAACTCGGTGTATTGATTGTAATAGTCCAATGCAATTCCTGATTTTAAAGTCAGGCCATTTAAAATGGATTTTAAATCAAATTCCACTCCGGTATTAAATTGAAATGCTGTATTATACATTGTAGAATAACCACCAAAATTAAGATTACCCCACACGTTGTTCAAGTAATTTGATGTTCCTCCAAGTAAGTAGCGGCCATCGATTAATGTAGCAGATTCTTTCAATGCCAAATGCCCGGGTACCATTGAAGTATCAATTAACGGCGGATACAGGTTGGGACGAAGGGTTGATGCATCGGCCCAGAAATTTCCATTTGCACTTCTTGAAATATCATAAATGGCCGCAATACCAACATATGACTTAATGTTGTCATTAATTTTAAAGTTAATGTTCGAACGGACATTGAACCTTTGATCGTGCTCGTTTTGGCCTTCCCCCATATCAATATATGAACCTGACTGAGTAAATCCAGCATTGACATAATACTGTGCAAATTCCCTTCCGTCAGAAAACTCAGCCACAACTTTTGTAGTCGGCTTGTAGTTTCTCAGAAACTCAGAGCTATAGTAATCGGCATCAGGAAATCTGATTGGATTCACCCTGTTTCTGGTATTTTCGATTTCAGTATTTGAATATAAAGGTGTAAGGCCATCATTTGTCCTGGCTTCATTGTATAGTAGCATATAATCTGCAGCATTCAGATAGTTTGGCAGTTTTACTGCTTTGCTGTACCCGTGTTCTGCAGAAACATTAAAGTTCCGCGAGTTAATTTTACCACGCTTTGTTGTAATTAAAATGACACCATTTCTGCTTTGAGAACCATAAAGCAGTGCAGCATTGGCATCCCTTATTACAGTGATTTGTTCGATTTCATCAGCTCTAACCGAGGTAATAGGACGAGGCAGCCCATCTATGACAACCAGTGCTTCTCCCAAACCACGAAGATTTAAACCTCCTGTACTTCCGGGAATCCTTCCTCTCAATATTCCATTCACATCGGTTTCAAAATCAACTTCATGAAGACCTGCCGGATCAATAACAGTAACTGCTCCAGTAATTACCTCCTTTTCATTTGTATTAAACGGTACATATATTTGGTTGGGAAGTTTAATGGAATCACCTTGTACCGATTCTATATTTTTGAGACCTGAATTAAAATCATCCTTAAATGGTATAGAACCCTTAACAGTTATAATGCTTAGTGACAAGCATATAAGTGTTATTATAATTTTATCATACATTGTTATATCTTTTAAAATTTTCATAGGAAAATGCTCTTAATTACCATCCCGGATTTTGATTCCATCCTTCGTATAATAAAACCTGATTGGTGGGAAATGGAAACCAATAATGCTTTAAATCAAACACGATTGTTTTTACCACCCTTTTTTCAAAGAAGCTATGATCTTTCGGGAAATCCAGGCCATAAAGATCTTTATGCTTTGTTTCGTGCGCAATGTACCAGCGGCGCAGGTCATCCCTTCTTTTTGACTCAAAAGCAAGTTCAACCGAACGTTCGTTTCTGATTCTTTCCCTGAAGGCTTCCTTTGAACCTGTAAATTTTGAATGGACATCAGGCATGCCTGCACGGTTACGAACAATATTTACAGCATCAACCGCTGAAAGATCAGCACCCGGAGCTCTTCCGTTAGGCCCGTATACCTCATTCACTGCTTCAGCATAAAACAAATAGATTTCGGCCAGACGAATGATTGGCACTGTGTGTAAACCCATTCCGTTACCCCAGCCGGCATCGAAATCATTCCAGGTAACATCAATATATTTTTTCATACCATAACCCGTGGTACTTTGGCCAGCTCTTCTTTCCATCCCGCCTGTGTACATTTGTGCCTCTGCAGGCATGGAAACGGCAATTGGATCTCTGTCTTTGTAAATGTTAAAATAAAAACGCGGGTCAAGGTTTTCCCATGGTTTTGATGGATCAAATCCTGATTCAGGATCACTAATTGGCAATCCGTTGATTGTTTCAAACGTCTCAACAAGGTTTTGTGAAGGAGATTCAAAATGACTTCTTCCTCCAACACGTTGTGGAACCCATTGATTTACGTGATACTTGCTGTACATTCCATAATATGGAGCACGAAAGATGTTTTCTTTACTGACTCCGGGTTCAAGTCTGGCACTACCCACTGATTTAAACAGCGTACCATAACGTTCAAACGGTTCCAGGGCATAAATTCCCTGATTCGCCATTTGTATTATCTGCCATGCTGTATTGGCAGCGTCGGTTAAATATTGATGGTTGTATTCGTAGGAACCCGTTGAAGCACCGTTCATCAGCGGACTGCCTGAAAACAGTTGAACCTGTGCGAGTACCGACAGGGCAATACCTTTGGTGAGCCTTCCCCTGTTATTGCCCAACGTTCTTTGCCCGGCAGGATGATCGTCCCAATTAACCGGCAACAACTCGACAGCTTTCTTTAAATCATCAATTACTTTATCTGCTGCAGCATGAAAGCTTAAGCCGGGCAATTTCATTTCATCGGCAGGTTTTAATGCCCTGTCGATATAAGGGATACCACCCCATTGTTTCATTATTTCCCAGTGAAAATAACCTCTGAAGAAGTATGATTGGCCTTCCAGCACATCCCTTTCCTGGGGAGTGGCATCTTTCAAATCGTCTAAATGGCTGAGAGCAATATTTGCCACCCTGATGCCGTACCAGCTGTTGTCCCATACACCCCGTCCTTCATTTATCGCTTGTCCGGCAACAAAAATAGTATATTCAGGCCGGTTTCTGTATACACATTCACGTGTCTGCCCGTTTACCACCGGCCAGTAATTGCCTTCCTGAAGAAACCTGTTCCTGGAGGCATGAACAACATCATCACCCCAGTTAAAATAGGGTGCTTCCCAAGGGTTAAAAGCTACATCTATGATTTGTGCATAACCTGTTTCCACATAACCCTGATAATTAAAGAACGTGGTAAAAACATCCTTTTCCGTTACCTCAGCTTCAATGGTTTTATCCAGATAATCCTCACAGGAAAACAGGAAAACCGTTAGCAGGGTAAATACGATATATTTAAAATTATATTTTTTCATCTTAGCTTATATTTTAAAATGAGATATCTACACCTACATTAATATGTTTTAATTTTGGATAAGCTGCAGTCATGTCAAGGCTGCCTCTTTCATTGTCGAAAGGCAGGTCCGACCAGAACAACAGGTCATTACCGTTAACATACACCCTCATGCTGGACAATCCAATATGGGATAACAATGCTTTTGGCATTGAATAAGCGATTTCAGCAGTTTTCAACCTCAGGTAAGAACCATCAAAGTGATAAAATTCTCCTATTGGCGAACTGGTTCCAACCCTTGGTGCCCTAAAGGCAGCGTTCGGGTTCAGAGGAGTCCAGTAGTCAACACTTAATTCACTTAAATTTGATTGAGGCTCAAGCTTTGGCGTATCATTTCCTGGTTTGATAACCTGTGTAATGTTGGTAACCCCATAAAATTGTACCATAAAGCTGAAATTTTTAAAATCAATTCCAAGGAATGAGCTGTAAGTATTCTGCGGCCTATTATTGGGAAAACCATATGGGATATTATCGTAAGTGGTAATCAAACCATCCCCGTCAAAATCAATTATATCCCAGTCACCAGGCAGCTTGTATTGATTATTTTCAAGGCTGGTTTGAGCATATACATCATCCCAGTTTGTAGCAATATCTGAACGAATCTGTGTTTTTGTCTGACCAATAGCAAAGCCTTGAGTCTTTTGGTAAGCCGGATAGCCTTCGGGATCTTCAGCTTTCAAAACAACATCACGGGCGCGCGTTGCGCTAAACCTTACCCAGTACCCAAGATTATTGGTTAGTTTGTACCGGTGGGTTGCATCCACTTCAATACCGGTTGTTTTTGTTTTACCAATATTCGCCGGAACAGGAGGTGCTCCAAAATAATCAGGAATATTCCGTCTGTTTGAAGTCATAAAGATGTTATCCCGTCTGTCGTGGAAATAATCAGCTTCCACCGCAAGCATATTTTCAAACAATGACAATTCAATGCCAATGTTTTTCTTCAGTGCAGTTTCCCAGTTTATATCGGGGTTTGCAATGGTTCCTTCCCTGAATGCAGGATATATACTATATAAAGACTGTGGAGTCCAGGTTCCGCTAAAGAAACCATCATTGGCACCAAAGTAGGCCTGCCCCACTGTACCAAATCTCAATACTCTGTTGTCACCTGTGATCCAGCTGTCGAGATATCCCCAGCGAGGTATTCCGGCATCACTGCCTACCATACCGATAGATCCTCTTACCTTTAATTTTGTAAGCCAATCCAGATGGCTTAAAAACTGCTCATTCGAGATCATCCAGCCGGCAGCCAATGAAGGAAAGAATCCAAACCGGTATCCCGGCCCAAATTTTTCAGATCCATTATATGCACCGTTTACCTCCAGCAGGTATTTTTCATTGTAAGCATAAGTAACACGTCCTACCCAATCCTCCTGGAAACTGGGGAAATTGGCTCCTGTAGCATCTTTTCGCCTGCTAAACAGAAACAAACCACCTACATCGTGCACCCCAAATGAACGGTTGTAGTTCATTGACAGCTGATAGAAGATGCTTCTGCGCAAAGCTCCAGAAGTAGGGCTTTCAGGATTTATTCTCCAGGGCCTTAATATCCAGTCGTAATCATTTACAGGCAAGGCTCCGTTTGGATAAAAGTAAGAAATGGCTGCCAAAGAATCGGCTCTTGTTACTGCATTTAATATTGCGGGATCAACATACTTAAACATAGCCTGGCCCTGGTTTCCTCCATCAATGATGTTAGGCCCTACTGATCCGAAGTAGTTATCGAACGATATCCTTCCATTAACAGATAAACCTTTGGTAATTACATCAAGTTTTTGCTCAAGTTTAAAGTCACTGCCAATAAACCCTCTGTTTTCTTTAATCACGCCGGCTTCATTTAATACTGCCAGCACGTTAGGCGGATTGGTATTTCCCGGCAGGTATCCATACATGCCATCGCTATAACGTGGCACATAAATATCAGGAGCCAGGTTATATACAGATGAATATACCCATCCCGGATAAAAAATATTGGCCCCGGTCTTCATACCAGTATAACCGCTCAGGTTTACTGAAAACAGAGTGGATGAAGTAAGGTCAAAATCCAGGTTGCCCCTGAAATTGATACGGTCATATGAATAGGAAGTATTATAACCTTTTACTTCATTATATCCCGATTTAAATATATCACCTTCGTGAGTATAACCCACAGAAGCAAAATATCTCGTCAATTCATTGCCCCCATTCACATTTAAAGTTACCTGCTGGTCGGTTGTATAGTCTTTCAACATTACATCCGGCCAGTAAATATTGGGATACAGTTCAGGATATTTCTGCGGGAATTTATAATTAAGAACATGTTCCTCCGGCATATAATATGCCCATGAAGCTTCATTTACAGAAACCTCGTGCGCGATACCGGCATTCTTCCAGTTTTTGGCTGTAAATGCCTCAGCCATTGTACTGATTTTAGAAACAGTTTTAAACGTATTGCTTGCTGATACAGAAAGTTTTGGTTTGCCTTTTGCTCCCCTTTTTGTTGTAATCAGAATTACACCATTTGCACCTTTCACACCAAACACCGATGTTGCAGAGGCATCTTTCAGTACCGAAACGCTCTCAACCTCAGTAACATTTATGTCATTCATCCGGCGCTCGATTCCATCCACCAGAATCAATGGGGAAGCGCTGTTCCAGGTTGACTGACCCCTGATAAGTATTAACGGGTCTTCCCTTCCCGGCTCACCCGTTCTTGACATTACAGTTACACCTGGCAACTGGCCTGATAAGGCATTTCCAAGATTTACCGTTCCACCCCGTTTTTCCAGTGCTTCAGCCTGAGCTGTAGTAATGGAACCAACGACACTTTCTTTTTTCTGAATTCCATAACCAACTACAACAACATCCTGTAATCCAATGGATTCTTCTTCCATTGTTACAGACACAGTAGTTCTTCCTGTAATATCAACTTCCTGGGTACGCATCCCCACAAAAGAAAAAACCAGTTCTCTTGCCCCAACCGGTACTTTTAACTGAAAATTTCCATCAAAATCAGAAACTACACCTATGGTTGTACCCTTAACAATGATGCTAACTCCCGGTATTCCCAGACCATCCCTGTCTAATACCCTACCTGAAACATCCCTCCTCTCAGGTTGTTGCTCACTATAGAGTTTGACATTCTGTTTAGGTGCTTCCGGTGAAGCTTCAGGAGCAGGCAATTCCAAAATAACTATTTGCCTGTCGTAGATATTATAATAATTACGTGTATCCGCAAATACCTGTTCAAGCACATTGACAACAGTACCATCATTTACATTCAGGTCAATCTGCCGGTTTACATCAACCCATTTCTCATTATAAAGGAAAATAAACTCACTATTTTTTTCTATGTAATCAAAAACTTCTTCAATAGTGACATTATTTAGGTTCAGATTGAATTTTTTGGCCTGAGAATAGCCATCAGCAGCTGATGCTGTAATAAAAATTGAAACTGTAAAAAAAAGTATTAATTTCATTTTTAATAAAATTAGAAACAGGTTTCCCCTGGGAAAGCACTGAAAATCCCGATTTTTCTTCATATTTTTACTGAGTTATAGTTAAAAACAATTTTTTTCTATCAACTGTGGATGCCGGCAGGCTGACAACTAACCGGCATTCCACTTTTATATCTTCTACTGTTCTTAAAAAGCCATTTAATCTCCCCCTGATATTTTTTACAATTAATTTTTTTATTGTTTTAAAAGCAAAAAAAAGTATTAAAGATGAATACTTTATCCTCATAAAGAAAGTGAATGTCAGATTACAGATGTGCCGGCAGGAACTTATATAAATTTTACAACCCGGAAAGCTATTTACTTTAGCAGGTTGTGAACGGTTCTTACTTTTTATTTTTGGCATCATCCAGTTTATGGTATTTACATCGAAAGAAAGAACTGCCCCATCATTTTGTGGACATATCAAAAAAAGTTTTTGCAATTAAAAAAATGAAATAAAAAATTGTGGTTCATTGGTGAGACATTCCCATCAATATTATTTTTCTTTTTTAATATGGAGGGATTTACCAATTACCAACAGCAATAGCATCTGGCTATCGGCCAGTACTTTTTTCAAAGCCTTAAGTGCACGGGAAACTTGTTTACGAGCCGAATCATATTGAAGCGACATAATCTCACAAATCTGATCATATTCAAACCCGCAAGTATAGCGGTAATATAAAATCTCTCTTTGTTTCGGACTTAATTCTGCAAGGGCATTTTTGACAGTTCTCTCCCTGTGTGTAAGCTCTTCTTTTCCAATTAAATCATGTTCAGCAGAATATACTATTTCAGCTTCCATCTCCTTTTCATTTGATTGCAGGAGTACAATGCTGTTTCTGTTCATACTCTTGGCCAGTTTCCTTCTAAAAGAAGCCATCAGGTAATAGGAAATGTTATCAGTCTCCCCTAAATTTTTTCGTGTTCTGATCAGGTCAAAAAACAATTCCTGGATATTATCTCTAATAAGCTCATCATCATGACAGAACTTCTTGCCATATCTGAAAAGCATCTGGACATGTTGATGATAGATATGCGAAAGGGCCTGCTTTTCTCCCTTTCTGAAATCATTCCATATGTTCCTGTCTGAATTCATGGCCTCAAATATAGAATAAATCAATCATCCGTCTTAATTTTTTTTGACATCAAGATTAAATAATTGTTAATGTAACAAAAAAAAGTTTTGTGCCTGATACATAGATTAAAAATTCATTATTACATAAGCAATGAACCCTTACATATAAAGCATCACTTAAAAAATAAAGACCTGCTTTCTAAAAAACTTTCTCCTTTTAACTGCGGCCGGTTAAAGCACAATAATGTTCTGATGGTTCGAAGATGCCACCACTATTTAAAAAGAAGTCATCATTTAAATGATATGCTCCATCTATCGGATGCCTCCAATCAGCATTTTGATAAGGATGAAAAGCTTCCATCTCCTTCCAGTTTTTATAGTTCTGATGTCCGTTTGTTTCCAGCAATCCGGTTCCCAACCCGGGGAAAGGACTTAATCTTGCCGCTACATTTTTATTCCAGTCAACCAGGATGGGATTTACAGTTAAATCGGCACAAAAACATGGTACATTATGCTGATTGGCAACATTGGCAATCCTCAAAGTCATACTTAATGTTTTAGCTATAGCTTTTAGGGCTATTGCTTTATAACCCATTTCGATTCTTTCAAGGGCATCAGCATCAGTATGAGCGCTTTCATCAGCCGCCAGGCGAACAGGAATATCGTGCACATCAATTTTTAATTCCTCAGGAAATGGCTCCTCAATAAGTGCTATCTGCTCAAATGCCCCAATTTTAACAGCATGCTCCAGAAATTTCATTAAAGTTTCCTTTCTTTCATAACGCCCATTGGCATCAAAATAGTATGGAATTTTCCCATTTTCGGTATGTGAAGTGGGATAGTTACCCACTGCCTGATGAATTTGGGTTATTCTTAATTTATCTTTTTCCAGCATTTCTTCCTGGGAACCGGGCTGGCCTAATTTTATTTTCATAAAATAATAACCCTGAACTACCAACTGCCTTATTTCTGAAACAGGAAGTGCATAAGAGACTAGCGGAATGCTTGCAACCAATTTATTTCTATGCGAAACGGCGGGCTTATATTGATCAGGTATCATATCGTCAAAAGTCTGCATGCCATTTTCATTGGCATATAGCATCCACAATGCATTATCAACGCCTACCAGTGCATTCAGAGCAAAAGTTTCGCGAAGGTTTGGATTACCCGTTATTTTTTTTCCATAACTGTACACTTCTTTCCACAGTTCATCAATGAGTGATACTGGATCAGAAAAGGATTGTCCTTTTATAAGCTGTAAAGCATAATCAGTCATAGCAAACATAACCGCATTGCCTGCACTGGTAAAGACACTGGCATCGGACCATAAAACACTCTGGGAACACAAGCCAACTGGTGCAAAACCATTTGTGCTTCTTATACATGAAACGGTTTGCCAGATTTCAGACAAGTATCCTCCTTTAAAACCAAAAGGCCTAATGAGTTTCTCTCTTTCAAAATTTGAACTTACTTCACTGATGGTTATTTTTCCCATTTTTTAATCTTTTAAAATTACATCTTTAGGCAGGCTTAACTTCCTGTAAATGCCTGTAGCAAATATTTATGGTTTCAAGTGAGGAATCAGGCAGGCATAGTACCGGAGGCCTTTTGTTGAGAATACATTCCATGAAATAATCAAGCTCTCCGGAGAACCCCAGATTTCCATCCCCAACAGGTATTGCGTGAACATCTGAACCGGTTGCAACAGTTATATTATCAGGAGCCATTGATGAATACGTTAAACTGGCATCCTGCAACCTGGCAGTAAAAGAGGCACTGAATGGGAAGTTACCATGAAAGGCATTGCCTCCTTCTATTTTCACATGGAAATTTTTATTGTTATACTTCCATAATGCAGAAACATAATCGTAGTTGCTTAATTTGCCCGGCAGGCAGTATGCATTGATTTCATCGGGAATGCCACAGACCCATTGGGCAAAATCAATATCATGGACAACCAGATCAAACAATGCACCACCTGTAGAACCAAACTGAGAAAGTTTGTCTTTCCACTGTCCCCATGAAGGTATACCTGAAAAGCGGGATAATGAGAGAAATTCGAGAACGCCATATTCTCCCGTGTCAATGATCTTTTTCAAACGCTGCCAGGCAGGCATGAACCAAACCACATGGCCTACCATTAAAGTTTTCTTCCTTTCGGCTGCAAGTTCTATTAG
>OBJA01001681.1_pt1 | contig 14512 bp, 12 predicted proteins | sample 1519751 | NCBI WGS metagenome assembly OBJA01 (sample SAMEA3881238, study PRJEB22517) | soil metagenome | biome: lake sediment; feature: soda lake sediment; material: sediment, water from around vicinity | place: India | collected 2013-12-23 | depth 3 m | reverse complement strand
AAGCCCAAGGCGCCGGAACAGCCGCGCGCGGCAATCGTCAAAGACCCCTCACTGCCCGAAGGCACTACCTTCACTGACACCACGGTGCGCGACGCGCTGCGCGATGCGATGGCCGAGGAGATGCGCAAGGATGAGCGCGTCTTCGTGATGGGCGAGGAAGTTGCTCAGTATCAGGGCGCCTACAAGGTCACCCGCGAACTCCTGCAGGAATTCGGCGAGCGCCGCGTGGTCGATACGCCGATCACGGAGCATGGCTTTGCCGGCCTTGGCGTTGGCGCTGCCTTTGCGGGCCTGCGGCCGATTGTGGAGTTCATGACCTTCAACTTCGCCATGCAGGCGATTGACCAGATCATCAACTCCGCCGCCAAGACGCTTTACATGTCCGGCGGCCAGATGGGCTGCCCCATCGTGTTCCGGGGCCCCAACGGCGCGGCCAGCCGCGTCGGCGCCCAGCACAGCCAGGATTATTCGGCCTGGTACGCACAAATCCCCGGCCTGAAAGTCATCGCGCCCTATGACGCGGCCGATGCCAAGGGCCTGCTGAAGGCCGCGATCCGCGATCCCAACCCGGTTGTCTTCCTCGAGCATGAACTGCTCTATGGCCAAACCTTCCCGGTGCCGGATGTGGAGGATTACATCGTCCCCATCGGCAAGGCGGCGGTGAAGCGGGAAGGCACGGATGTGACCCTCGTGGCCCATTCCCGCATGGTCGGCTTTGCCCTGCAGGCGGCCGAGCGCCTCGCCGAAGAGGGCATCAGCGCCGAAGTGATCGACCTGCGCACCCTGCGCCCGCTCGACACCGACACCGTGATCGAGAGCGTGAAGAAAACCAACCGCCTCGTCTGCTGCGAGGAAGGCTGGCGCTTCATGGGCGTCGGCGCAGAGATCGCCGCCACCGTGGTCGCCGAAGCGTTCGACTATCTCGACGCGCCCCCGGTCCGCGTCCACCAGAAAGACGTCCCGTTGCCCTACGCCGCAAATCTTGAGGCCTTAAGCCTTCCGAATGCAGATGATATCGTCGAGGCGGCGAAGAAGGTGTGTTATGTGGGATAGCCTCTTTGCCAAGGTAGATAACCTGCAAGACGTTCGTTCGGTGCTGCCAGCGGACAAGCTATGGCTGGCAAAGCGTTGGCTGTTTGACGGCGACGAGTTGACAATGGACTTTCAGGAGAGCGGTGGGGAGGCGATCAGAAGTGTTAGCTGTAACCCAATATATTTCAGCTTTGCTGACGAGTTGATTGAGGCACTTGGTGCCGATGTTGATGAGTTTGTGCGGCAGTCTTCAGATTCCTCCTTTTGCAAGGAGCAGCTTGTAGAGAACATTGCGCAGAATGCTCCAGATATTACAGAATCTATCCGTTCACTAGAGATGTATGTTCTTAACGCTCGGGAATGGAATTTGCGCTTCGCGTGCTATGGAGCACCAAAGATTGTGGAGGACAACTAGCATGGCCATCAACATCACCATGCCCGCGCTGAGCCCCACGATGGAAGAGGGGACGCTGGCCAAATGGCTGGTCAAGGAAGGCGATAGCGTCAAATCCGGCGACATCATCGCCGAGATCGAGACCGACAAGGCGACGATGGAAGTCGAAGCCGTCGATGAAGGTACCGTTGCCAAGATCGTCGTACCGGAGGGCTCCGAAGGCGTGAAGGTCAACGCCGTCATTGCCGTTCTGGCAGAAGACGGTGAAGACACCGCCTCCGTGAAGGCGCCGTCGGCGGACGCCGCGCCGAAGAAGGAAGAGAAAAAGGAAGACGCTCCGAAGGCAGACGAAAAGAAAGCCGAAGAGAAGAAGCCCGAGCCTAAAAAGGAAGAGGCAAAGCCAGAGCCCGCCAAAGCGGCCGCCCCGGCAAAATCTGATGACGGCGCGCGCCTCAAGGCCTCGCCGCTGGCCAAGCGGATCGCGGCCAACAAAGGCATTGATCTCAAGGCTCTCAAGGGCTCCGGCCCGCATGGCCGCATCATTAAGCGCGATGTGGAAGCCGCCAAGCCCGGCGCCCAGGCCGCTTCGGCAGGTTCCGCTGCACCTGCCTCGCCCGATGGCCTCATCCTGCCGCAGATCCTCGACGACCGCGTCTATGCGCCTGATACCTATGAGCTGAAACCGCTCGACGGGATGCGCAAGACGGTCGCGAGGCGCCTGACGCAGAGCTTCATGCAGGTGCCGCATTTCCCGCTGAATGTGGACATCACGCTCGACAATCTGCTGACCTCCCGCACGGCGATCAACAACGCCGCGCGCGAAGGCGTGAAAGTCTCGGTCAACGACCTGTTGATCAAGGCCGCCGCGCTCGCCCTGATCGATGAGCCCGACTGCAATGCGTCGTTCACGGACAAAGGCATCGCCTATCACAAGCACGCCAATATCTCGGTTGCCGTCGCGGTCGAGGGCGGCCTGATCACGCCGGTGATCTTCAAGGCGGAGCAGAAGGGCCTGGCTGAAATCTCCGAAGAGATGAAAGACCTCGCGACCCGCGCGCGCGAACGCAAGCTGAAGCCTCAGGAATATATGGGCGGCACCTTCTCCATCTCGAACCTCGGCATGTTCGGCATCAAGTCCTTTGCCTCGATCATCAATCCGCCCGAAGGCATGATCCTCTCGGTGGGCACCGGCGAGAAACGCGCCGTGGTGGACGAGAAGGGCAATGTCGTTGTGCGGACGGTCATGAGCGTCACGCTGACCTGTGACCACCGCGTCATCGGCGGGGCAGAGGGCGCCAAATGGCTCGCGGCGTTCAAGCGCTATGTGGAGACGCCCGAGGCGATGCTGCTTTAGCTGGTGAAGTAATCGGGTAGCTCATCCTGAGCGAAGTCGAAGGATGCGCGGACGCCCCATGGTTCGACTTCGCTCACCATGAGCCGTCAGGCCAAGGAGAATGCAAATGTCCACCCAATACGATCTCATCGTCATCGGCTCCGGTCCCGGCGGCTATGTCGCGGCGATCCGCGCCAGCCAGCTCGGCATGAAGACAGCGATTGTCGAGCGCGAAAGCCTCGGCGGCATCTGTCTCAACTGGGGCTGCATCCCCACCAAAGCGCTGCTGCGCTCGGCCGAGGTGCTGCATCTCGCCAAGCACGCCAAATCCTTCGGCCTGAAGATCGAGAACCCGTCTTTTGATCTGGAAGCGGTGGTGAAACGCTCGCGCGGTGTGGCCGCGCAGCTTTCGGGCGGCGTCAAGTTCCTGATGAAGAAGAACAAGATCGACGTGATCGAAGGCACGGCCCGTCTGGAAAAAGGGGCGCCCGCGCCCAAGGTCATCGTCAAGGGCAAGGATGGCAAGGATACGCCGTATACGGCCAAGAATGTCATGCTGGCGACCGGCGCCCGCGCCCGAGATATTCCGCAGGCTGGCCTGAAAGCAGATGGCAAGCTCGTCTGGACCTATCGCGAGGCCATGACGCCGGATGTGATGCCTAAGCGCCTGCTGGTCATCGGCTCGGGCGCCATCGGCATCGAGTTTGCGAGCTTCTATAACGAGCTGGGCAGTGAAGTGACCGTTGCCGAGGTGATGGAGCGCATTCTTCCCGTTGAGGACGCCGAAATCTCCGGCCTCGCCGAGAAGGATTTCAAGAAGCAGGGCATGAACATCCTCACCGGCGCAAAGGTGGAAAACCTGAAACCCGGAAAAGATACGCTCACGGCCGAAATCACAACGAAGGACGGCAAGAAGGAAACGAAGGAATTCGACCGCGCCATCCTCGCCGTCGGCATTGTCGGCAATGTGGAGAATCTCGGCCTCGAAGCGCTCGGCGTGAAGATCGAGAAAACCCATGTCGTGGTCGATGGCTTCGGGCGCACGGGCGTGCCCGGCCTCTATGCCATCGGCGATCTCACCGGCCCGCCCTGGCTGGCCCACAAGGCCAGCCATGAAGGCATCGTCTGCGTCGAAGGCATCCATGGGAAAAACCATGCAGAGCCGTTTGACGCGTCAAACATTGCCGGCTGCACCTATTCCCATCCGCAGGTCGCCAGCGTGGGCCTGACGGAAGCAGCTGCAAAAGCCAAGGGCTATGACATCAAGGTCGGCCGCTTCCCCTTTATCGGCAATGGCAAGGCGATTGCTCTGGGGGCGGAGAATGGGATGGTGAAAACCATCTTCGACAAGAAGACCGGCGAGCTGCTCGGCGCGCATATGATCGGCGCGGAAGTCACCGAGCTGATCCAGGGCTATGTCATCGCCCGCCAGGGCGAACTGACCGAACAGGATCTGATTCACACCATCTTCCCGCACCCGACGCTGTCGGAAACGATGCATGAGGCGGTGCTGGATGCGGAAGGCCGCGTGATCCACGTTTAATCTAGCGCTGACACAGGCTCACCATGAGCGAAGTCGAAGGGCGAGCCGGAAATGTGGTGCACGTAGGTGTTTCCCGGCTCGTGGTTCGACTTCGCTCACCATGAGCCTCAACTAAGTTCAATGAAAAGCCGCCGAAGCGTTCTGCTGCGGCGGCTTTTGTTTGAGGGCAGGTGAGAGATCAGAACGTATACCGCAGACCCGCGCGGACGTTGCGGCCGGGCAGGGGCACGGTGTCGCGCAGAACGGAGGTGGCGAGGCGCGCCTCCTCGTCTGTCACATTGCGTACTTCCACGAACAGCTGTGTGCCCTCGCGACCAATTCCGTATTCGGAGAGTTTCAGGGCGGTCTTGAGGTTGAGCAGCGTATAGTCGCTGGTGCCCAGTTGGCCTTCGCCGACGCGGCGCTGATTGTCCGCCCATTCCACGCTCGCGCCTGCCATCACGCGCTGCCAGTCGGCATCCGCGCCGGCGGTTACGCGCAGGGGCGGAACGAAGGGCAGGTTGCCGCCGCTGTCGAGTTCGCCGCGAACATAATCAATCCCGGAACGGAACTTCCAGTTGGCGCCCAGCGGGCCCTGGTTGATGTAGTATTCGCCATAGATTTCGCCGCCATAAAGGGTTGCGTCATCCTGAACGAAGGCGAAAACCGGCAGGCCGTCTTCCTCGGTCACCAGTTCGCCGTCTTCCTCGATGGCGCCCGGGGCGAGATAGATGAAGTCGCTGAAGCTTGTGTGGAAGACGTTCATGCCGAAGCTTGCCCGGTCGCCCCGCCAGCGCAGGGTGCCTTCCAGGTTCAGACCCTTTTCCTTGCTGAGGGAAGCGTCGCCCACTTCAAACTGCTCGGTGGCAAGGTGGGGGCCGAAGGCGAAGAGTTCGCTCTCGTTCGGGCCGCGCTCGGTATAGGCGATCTGCGCGCCGGCAAACCATCCGTCACCGAAATGCTGGTGAACGCCGGCAGAGGCGCTGTAGAGGTCGAACTCGACCTTGCCCGCGTCGGCATTGTCATGTTCCAGCTGCTCGACGCGCAGGCCGCCTTCGATGCCGAAGCCGTTATCCCAGTCGCGGGTCTCATAGAGGAACAGGGCCCAGGAGGTCGTATCGGTCGGTGTCAGGAAGGCTTCGCCGCCGGTCGCGTCGAGGGATTTGTCGAGGAACTGAACGCCCACAGCGCCTTCAAATCCGGCAAGGGCATGGTCAAGTTCGATCCGGCCTTCGATGCCATCGGTCTTGAAGACGGAGCTGGCTTCATCGCCCTCGATCTCGCTATGTTCGTAGTCGGAGTAAGACAGAGTACCGGTGATGGCTTTGAGGATCGGGCCGTCAAGGTTGATCCCGGCGCGGAAGTCATAGCGGGTCTGTTTCAGGTCCACATAGGGCGAGGCTTCGTCGTCATGATCGTGATCATGGTCGTGATCGTCCTCATCATGGTCGTCGTCGTCATGATGTTCTTCATGCGCATGGGAATGACCCGGCAGGCCGTATTTCGAAGTCTGCTGGCGCACGGCAAAGCCTGCAAAGGCCCGTTCACCCACCCAGCTGACGCCGCCGCCAAAGGTTTCGGTATCGAGGAAGGAATTGGGAAGGCGGCCAGAAACTGCGGCCTCTTCCTCGTGATGGTGATCGTGATCTTCGTCCTCGTCGTCGTGATCGTGCTCCTCATGCTCCAATTCCTCGCGGTGGCGAAGCTGGCGGGACTCGGCGAGGCCGGGGATCTTGTAGTCGCCAAAGTCGCGCTGGGAGGCGGAGAGGGTGAAAACCAGCGGACCGGCCACGAAGGCGGCGCGGCCGCCTGCTTCGGTGCCCCGGTTGACGCCGTTCCACGCGCCATAGGCTTCCCCGCTCACCGTGCGCTCGGGCAGGGTGTCCACGATCAGGCCATCAATCACGTTCACCACGCCGCCAATCGCCTGTCCGCCATAGGCAAGGGCGGCCGGGCCGCGCAGGATCTCGATCTTGTCGGCATCGATGCCGTCTGCGGCCACCTGGTGGTCCGGGCTGGCGGCGGAGACGTCGATCACGCCGATGCCATTGGTCAGCACCTGCACGCGTTCAGCGCCTAGGCCGCGCAGCACAGGCCGGCTGGCGCCCTGGCCGAAGAAGGTGGAGGAGACGCCCGGCTCGCCCGACAGCGTGTCACCCAGCGTGCCCGAGAGGCGGCCGACGATGTCAGCCCGGTCGAGCGCGGTGGCGTTGCCGATCAGCTCGTCGCTGGAGCGCGCGGGGCCAGGCGCGGTGACGATGATGGGCGCCTCGATGCGCGGCGAGTCGGTTTCCTGGGCGATGGCGAGGCCGGCGAGGAGGTGACCGGAGATCGCGGTCAGCAGGAGCGTGCGTTTCATCTGGGAGGCTCACGGTTGAGTAATGTAATAATGTTGCAATATCGGGGCGCAAAGTTCCACGCAAGGGGCGTCACTGTCCCACCCTGTCCAATTCCTGTCCGGATTTGTCCGGCAATTGTCCGCGTTTGACAGGAAAAAGCCCGCCAGTGGCGGGCTTTTGTCGCCTTCTGTCGCTGTTATTCAGCCAGGTTCAGGCCGCGCTGCCATCCACGCGCAGCAACGATCCGGTGGTGAAGCTGGATGCCGGACTGGCCAGATAGAGAGCGGCGGTCACGATCTCCTCGGGGTAGCCAGGACGGCCCAGCGCATTGTCCGCAGACTGGCGCATTTCCTCCGGCCAGGCCTTTGCAATGTCGGTCAGGAATGGGCCGGGACAGATCGTGTTCACCCGTACTTTCGGGGCATATTCATGCGCCAGCGACAGGCTCATCGCATTGATCGCCGCCTTGGCAGAGCCATACGGCACCACATGCGGCAGGGGCACGAGGCTGCCCGAAGACGAGATATTGATGATTGAGCCGCCCTCGCCATCGGCCATCCGCTTGGCTACCTGGCTGGCCAGGCGGAAGGGGCCTTTGAAGTTCAGGTTCAGCACGGAATCGAACAGGTTTTCCGTCACCTCATGGCTCGCCATACGGGGGCCGGAGCCGGCATTGTTCACAAGCACGTCAACGCGCCCGAAATGGGCATAGGATGCTTCGATGAGGGCATCGATATCATCCCAGCGGCCGCAATGAGCGGCAAAGGCAAAGGCCTTCCGGCCCATCTTGCGCACTTCCTCGGCCGCGGCTTCGCAGGCATCCAGCTTGCGGCTGGCAATGATCACGTCGGCGCCGTTCTCTGCGAAAGCCTTGACCATCTGATAGCCAAGGCCGCGGCTGCCGCCGGTTACGAGTGCCACTTTGCCGGTCAGGTCGAACAGGTTGCGCGCCATCGGGGTTCCTCCAGTTTCTGATGCTGGCGGCGAGCTTGTTTCACGCCACCGGCATCATCAACAGAGAAACCCGCTGCCTGCCGCGAGGTGAGGGCATCTTCCCTCGCGTTCAGTTCAGGACTTGCGGCGATGCCAGGTCAGAGGTGCGGGCCGCTTCCACTTCCGACATCAGGCGCAGAACGTTTCCGCCCCAGATTTTCACAATGTCTTCCTCGGAATAGCCAGCCTCCACGAGGCGGGCTGTCACCTTCGGCAGGTCCACGATATCTTTCATTCCGTCGACACCGCCGCCGCCATCCCAGTCTGCGCCCACGCCGACATGATCGGGGCCAACCAGCTCCAGCGTATAGAGCAGGTGCTCCATGAACTTCTCGAAGGTGGAGCGCGGCGGCGGAAACGCCTTGTTCAACTCCTGGAAGGCGGCCCGGTAAGCGTCGCGGGTCGCGTCGTCCATCGTAGAGGTGTCACGGCCATATTGCGCTTCAAGCTCGGCGAGCGCGGCGAGGCGTTCGGGGCTTGCAAGCAGAGCCTGCAGATAAGAGCCGTAGGCATTGATCTGGATGACCCCGCCATCTTCCGCGATGGCGATCAGAAGGTCGTCCGGCACGTTGCGCGGATGATCATAGACGGCCTTGGGGCCCGAGTGGGACAGGATGATTGGCGTGGTCGACAGCTCCAGCATGTCGCGCACCGTGTCATCCGAAGCGTGCGAGCCATCCAGGATCAGGCCCAGCTCGTTGGCGCGCCGCACCAGCGCTTCGCCAAGCGGGCTGAGGCCGCCATAAGCGGGGCTCACATCCGTCGCGCTGTCGGCAAACTGGCTGTTGCGGAAATGCACGGGCGCGATCATGCGCAGACCGCCGATGTAGAAGGTGTCGAGCATCGAGATGTCCGTGCCCAGCGGATAAGCGTTTTCCATGCTCTGGAAGACGATCTTCTTGCCCGCAGCCGCAATCCGTTCCGCATCGGCGGTGGAGAAGGCAAGCTCAACATCCTCATGGTATTTCGCCGCGAGTTCGCGGATCGACATCTGGCGCAGAATGGCCATGTTGCGCGCGGCCAGATAGGAGGCCTCGTCCAGCGGGCCCTGCGGCGTGAAGATGACCCAGAAGCCGCCATCCAGGCCGCCTTCGTTCATCCGCGGCAGGTCGACATGCGTGCCATCCACATCAAAGTCGCCGCGCTGGGAGAAGTTGTAATCGGGGGTGTGGAAATAGGCGGGGGTGTCGAGGTGGGTATCCAGCACCAGCGCGCGGAAATGGATCTCGTCACTTGCAGAGCGCGCGGGAGCTTCAGCCGCCTTTGCGGGCGGGGCGCCCTCCGTCTGCGGCGCATCAGGGGCGCAGGCCGTCAGAAGGGCGCCCAGCGCCACGCTCAGGAGTAGTTTCTTCATGCGATCAAGCCCCGCAATGTGAGTCCAAGGATTGCGGGATGTTCACCCGCCAGCGCCGTGGGTCAACCGCAGAACCTGCAAAGAAAAGGGCAGGCCCGGAGGCCCGCCCTGATTTGAGCCGATCTGTTGTGCCTGCGTCAGGCTTTGCCGAAAACCCGGGCGAAAATCGTGTCGACATGCTTGAAATGATATTCAAGGTCGAACAGGGCATCGATCTCCGCGCCGGAGAGGCGGGCTGTAACGTCGGCGTCGCCCTTCAGCAGCTCATTGAGCGGGCCTTCCTTTTTCCAGGTGCGCATGGCGTTGCGCTGCACAAGACGGTAGGCGTCCTCCCGGCTGACGCCTTTCTCCACAAGCGCCAGCAGGATGCGCTGGGAGTTGTGCAGGCCGCCCATCGAATTGATCGTGGCCAGCATGTTTTCCGGATAGACGACCAGGTTTTCCACAACGCCGGCAAGGCGGTGGAGCGCGAAGTCGAGGTGGATGGTCGCGTCCGGACCGATGCCTCGCTCGACGGAGGAGTGGGAGATGTCCCGCTCATGCCAGAGGGCGACGTTTTCGAGCGCCGGCGTCACCGCCGAGCGCACGAGCCGGGCAAGGCCGGTGAGGTTTTCCGTCAGCACCGGATTGCGCTTGTGCGGCATGGCGGAGGAGCCCTTCTGGCCGGCGGAGAAATACTCTTCCGCTTCCAGCACTTCCGTGCGCTGCAGGTGGCGCACTTCGGTGGCAAGGCGCTCGACTGATGAGGCGATGACGCCGAGGACGGCAAAATACATTGCGTGGCGGTCGCGCGGAATGACCTGTGTGGAGACTGGCTCAATCGTCAGGCCAAGCTTGGCCGCGACATGCTCCTCAACCTTCGGGTCGATATTCGCAAAGGTGCCAACGGCGCCGGAGATGGCGCAGGTGGCCACTTCTTCCTTCGCGATCACCAGGCGCTGGCGCGCCCGCTGGAACTCGGCATGGAAGGTGGCGAGCTTGATGCCGAAGGTGGTCGGCTCGGCATGGATGCCATGGCTGCGGCCGATGGTGGGGGTGAACTTGTGCTCGCGGGCACGCTTTTCGAGGGCGGTCAGCACCCGGTCGATGCCCGTAAGCAGCAGGTCTGCGGCGCGCACAAGCTGAACGTTGAGGCAGGTGTCGAGCACGTCGGACGAAGTCATGCCCATGTGCAGGAAGCGCGCCTCATCGCCAACATGTTCGGCAACGTTGGTGAGGAAGGCGATCACGTCATGCTTCACTTCACGCTCGATCTCGTCGATGCGCTCGGGCTCGAACTTGGCGCGGGCGCGGACAGCGGCGGTCGTGCCCTTCGGGATCTGGCCCATCTCTTCCATGGCTTCTGCGGCCAGCGTTTCAATGTCGAGCCAGATCTGGAAGCGGGATTCGGGCGTCCAGATGGCGGCCATTTCCGGGCGGGTATAACGGGGGATCATGGTGCGCTCTCGTTCGTGGTATTTCGGGGTGGTGCTCTGACGTGCCGTCTAGGCCGGTTGGCCGGGTTTCGCCAGCCCTGTGCAGCGATGGATTTCACCCCAGGGCCGGCTTGGTTTACTCTGAGCGCTGATTCTTCCGAAGGCTGCCCCATGTCCCAACCCGCCATAGTCCACGGATCGCCGTTTCTGGGCGTGGAACGCTCCGCTGGCGGGCGCCGCTGGCGGCTGGCTGAGGTGGACGAAGCGCTGGTGCGGCGGCTGATGCCGGTGGCGGCGGGCTCTGATCTGGTTGCGCGCCTGCTGGCCGGGCGCGGGGTAACGCCGGAAAGCGCGCCAAACTATCTGGCGCCGACCTTGCGGGAGCTGTTCCCCGATCCCAGCAGCTTTGCTGATATGGACAAGGCAGCAGGCCTCATTCTGGACGCCATCCTGGAAGGAAAGCGTGTCTGCGTCTTTGCCGACTATGATGTGGATGGCGGCACGTCTTCGGCCATCCTGGCGAAATATTTCCGCGCCTGGGGCAGGGAACTCGGCCTCTATGTGCCCGACCGCCTGGAGGAGGGCTACGGTCCCTCGCCGGAAGCATTCCGTTTCCTGAAGGCGCAGGGCTACGATCTTGTGATCACGGTCGATTGCGGCGCGGCGGCGGTGCGTGCACTGGACGAGGCCCGCGCGATTGATCTTCCGGTCGTGGTGATCGACCATCACCTGATGTCGGGCCATGTGCCGGAGGCGGCGGCGCTGGTGAACCCGAACCGGCCTGACTGCCCTTCAGGCAATGGGCATCTGGCGGCGGCAGGCGTGGTGTTCGTCTTTGCCGCGGCGATGAACCGGCTGGCGCGCCAGCGCAATCTCGCCCCGAAAGGCGGGCTGCCGGACATTCTGCATTATCTCGACCTCTGCGCGCTGGGCACGCTCTGCGACATGTCTCCGCTGACCGGGGTGAACCGCGCCTTTGTGCGTCAGGGTCTCAGCATCATGGCGCGCGGCGAGAATATCGGCTTGCGGGCGCTCGCCGATGTCAGCGGGATTGGTCAGATCGAGAGCGTCTATCACGCGACCTTCCTGCTGGGGCCGCGCCTCAATGCGGGGGGGCGTGTGGGGGATCCCTGGCTGGCGGCGAAGCTGCTGGCGACCGATGACCGGCGCGAAGCAATTGAACTTGCCGAGCGGCTGCATGCGCTGAACGATGAACGGCGCGCTGTCGAAGCGGCCATACAGGAAGAGGCCACCGCGCAGGCAGAACGCGCGCTGGCGGCCAATCCCGATCGCGGCATCATCATCGCCGCGGGCGAGGGCTGGCACCCCGGCGTCATCGGCATCGTGGCGGGCCGCCTGAAGGACAGGTTCCACCTGCCCACCATCATTATCGGCTGGGGCGAGGGACTCGGACCGGTGGCGAAAGGGTCTGGCCGGTCGGTTACCGGCGTGAACCTGGGCGACGCGATTTCAGCGGCGGCGCGGGAAGGCGTGATCCTGTCTGGCGGCGGCCACGCGATGGCCGGCGGCCTCAGCCTGGAGCCGCACCAGATCCCCGCCTTCGACGACTGGATGGTCGCCCATATGGCGGAGTTCAAGGCTGAGCGGGACGCCGCGCTGGACCTGCACATTGACGCCGTTCTTTCGCCCGGCAGCGCAACGACCGCGCTTTATGATCAGGTTGCAGCGCTCGGGCCCTTTGGCACCGGCGCGCCGGAGCCCGTTTTTGCCATGACAGATGTGATGCCAACGGGGGTGCGCCGGATCGGCGCCAACCATCTGCGCTTTACGGCGGAGAACAATACCGGCCGGATCGAATGCATTGCCTGGCGTGTTGCGGACGAGCCTATAGGGGACCTGCTACGCACTGGGCAGCGTCTTGGCCTCGCTGGCCGCCTCAAATCTGACCAGTGGAATGGCCGCCGCCGCGTGCAGCTCGAAATTCTTGATGCATCAATGCTGTGAATCTTCTGCAGAACTTCGTTTGAAACGGGTTGCAGGGTAAGAAATCACCCGCTATATGCCCGGTTCTCAAGCCGGTGCGGTCCCTTCGTCTATCGGTTAGGACGTCAGGTTTTCAACCTGAAAAGAGGGGTTCGATTCCCCTAGGGACTGCCACCAGACTTTCTCCTTACTGCTCGCTTTCTGGACGGTCATGTGACTTCCAACCCGCATTACGGGTTAAGATCGCGTGACAAGCGCGCCCTCTCGCTCTAGGTTTCCCTGCTGGGGAATTTGGGTTGATGACTAAGACTGCAGCCAAGACCGAATCAGAGGCAACTGCCAGCGAGCCTGCCGCCCGCGTGATCGGCCATATCAAATGGTTCGACAGCGCGAAGGGCTATGGTTTCATCGTGGCTGAATCCAGCTCTGATCCCGATATGACAGGCGATGTGATGGTGCACATCTCCTGCCTGCGGGACTATGGCGAAAACTATGCCGATGAAGGCGCCAAGATTGTGTGTGACGCGGTCCGCAAGGAGCGTGGCTGGCAGACGGTGCATATCATCGAGATGGAGCGCCCCCGCGCCGTGCTGGCTCAGGAGAAGGGCCTGCGGCCGGACTTCGAAACGGTAACCCTGAAATGGTTCAACCGCGCGCGCGGGTATGGCTTCGTGCTGCGGGATGGTGACGATACGGATGTGTTCGTTCACGCTGTGGCGCTCCGGAAGGCGGGCTATGAAGAGATCGAGCCGGGCACCCGCATTGAGGTGGTGATCGAGGCTGGCGCTAAGGGCGAGCATGTCTCCTTCGTGAAACAGCGCCGGTAGAACCGCGCTAGGCGCTTGCCGCCCGCAGAAGGCCCCGGTAAACCAGCGCCATGATGCGCTTCATCCTCACCCTCGTATTCGCTGCGGCCATGTTCGTTCAGGCCGCTTTCGCCCAGCTGGAAACCTCACCTCTCAGCATCAAGTCGGGCGATGAAACGCACGCCTTTACGGTAGAGATGGCGGTCACGCCGGAAGAGATCCAGCAGGGCCTTATGTTCCGCCAGGAACTCGCCCCCGATGCCGGCATGCTGTTTGACTTCGGCATGACCCGTCAGGCCAGCATGTGGATGAAGAATACGCTCATCCCGCTGGATATGCTGTTCATTCTGGAAGATGGCCGTGTGATTGCGATTGCCCGCAATGCGCAGCCCGGTTCTCTGCGCTCGATTGGTCCCGGCGTGCCGGTGCGCGCTGTGCTCGAGATCCCCGGCGGGCGCGCCAAGGAGCTTGGTATCGAGCCGGGCGATACGATTGTTCACCCGCTCTTCGGCAATACCGGTGGCTGATAGCCAAACGGCAGAGCCGCTGCCGCGTGACGGCTTTGCGCTGACGCCTTCGCGCGGGAAGTTCACGATCCATAACGGGCCGAGCTATCGGGCGACCGCGCCGGGCGACATGCGTACTGGTCTCTGGGTGCTGGACCGGCACTGCAACGGCATGGGCTTCCTGCATGGCGGGATGATGTCAGCCTTTGCGGACAGCGCGCTGGCCTGGGCTGTGTGGAGCGCGACCGGCAAGATGTCCGTCACGATCCGGCTGACGCTGGAATTCATGGAGATAGCCCGCGAGGGCGAGTGGATCGAAGCCCATCCGGAGGTTTCCTCCGTGGACGGGGATTTCATTCATGTCAGCGCGAACATCGTGAAGGAAGATGGGGGCCTTGCCGCACGCGCCAGCGCAGTGTTCCGCACGGTGCGCCGCAAGGCCGAATAAGCTCCGGCCAGGCTGCTTCAGCCCGGAAGGCCCAGTTCCTGCAGCGCGAATGCCTTGATGGATTTGTAGTCTGCCTTGCCATTGGGCGCGCGGCCCAGATTGTCCTTGAACAGAATACGTTTGGGCGCCTTGTAGCGGGCGATCCTCGACTGCACGAAAGCGCGCAGTTCGTCTTCGGTGGCGCTGCCTTTCAGCGAGACCACGGCGGTCACGGCTTGTCCCCATTTGTCATCCGGGACGCCAACGACCAGCGCGTCGGTAACGGCCGCGTGGGATTTCAGCGCTTCCTCCACCTCTTCGGGGTAGACTTTTTCGCCAGCCGTATTGATGCAGTTGGAGCCGCGGCCGAGCAGGGTGATGGTGCCGTCCTTCTCGACGGTGCACCAGTCGCCAGGGATGGCGTAGCGCATGCCGTTGATGGTCTTG
>OBJA01001679.1_pt1 | contig 14521 bp, 11 predicted proteins | sample 1519751 | NCBI WGS metagenome assembly OBJA01 (sample SAMEA3881238, study PRJEB22517) | soil metagenome | biome: lake sediment; feature: soda lake sediment; material: sediment, water from around vicinity | place: India | collected 2013-12-23 | depth 3 m | reverse complement strand
TCAGCAGCAATCGGGTTCAACTTCTCAAAAAGTTTTTGATCGCCGACAACCAGGTATTTCACTTCAGCATGATTGAGAATGAAGCGGTATTCGTCTTCGCCAATGGTTGGGTAAATGGGCACATGCACCAACCCGGCCATAGCCAGCCCCATGTCAACAAAGTTCCACTCCGGACGGTTGGTGGTAACGGTTGCCACTTTGTCGCCCCGTTTCATCCCCAGGGCCAGCATGCCCAAAGCAAACTGATGTGACTTTTCTTTATATTCTGAAGTAGAATAAGTGTACCATTTGCCGTCGGCTTTTCCACCAAGGGCATCTTCACGCGGGAAATTTTGTTCGCACCAATCCAGCAGGTCGAAGGTGCGCGTAAGCTCTTTTTCCATAATGTCCGGTTTAGTTTTAAAAGCAGGTCGAACCAGACAAAGTTAACATTTCGGGGGCCAATTCAAATTCGGGTAAACCAGTAAATTGTTATGCCTTAAAATAAAAGTGTATATTTACCAATAATTGAGATTTGAAAATGTGTGCTTTTCATGCTAATCCCACCTCGTTTTATTAGTTTGCTTCCGGCCGGTTTTTGAATCGTATTTTTAAAACTTAACCATTTAAAATAAATTTAATTCATGGGTAGATCACAAGAGTCTTTCAACAAAAAAGAAGTAAGGAACAAAAAAGAGAAAAAAAGAAAAGAAAAAGAGAAAAAAAAGTTAGCCAGAAAAGAAGGCGACAAGCCTAACAGCCTGGACGACATGATTGCTTACGTGGATGAAAACGGCATGATCGTATCCACTCCTCCTGACCCCTCAAAAAAACAGGAAATTAATTCAGAAGACATCCAAATCAGTGTTCCCAAAGCCGATCCCAACCTGGTGATTGACCCGGTGCGCAAAGGCACGGTTTCATTTTTTAATGAAACGAAAGGCTTTGGTTTTATCAGAGACGCCGAAACCAAAGAAAGTGTTTTTGTGCATGTGAACAACGTGCTTGAAGACATCAGGGAAGGCAACCTGGTAAGTTACGAAGTAGAGATGGGGCAAAAAGGGCCAACAGCTGTGCGGGTAAAAGTTTCCCGGTAGCCCTTCGAACTGGCCAACTGCTTTGGCTGCCCCATAACCAACCATTTTTCACCCGATAACTGCTCATTTCCGGTGAGATTGTGACGTGTTCCACGTTCCCGGACTACCTCAGTAGTTTCCGCACAGACGAGGTGAATTTCCACCCCAATGACATTGTTTGCGGCCTTGTAGTAACAAAACTTACCGCATTTGCACAAAAAGAAAACCAGCCAGGCGAACCTGACTGGTTTATAGTTTTATTTTGTTGCGGATGACTTTCCGGTTAAAAATCAGGCTTCTGCCGCCGGCCCGCCAAAGTTCATCGGCGGAATCATTGGGTTGTGCGTGCCGCTTATTTTTATCGGCCCGTTGATCTTCTCAAACTTGTTCACATTGTCTTCCAAAGCCATCAACAGGCGTTTGGCATGCTCCGGCGTCAAAATGACCCTGGATTTGACATTGGCCTTGGGAATGCCCGGCATTATGCGCACAAAGTCGAGAACAAACTCAGAACTGGAGTGGGTAATGATGGCCAGGTTTGAATAGGTACCCTGAGCAACTTCCTCACTCAATTCAATGTTTAGCTGATTTTTATTCTTGTTGTCTTCCATAACTTAGTCCTCGTAATTTTGACGTTCGGTTTCTTTCACGTCAACCATACGGTCATATTCTTCACGCGAACCAACTACCAGGTTTTTGTATTCTTTCAAACCGGTACCGGCAGGAATGAGATGCCCGCAGATGACGTTTTCTTTCAATCCGTCCAAATAATCAACCTTACCCTGGATCGCAGCTTCGTTCAGCACTTTAGTAGTTTCCTGGAACGATGCAGCCGACAACCAGCTACGGGTTTGCAGCGCGGCGCGGGTAATCCCTTGCAAAATCTGGCTTGAAGTTGCAGGAATGGCATCGCGCGATTCAACCAGTTTCTTGTCCTTACGACGCAAAACTGAATTTTCGTCACGCAAGCGGCGTGCTGTTACAATCTGTCCGGCCTTCAGCTCCGAATCGCCTGGTTCAACAACCACTTTTTTGTTGTAAATCCAATCGTTTTCGTGAAGGAACTCGTTTTTGTCAACAATTTGTTTTTCAAGGAAACGGGTATCGCCCGGATCAACAATTTCCACTTTACGCATCATCTGGCGGATGATCACTTCGTAGTGTTTGTCATTGATTTTTACACCCTGCATCCGGTAAACGTCCTGCACTTCATTCAGAATGTATTCCTGAACAGCTGTGGGCCCTTTAATTGCCAGAATGTCGGAAGGTGTAATGGCGCCATCAGACAAAGAAATCCCTGCCCTGATGTAGTCATTCTCCTGTACCAGGATTTGTTTTGACAGTGGTACAAGGTATTTTTTCACCTCGCCGCTCCTTGAAGTAACAACGATTTCGCGGTTACCACGTTTGATTTTTCCAAACGAAACTTCGCCGTCAATTTCTGAAACAACCGCCGGGTTCGACGGGTTACGAGCTTCGAAAAGTTCGGTTACACGTGGCAAACCACCAGTGATGTCGCCGGCTTTACCTGACGCACGCGGGATTTTCATCAAAACCTGCCCAGCCGCAATTACCTCGCCGGCATCAACAGACATGTGACCGCCTACGGGTAAGTTGTAAGTACGAATTACTTCGCCTTTTTCATCAACGATCCTTAATGACGGGTTTTTCGTTTTATCACGCGTTTCGATGATTACTTTTTCTTTAAAACCAGTTTGTTCATCTGATTCTTCCCTGAAAGTAATCCCTTCGATCAGGTTGTCAAAAGCTACTTTACCTTTATATTCTGAAATGATAACACCGTTATATGGGTCCCATTCGCATACTTTTTGTCCTTTGGAAACTTCTTGTCCGTTTTGGATGTAAAGTTTTGAACCATAAGGAATTGTATGGGTCGAAAGCGGTATCCGGGTATTTTTGTCGATAATTTTCAATTCGGCCAACCGTCCGATGACGACGCTGATCTTTTCACCCAGTTCGTCAGTGGTTTCCACCGCGCGCAATTCTTCAATTTCGGCAATACCGTCGTACCGTGATTCGATCAGCGATTGCGACGAGATGTTCCCGGCAATACCACCCACGTGGAAGGTACGCAAGGTCAGCTGTGTTCCAGGTTCACCAATTGATTGAGCAGCAATAACACCAACCGCTTCGCCACGTTGCGAAATATTTCCTGTTGCCAGGTTGCGACCGTAACATTTGCTGCAAACGCCATTTTTGGCTTCGCAAGTCAATACCGACCGGATTTCAACATTCTCAATCGGAGAATCTTCTATCTTTTTGGCGATATCTTCGGTAATCATGTCACCTGTTGCAACGATGAGTTCACCGGTCAGCGGGTGGAAGATGTCGTGTACACTTGTACGTCCGATGATTCTTTCGTACAGCGAAGCCACTACTTCCTCGTTATTTTTGATTGCACCGGCAATTAATCCGCGCAAGGTGCCACAATCTTCATCTGCAATAATCACATCCTGCGATACGTCGACCAAACGGCGGGTGAGGTAACCTGCATCCGCTGTCTTGAGGGCAGTATCGGCCAAACCTTTACGGGCACCATGGGTTGAAATAAAGTATTCCAAAACCGACAGACCTTCTTTAAAGTTGGCAAGAATGGGGTTTTCAATAATCTGAGCGCCTGTTGAGCCTGATTTTTGAGGTTTCGCCATCAATCCGCGCATACCGCACAACTGGCGGATCTGCTCTTTCGAACCACGGGCGCCTGAGTCAAGCATCATGTATACCGAGTTGAAACCTTGTTTGTCGGTACTGATTGTTTTCATTACCGAATTGGTTAACTTGGCGTTGGCGTGTGTCCAGATGTCAATTACCTGGTTGTAGCGTTCGTTGTTGGTGATGAAACCCATGTTATAATTATTCATCACCTCTTCAACTTCGCGGTAACCGGCATCAACAATTTCCACCTTATCTTCAGGAACGATCACATCGCTCAGGTTAAACGACAGGCCACCGCGATAAGCCGCCTTGTAACCCATATCTTTGATATTATCAAGGAACTCTACCGTAGTTGCATTCCCGGCTTTTTTGAAGATATCGGAGATGATGGTACGAAGCGATTTTTTTGTTGCCAACTCATTGATAAATCCAGCTTTGCGCGGCACCACCTGGTTGAACAGTACGCGTCCGACCGTAGTTTCTATCATGTGCTTGAAGTATTCGCCGTTGTCGTCAACGTCTTCCACTTTCACCTTGATGACGGAATGCATTTCCAAACAACCTTCATTGTAAGCAATAATTACTTCTTCGGGTGAATAGAAGGTCATTCCTTCGCCTTTGGCGCCTGTGCGGTGTTTGGTCATGTAATACAAGCCCAAAACCATGTCCTGTGAGGGAACTGTGATCGGTGCGCCGTTGGCTGGGTTCAGCAAGTTGTGCGATGCAAGCATCAGCAACTGTGCTTCCAGGATGGCAGCATTGCCAAGTGGAAGATGAACCGCCATCTGGTCACCGTCGAAGTCGGCGTTAAAACCGGTACATACAAGCGGGTGCAACTGGATCGCTTTCCCTTCAATCAATACCGGCTGGAAAGCCTGGATTGAAAGACGGTGCAGCGTCGGTGCGCGGTTCAGCATCACCGGATGTCCTTTCAGCACATTTTCAAGAATATCCCAAACAACGGGGTCTTTGCGGTCAACTATTTTTTTGGCCGATTTCACCGTTTTTACAATACCACGTTCGATCAGTTTTCTGATGATAAATGGTTTGTACAGTTCGGCAGCCATGTCTTTCGGAAGACCACATTCGTGCAGTTTCAAAGTTGGTCCCACAACGATTACTGAACGTGCCGAATAGTCAACACGTTTACCCAACAGGTTTTGGCGGAAACGGCCCTGTTTTCCTTTCAATGAATCGGAAAGTGATTTCAGTGCGCGGTTGTTTTCCGTTTTTACCGCATTGGATTTGCGGGAGTTATCAAACAAGGAATCAACAGCTTCCTGGAGCATCCTCTTTTCATTACGAAGAATCACTTCGGGTGCTTTGATTTCAATTAACCTTTTTAAACGGTTGTTACGGATGATGACCCGGCGATAAAGGTCGTTCAGGTCGGAAGTGGCAAAACGGCCACCATCCAACGGCACCAAGGGGCGCAGGTCGGGTGGGATTACCGGTACCACTTTCACTATCATCCATTCAGGACGGTTGATGTTTTTGCTGGCGCGGAAAGCTTCAACAACCTGCAGCCTTTTCAGGGCTTCATTTTTACGTTGTTGTGAAGTTTCGGTGCCTGCTTTGTGACGCAGGTCGTACGAAAGTTCATCCAATTCCATCCGTTCAAGCAAACCATAAAGGGCTTCGGCCCCCATTTTTGCCACAAACTTATTGGGGTCGTCATCGTCCAGGTATTGATTTTCTTTTGGAAGCGTATCCAAAATATCAAGGTATTCTTCTTCGGTTAAAAAATCGAGTTTTTTAACACCGTCTTGCGCTTTCACACCGGGCTGAATTACCACATATCTTTCGTAATAGATAATTGAATCGAGCTTTTTGGTTGGCAACCCAAGCAGGTAACCAATTTTATTTGGCAACGACTTGAAATACCAGATGTGCGCGACAGGTACTACAAGGGAAATGTGGCCCATTCTTTCGCGGCGAACTTTTTTCTCGGTAACTTCTACCCCGCAACGGTCGCAAACAATCCCTTTGTAACGAATACGCTTGTATTTGCCACAATGACACTCATAGTCTTTTACCGGCCCAAAAATTCGTTCACAAAACAAACCGTCTCTTTCAGGTTTGTATGTCCTGTAGTTGATGGTTTCCGGCTTCAATACTTCCCCATGTGAACGTTCAAGGACTTCTTCCGGAGAGGCAAGACTAATCGCTATTTTGGCAAAGTTACTTTTAACTTTATTGTCTTTTCTGAATGCCATATTATGAAATAATAAATTTCAAATTTCAAATTCCTAATTTCAAACTCCAACTGAATTGTTACCCTTCCTGCTTTTGCCGGAATGGAAATAAAATAGCTGGCAGTCAGAACATTTAATCCAGGTTTACGCTCAGCCCTAAGCCGCGTAATTCATGGAGCAATACATTTAACGATTCAGGAATACCTGGTTGAGGCATTGGTTCGCCTTTCACGATTGATTCGTATGCTTTTGCACGTCCGAGCACGTCGTCCGACTTCACAGTCAGGATTTCCTGCAGAATGTGCGATGCGCCGAACGCCTCGAGTGCCCAAACTTCCATTTCACCAAAACGCTGTCCCCCGAATTGGGCTTTACCGCCCAATGGCTGCTGCGTAATGAGTGAGTATGGTCCGATTGAACGGGCATGCATTTTATCTTCAACCATGTGCCCCAGTTTCAGCATGTAAATTATACCTACTGTTGCCGGCTGGTCAAAAGGTTCGCCTGTTTCGCCGTCAAGCAGGTAAGTTTTCCCGAATGCCGGGATGCCTGCTTTATCAGTGTATTCCGTCACTTCTTCCAAAGAGGCCCCGTCGAAAATTGGCGTGGCAAATTTTAAACCTAATTCTTTGCCTGCCCAACCCAAAACGGTTTCATAAATCTGCCCCAGGTTCATACGCGATGGCACGCCCAGCGGGTTCAGCACGATGTCAACCGGGGTCCCGTCAGACAAGAACGGCATGTCTTCGTCACGAACAATACGGGAAACGATCCCTTTATTTCCGTGGCGTCCGGCCATCTTGTCACCGATTTGCAGTTTGCGTTTTTTCGCTACATAAACTTTTGCCAGTTGAATGATCCCGGCGGGAAGTTCGTCCCCGATAGTCACATTGTAACGCTGGCGGCGGGCAACTGCTTCATATTCCTTATATTTCTGAATATAATTGATAATCAGCATAAAGATCAGGTCGTTTTTGTCTTTGTCCGTGGTCCACTTGCCGGGGTTGATTGTCAGGTAATCGATTTCCTGCAATTGTTTCAGGGTAAATTTGACCCCTTTTGCAATAATATCGCCACCGTAATAATCTTTCACTCCCTGGCTGGTTTTTCCGTTGACCATATTGAAAAGTTTATCTTCCAGTTTGGCGCGCAAACCACTGACAGCACGGTCAAATTCTTCATCAATCTGATCAAGCAGCGGCTTGGTAGCCACTTTGCCTTTTTTATCTTTTATCACCCTTGAAAAGAGCTTTTTATCAATCACCACGCCGTTGAGCGATGGCGAAGCTTTTAATGAAGCATCTTTCACGTCGCCGGCTTTGTCACCAAAAATGGCGCGAAGCAATTTTTCTTCGGGTGACGGGTCTGATTCTCCTTTCGGGGTAATTTTACCAATCAGGATATCGCCCGGTTTAACAACAGCTCCGATCCGGATCAAACCGTTTTCGTCGAGGTTGCGGGTAGCTTCTTCGCTGACGTTTGGTATATCGGACGTAAATTCTTCAACGCCTCGTTTCGTATCGCGTACTTCCAGCGCATATTCATCAACATGAATTGAAGTGAAAATATCTTCGCGTACAACACGTTCCGAAATTACGATCGCATCTTCATAGTTATATCCCTGCCAGGGCATAAAAGCCACTTTCAGGTTTCGTCCCAACGCCAGTTCGCCACCTTCAGTAGCGTAACCTTCGGTTAAAACTTCGCCTTTGGTAACGCGTTGTCCCTTCACCACAATGGGTTTAAGGTCAACCACTGTTCCCTGGTTGGTTTTCTGGTACTTCGGAAGCTGGTAAGTGACAACCTCGGGATTGAAGCTGACAAATTTTTCATCTTCCGTCATGTCGTATCTGACAATGATTTGATTTGCATCAACATATTCGATGATACCGTCACCTGTTGCAGAAATCAGCACCCGTGAGTCGCGGGCAGCGTTACCTTCGAGTCCAGTTCCAACAATGGGCGCTTCGGGCCTCATCAGCGGTACTGCCTGGCGCATCATGTTTGATCCCATCAGGGCGCGGTTAGCATCATCATGTTCAAGGAAAGTAATCAACGAGGCAGCCACAGAAGCAATTTGGTTCGGGCCAACGTCCATCAGTTGAACTTCATCTTTTTCAACAAGCGGGTAATCGCCTTCCAAACGAGCTTTTACGCGCGGATTGATAAAATTACCTTCTGTATCGATCGGTGCATTTGCCTGGGCAATCACTTTTCCTTCTTCTTCTTCAGCAGTTAAATAAACTACGCCATCTTCCGATAAATCAACTTTCCCGTTTTCAACTTTACGGTAAGGGGTTGAAATAAACCCAAGGTCGGTGACTTTAGCGAACACGCACAAAGAGGAGATCAACCCGATATTTGGTCCCTCAGGCGTTTCGATCGGACATAGACGACCGTAATGTGTAAAGTGAACGTCGCGGACTTCAAAACCAGCACGTTCGCGTGAAAGTCCGCCCGGTCCCAAAGCCGACATACGACGTTTGTGAGTCATCTCGGCCAGCGGGTTGGTTTGGTCCATAAACTGCGAAAGGGCATTTGTTCCGAAGAACGAGTTGATCACCGAAGACAAGGTTTTCGAATTGATCAGGTCAATCGGGGTAAATACCTCGTTATCGCGTACATTCATCCGCTCGCGGATGGTACGGGCCATACGGGCCAAACCTACTCCAAACTGGTTGAACATCTGCTCGCCCACGGTACGTACACGACGGTTGCTCAAGTGGTCAATGTCGTCAACATCAGTTTTGGCATTGACCAGTTTGATCAAATATTTAATGATTTCAATGATATCTTCTTTTGTCAGTACCTGAATGTTCATATCGATATTCAGGCCCAACTTTTTGTTGATCCGATAACGTCCAACCTCTCCAAGGTCGTACCGTTTTTCAGAGAAGAACAATTTATCGATTACATCGCGGGCCGTTGCCTCGTCAGGCGGTTCGGCGTTTCGCAACTGGCGATAAATATGCAGCACAGCTTCTTTTTCGGAGTTACACGGGTCCTTTTGAAGTGTGTTATATATAATGGCAAAATCTTGTAAATTCTGGTCTTCTTTATGTAAGAGGATTGTTTTGGTACCGGAATCAACGATTTCATCGATGTGATCGTTTTCAATAATGGTTTCACGATCGATGATCACTTCGTTCCTTTCGATAGAAACAACCTCACCGGTATCTTCGTCAACGAAATCTTCAACCCAGGTTTTGAGCACGCGGGCAGCAAGTTTTCTGCCAACCACTTTTTTCAAACCTGATTTTGACACTTTGATTTCATCGGCAAGGCCGAAGATTTCAAGGATATCTTTATCGCTTTCGTAGCCAATGGCGCGAAGCAGCGTGGTTACCGGTAATTTCTTTTTGCGGTCGATGTAGGCATACATCACGGAATTGATATCAGTCGCGAACTCGATCCATGATCCTTTGAAAGGGATAATACGTGCCGAATAAAGTTTAGTGCCATTGGCATGTAAACTTTGTCCGAAGAAAACCCCGGGGGAACGGTGCAACTGCGACACAACAACGCGTTCGGCGCCATTGATCACAAAAGTGCCCCTTTCGGTCATGTAGGGAACTGTTCCCAGGTAAACGTCCTGGATCACAGTATCAAAATCCTCGTGCTCGGGATCGGTACAGTATAATTTCAGCTTTGCCTTGAGCGGTACGCTAAAGGTCAATCCCCGTTCAATACATTCTTCGATAGAATATCTTGGCGGGTCAACCTGATAATCAAGGAATTCCAAAACGAAATTATTCCTGGTATCCGTGATCGGGAAGTTTTCAGCAAAAACTTTATATAAACCTTCGTTTTGTCTGTTTTCAGGCGTAGTGACTAATTGAAAGAAATCTATAAAAGATTTAACTTGAACTTCGAGGAAATCAGGGTAATCAAATTTAGTTTTTGTGGATGAGAAACTAATCCTCTGGTTTTCAATGTTTAACGACATGTATCAACAAAATTAAGTGAACTTAATACGTAAATATACAAAAAGGCATAGAACCCCACTAAAATGTGAGGTTCTAAACCATTATCAGCCTAAAATAAAGGCTTTAAGTCTCTTATTTAAGTTCAACTTCAGCTCCAGCTTCTTCTAATTGAGATTTTAATGCTTCTGCTTCGTCTTTAGAAACTTTTTCTTTGATTGCTTTAGGTGCAGCGTCAACTACTTCTTTAGCTTCTTTCAAGCCAAGTCCAGTTAATTCTTTAACCAATTTAACAACTGCTAATTTTGAACCACCAGCTGCTTTTAAGATCACATCAAATTCAGTTTGAACAGCAGCAGCTTCTTCTTCAGCGGCGGCTACCGGGCCGGCAACAGCAACGGCTGCAGCAGCAGGTTCAATACCATATTCTGTTTTCAAAATGTCAGCTAATTCATTGACGTCTTTTACAGTTAAGTTTACCAACTCTTCTGCAAGTGCTTTTAAATCTGCCATTTCCTTTAATTTTTTTTTGCTATAAAATTGAAACTAAAATTTATTCATCTTCGATAGTCGTTTCTTTTGCACGGCAAAGCTCCGATAGTTTTGGCTCTGCTCCTGCTTAACCGAAACGGTTATTTTTCTGAAAGTGTCTTCAGGATACCGTGGATGGTGGTACCGCCCGACTGCAATTGGCCAATAACAGTTTTTATTGGTGACTGCAGCAAGCCGATCAACTCGCCCAACAGTTCGTCCTTCGACTTAATTGAAGTTAATACATCCAGTTGGTTTGCGCCCACATAGACAGATTCCTCAACAAAGGCGGCTTTTAGCACCGGCTTTTTACGTTTTTTTGAGAATTCTTTGATCAGCACAGCCGGCACGTTCCCGACTTCACAAAACATGATGGAAGTATTTCCTTTGAGAGAATCATAGAGCCCTTCTGTTTTCTTTTCAGAATTTTCGAGAGCTTTACGTAAGAGTGTATTTTTAACGACAACCAGTTTTACGTCCCTTGTAAAACACAGGCGCCTTAAGCTACTTGTATCTTCAGCATTAAGGTCAGCAGTATCTGTCAGGTAAAAATGATTGTAAGAGTTGATCTGTTCAGTCAGATTATTAATAATCTCCAATTTTTCTGATCTTTTCATCTTGACAAATTTTTACTAGTCAGTAACTGACTTGGGTTCAACTTGGATTCCGGGGCTCATGGTGCTTGAAAGGTAAATACTTTTCACATAAGTACCTTTGGCGGCTGAAGGTTTCAATTTGATGATCGTGCCGATAAATTCCTGTGCATTTTCCACTATTTTTTCGGGAGTAAACGAAACTTTTCCTACCGAAGCGTGGACAATACCAAATTTGTCAACTTTAAAATCAATTTTACCTTGTTTTACCTCGCCAACTGCTTTGCCAACTTCCATAGTAACGGTACCGCTTTTTGGATTAGGCATCAAGCCCCTGGGGCCAAGAATACGGCCTAACGGGCCAACCTTTCCCATAACCGGCGGCATGGTAATCACCACATCGAAGTCGGTCCAGCCTCCTTTGATTTTTTCAATATAATCATCAAGGCCAGCAAAATCGGCGCCGGCTTCCAACGCTTCCGATTCTTTATCGGGCGTTACCAGGGCCAATACACGCACTTCTCTTCCGGTTCCATGGGGTAAGGATACAACGCCTCTAACCATCTGATTCGCTTTTCTGGGGTCAACTCCAAGGCGTACATCCAGGTCGACTGAAGCGTCAAATTTGGTAAAAGTGATTTCTTTTACCAGGTTGGCAGCTTCATTCAACGAATATAATTTGCCATTTTCGAGTTTTTCCAGAGCAAGCTTTTTATTTTTTGTAATTCTGCCCATTCTTAAAATTTTAATTAGTTAATAGATGGAAATTCACCTGTTACGTTGATTCCCATACTTCTGGCAGTGCCAGCAACCATTTTCATAGCAGATTCCAGTGTGAAACAGTTCAGGTCGGACATCTTGGATTCGGCAATCGTTTTTACCTGGTCCCAGCTTACTTTGCCCACTTTTTTCACATGGGGCTCGGCCGATCCTGATTTCAACTTCACGGCTTCTAGCAATTGAATGGCTACTGGGGGTTGTTTAATTACAAAATCAAATGATTTGTCTGCATAAACAGTGATCAGAACGGGAAGCACTTTACCAGCCTGGTCCTGTGTCCGTCCGTTAAACTGTTTGCAGAATTGCATGATATTAACCCCTTTGCTACCCAATGCTGGTCCTACCGGCGGTGAAGGATTAGCTGCACCTCCTTTAATCTGTAATTTAATTAATCCAGCAATTTCTTTAGCCATAATAAAATCAATAAAAATTTAACTACTCCTTTTCAACTTGCATGAAGCTAAGTTCCAAGGGTGTTTTACGTCCAAAAATTTTGACCATCACTTTCAACTTTTTCTTCTCTTCATTGATTTCTTCAATGATTCCGTTGAATCCGTTAAAAGGACCGTCAGTTACTTTCACAGTTTCGCCCACGACATAAGGAATATTAATTTCCTCGGCATTTTCGGCCATCTCGTCAACCCTACCCAAGATACGGTTAACTTCTGATTGGCGCATTGGTACAGGGTCTCCTCCTTTGGTGTCACCTAAGAATCCGATCACGTTGGTAATATTTTTCAACATGTGCGCAATCTCACCTACCAGAGCAGCCTCTATCAATAAATAACCCGGGAAAAAGTTTCGCTCTTTACTTACTTTTTTCCCGTTCCGGATTTGGTAAACCTTTTCCGTTGGAATCAAAACCTGCGATACATACTCTTGAAGTCCAGCATTGGCAATTTCGTTTTCGATATATTCTTTCACCTTCTTTTCTTTTCCTCCAATCGTGCGAAGAACATACCATTTTTTTACAATTTCGCTCATGTCGATTTCTCCAATCGTATTAATAGAATAAACTGTACACAAAGTTCATAATGTTCTCAAAAGAGATGTCCATTACGAATACAATAAGTGCTATGATAAAGGAAGCAACCATTACGATAAATGCACTGTTTTGCAACTCTTTCCAAGTTGGCCAGGAAACTTTATGAACAAGCTCATTGTAAGCTTCTTCCAAATAAATCTTAAGTTTCATTATACGTGTTTTTTAATTGTCGGACGGCAAGAGTCGAACCTGCTTTTTTTCATTCTCCCTATCGAGTTTCATCCGAAAACAGTCCCGGACCGTTTGGGCCCGGGACTTCTTGTTCTTTATTTTATTTCGGAGATTATTCCAAAATCTCAGTTACCTGGCCTGCACCTACTGTACGTCCACCTTCGCGGATAGCGAAACGAAGACCAACATTCAATGCAACAGGGTAAATCAATGTTACAACGATACTTACGTTATCGCCAGGCATTACCATTTCGCGTCCTTCTTCAAGGCTGATTTCACCGGTTACGTCAAGCGTACGCAGGTAGAATTGAGGACGGTATTTGTTGTGGAATGGTGTATGGCGGCCACCTTCTTCTTTTTTCAATACGTAAACCTCAGCTTTAAATTTTGTGTGAGGAGTGATCGAACCTGGTTTTGCCAAAATCTGTCCACGTTTGATTTCTTTTTTGTCAACACCACGAAGCAGCAAACCAACGTTGTCACCAGCTTGTCCGTCGTCCAGAATTTTACGGAACATTTCAACACCGGTACAAACTGTTTTGCGGCCTTCAGCACCCAACCCGATCAACTGAAGTTCGTCACCTGTGTGAACAACACCAGTTTCGATACGGCCAGTAGCAACTGTTCCACGGCCGGTGATTGAGAATACGTCTTCAACAGGCATCAGGAACGGTTTGTCGATATCGCGCGGAGGAAGTGGAATCCAGGTATCGCAAGCGTCCATCAATTCCATTACTTTCTCTTCCCATTGTGGTTCGCCATTCAATGCACCAAGTGCAGAACCGCGGATTACAGGGGCATTTTCACCGTCAAATTCATAGAAATCGAGCAGTTCGCGGATTTCCATTTCAACCAGTTCCAATAATTCTTCGTCTTCCACCATGTCAACTTTGTTCATGAAAACGACCAAACGAGGTACGTTTACCTGACGGGCCAGCAGGATGTGTTCGCGTGTTTGAGGCATAGGGCCATCGGTAGCAGCAACTACGATAATAGCGCCGTCCATCTGGGCAGCACCAGTTACCATGTTTTTAACGTAGTCGGCGTGTCCCGGACAGTCTACGTGTGCGTAGTGACGCGTGAGGGTTTGATACTCAACGTGAGCAGTATTAATTGTAATACCACGCTCTTTTTCTTCAGGTGCACTGTCGATTGAATCGAATGATTTAACTTCAGATAAACCTTTTTTTGCTAATACCATTGTAATAGCAGCTGTCAGGGTAGTTTTGCCATGGTCGACGTGACCAATGGTACCAATGTTTACATGGTCCTTATCCCTGTTAAAATGTGCTTTAGCCATAACTCAAAATTATTAATTATCTTATATTTATTTATCATTGAGCCGAGGATGAGAATTGAACTCACGACCTCATCCTTACCAAGGATGCGCTCTACCCCTGAGCTACCACGGCCTGAACAATATCAGAATTTCGGAATGTCAGAATTTTGGAATTTATCCTGAAATCTAATATTCTAATCCTCCAATATTTCAAAGAGCGGGAGACGGGATTCAAACCCGCGACCCTTAGCTTGGAAGGCTAATGCTCTATCG
>OBJA01001678.1_pt1 | contig 14528 bp, 6 predicted proteins | sample 1519751 | NCBI WGS metagenome assembly OBJA01 (sample SAMEA3881238, study PRJEB22517) | soil metagenome | biome: lake sediment; feature: soda lake sediment; material: sediment, water from around vicinity | place: India | collected 2013-12-23 | depth 3 m | reverse complement strand
CGTTCACGTATGACCAAAAGGACAAAAGCTGCCGTATTAGGAGTTTTTCTGACCTGCTTTACTGCTTTTGCCGAGTTTGACCCCTGCAAGATTAACTTTGGAACCGACTGGGATTTCCTCAATTCAAACAGAACTGGTAGTGTAGCAACAGCGGTCGATTATGTGACTATCTGGCTCAACGATCCATCATTTAATTCGGGCTGGCATGGTTCGATGGTTAACTGGTGTAAAGCTAATAACAAGACTCCGGTTTTCTATGCCTATATAATCGCCAAGTCATCGGCTCTTGGGGATGCCGATGTGGGTGGTGCTTTGGCAACGAAAGGTGCAAATTATATCAGAAGTAGCTGGAGTAATGTAAAAAGTATCTATGAAAATTATGCCTCAAATGTCGCTTCCCGATTTGGTACAGATAAGCCGGTTATCTGGTTGATGGAGCCTGATTATTTTCAGTATAGCGCAGGTTCACAGGAAGGGGGAGGGCTCTCCTGGGCCGATCTGGGCTCCAAGATGAGTGAGCTTATGAACATTGTGGCGTCGCATCTTCCCAACGCACTTTTTTCAATCGATATTTCTCCCTGGAACAACGATCAGGCAGGATACCTCAGCAATTTTGATCTGGACAGAGTAACATTCCTGTGTACCTCCGGTGGGCGTACCGAAGCCGGGAATACCCGTATCCGAACGGATAACAACAACAATGTTACCTGGGCGGGTGCCAGTACAGCTGCTGGAGGAAAAGGCATAATCGCAGATGATGGATATGGGGTAGGTGGTGGAAGCACTGGCCATGATCCGACATGGGATGATGTAAATAATCTCAAGGCCCGGATTGCCGATGGGGTAGTGGCCATTACCCAGAAAAGTCCCAATACCGACTGGGGAACAACCATCGCAACACTCCGTACGCAGCTGGCTAACGAGAGCACCAAATCCTGTGGTGCAATCGGTACACGCTACACTCTTACTATCAATGCAACAGGCGGAACAGTAACAAAAGATAAAAGCGGAAATTCTTTTTCTGAAGGCACGGTAGTGACTCTTACCGCCACACCCGCTGCTGGAAATACCTTCAGCAACTGGTCCGGTGATGTATCCGGGACAAATCCGACTACTACCGTCACCATGAACAGCAATAAAACTGTCACCGCAGTCTTCTCTTCAAAGCCAGCCAATACATTTATAGTGGATGTAACGGTTGTGGGCACCGGAACAGTAACAAAGTCTCCTGATCAGCCCTATTACAACTCCGGAACTCAGGTAACTCTCACTGCAATACCGGCTAATGGGATAAGTGTTTTTCAGGGATGGAGCGGTGGAGCATCGGGCTCAAGTATGACCGTAAACGTTTCCGGAACTTCAACCGATATCGGTGTAACCGCAACATTCAATGACACCGCAAAGGCTGATACGATTAAAGTCGAGGCAGAGAGCTTTACATCAAAACAGGGTGATGCAATCATCATCGAATCAGGCAGCCATGGGACCAATATCGGCTACATCGAGTCTGGTAACTCAACGACCTACTCGGTAAATGTAGAGAAAGCGGGTGAATACAAATTGATCTTCAGAGTAGCCACCGGAGAGGCTAGCGGCTCATTTGGTGTCTCCGTTGATGGAGCCAGCAAGGGAACGGTCTCTTTTTCCGGAACCGGGGATAACAACAACTGGCACCAGTATCTTGATGCCACATTAAACACCAAAGTCGCTCTGACCCCAGGTAATCATACAGTACAGCTTAATTACCAGGGGCCGATCAATGTCGATTATTTCATGATGGTCGTAGAGCCGACCATTGGTTCTGTTGTTGGGGCGAAGGCAAGGCTGCAGCTTCCGGTCATGGTAACCCCCATTGCCGGTGGTTTTAATGTGAAGCTCCCTTATGCTCACAAATACCAATCATTCTCTCTGTTTGATTTTACCGGACGTCTCGTGCGGCAAGGTGCAATCAAAACCGGCTCATCAGGACTCCATTTCTCCGCTCTTACCAGAGACATCTGGATTCTTCGCCTGGAAGGGGTCAATGGGATGGAAACGGTACGAGCTGCGGTGATTCGTTAAACGCCGCATTTTTTTTGGATTATGAGATCGGGTGAGGATGCATTCGCAACTCCTCACCCGTTTTTTTTATGTCCAGGCGGCACCCGGATAGTCTTGCTCAGATACCTGTTTTTCAGGATAAAAACATTTTCTCATATTGATTTGGGGCGTTGCAGATGTGCGATTTTTAAATGGCCCCAAATACACAAATGCGATCCCTTCATAGGGCAAGAGGCTCCAATCCGTTGCCGAAATGAGGGATCTAGCTGTGGTAAGCCAATGGCACATAAATTGATACATTCCTCCTGGAAAAAAAACGGCAACAAACGTGTTTGCCGACCCTGCACAATCATCATCTACCAGGAGGCTCTTATGTCAAGTGCTATATTCAGTACAGCGAGCGAATGCTACCCAGTAGTAAGTATTATCCATGCAGGTGGTATTCAGGAGATGCCAGAGGAGAAACGCAAGGGTGATAACACGCACTATTTCCGTATCACCACTACTCAGGGGGCGGTTTTCTGCCATTTTAAAAACAGTGAATCTGCCCGGAAAGCGCGGGGAGTACTGGGAGCCATGATGGAGACACTTAAGCCCAATATGTTTCGCTCAGCAGGCGAAACGATCGATCCCCGCCATGTTATCTCATTTGGCAGGGTACAGACGTTAAAGGAACCCAGTGATGGGATGACGCATGCGTTTCCGGTAAATCTGGATGCAAAGCAGGAAAAATCGGAAAAAATATGGTTGACATACAAATCGGAAGATCACGCTACGAAGGCAAGAAGAGTACTGTATGCTATAATCCAGGATCTTTACAGAACTTCAATCATGGAAAGTGAACAGCAGGTCGAGCCTGCAGTTGCGGAATGTGCAACCGAATATTCAGCCTGAGAATGATACACGTTGAGCCAGGGCATGCCTGGCTCCAACCTGCTCTTATCCGGAGAGCATGAATGTATGGGTTCTTCTTATTTTGGCTTTCCCACTCAGAACAGTAAGTCGGCAGACGTACATGCCCTGAGCAAGAGCGGGTAAGGAACGTTGCTTGTTTAAAGAGATGGTGTGGGTGCCGGCATATCGCAATCCAGTATCCAGAATCTGCACCCGGCGGCCGCTCATGTTGAAGAGCTCGAGGGTGACTTGCCCGTTTGAAGAGAGAGAATATTCGATCGCTATCTCGTTTCCTTTACCGATGCTTCGGATGTTGGTGCCGGATGAGGTTACTTTGGTACCATGTACGGCTGTGTTCTGGATTCCTCCGGCAATAAACCAGTGTGGGTAAGCATATTTAGGGGCAATTGTGACTGACGGAGAGAGCGCCTGGAGTTTGCTTGTGCTCAGCGGTACGGTTCGGAGCTCTGCTACGGAGTTGACGATGCGGGTGAAGACAAGGTTTGAGTCATGTGCTGAAAATGCGGGATACGACAGATATGCCCCATTGTCTTCGATTAAACTAACGGTTTTTTGATTATAATTGGTTGTTGCAATTCTGACCGTGCCACTGACACCATCTGTATAGTCATAGGCCAGAACCGTATACCCTGATCTGGCCAGTGCGGGGTTCATGTAGTTCACTCCGGGTCCCGGTTTTTCGAATACCGGAACGATCTCATCTGTCTGGGTATCGAGGAAAAGTATGTTCCAGTGCCGTAGTGAATCGGAGCCACTGGTGTTGAAAAGGCAGTCAAATGCCAGAAATCTTCCTCCCCGATCCCAATCGAGGGCATCAGCGAACAATGCGGAGGTCTGGTGTGAATTCTGGTATGGACTGGAAATGTGAATTGCGCGGCTCAGAGCGGGATCGGAAAGGTTGATGAGGTATATGGTTGAATCGGCATAGATCGTTGTTGCTGCAATCCGGGTTTCATCGGGAGATAACGCAAGGGAAGCCCATATTCCCTGTCGGTCGATTATCGTCTCCTCGCGTGTGTCCAGATCGATGGCTCGCAGGTTATGTTCTGAATCAACAAAAACCAGCTTTCGTCCGTTCCCTGCGATGCTGAAAGGGCTGCTGGAAAAGGTAGTTACAGAAGTTCTGGAAAGGTGTATCACTGTGCTGTCTCCGTTTTGGTCCTGGTTTAGCAAGCACAGGTTCATTCCGGCATCCCATGTGATTGCTGCAATCCAGCCCGAACCCTCAGCAAGAGGCTCCTGTGGTGGCTCGCCGTTACTATCGGTTATTCCAACGCTGTCAAAGGCAGCCTTCACAACAGAACGCTCCATCGATGGATTCCCGAAGAGCTCTCCGGCAGCTCTGATAGCTGCAATACGCAGGTCCAGAAACTGAGATTGCCGATTCAGATAGCGGGCATCGAGGATGCGATAATAGAGTTGTTCGGCTTTATCGTGACCGATTTGCGACGTGATGAGGTAGCAGGCCCGGTTTGGTATTCCGGAATTGATATGAACTCCGCCATAATCGTGCTCACAATACACATAATCCCGCATGTGTCCGGGCTGATTGTAGGCTGTGGGGTTTTGCATATCACGAAAAGCCTGATACCGCCCAACATCTTCACCAATAAGCCAGTCATCCCGATCTACCATGATCGCAAATACATCTGCAAATGATTCATTGAGCGCACCAGATTGATACTGGTATTGAAGATTCACCGTGTATTGCACTAGTCCATGAGTCATCTCATGGGCCACGATATCCAGACCACCTGCAAACGGTTTCTGCACTCGTCCATCTCCAAAAATCATGAACCCTGCTGTGCTCCAGCCGGCATTGTCGAATCCTCCGCCATCATAAGCTGGATAATGAACTATGCTGAGAATCGTTCCCCCCTGATCATCGAGAGAGAGACGATTGAATGTCCTGTAAAAGTAATCGAAGACGATTCCGGCATGGTGATGGGCTGAAACGGCAATTGCATCTGACCAGATATTATCAGGAGAAATGATATTTATATAGGAGAATCCTCCTGATGATCTGTCGTAACTGGTAGTCCAGACTGCGCCATAGGGACTATGTAGTTCATTAGCCTGATTTGGCTGCCACATGGGACGGGAGGCATCGATCATGTAGTAAGCTGTGTCGGAGAAGAGAATGTTGATCTGCTGTTCTATACCCTGGAGATCAACTGCAGCAGCAGTCATGGCCTCTCCCCCCCTGAAATCGTTATACATTTCAAGTATTTCTCCGCTGGATGCATCTACAAAAAAATTCCATCTATCGGCAATCGAAGCCTGGATAACCACATGCCACACAAGATGCGCCGTACCGGAGTTGCTGAACCAGATATATTTCTGAGCACCGGGCCCCGCATAGCCGATAAGATCTTTGAGAGACTGTGTCAGAGAATCGATGGTTCCGGTTTTTTTGAGTCTCTCAACTGAGTGCCTGATAGCAGTAAGAGAATCGATTTTCGTGGTAACCGTCACTCCATCCGGGGTTGGTGCGTACCGTGCATTCACCGCGTACATAGTACCGGATGCATCAAAGTGAATTGTAATCTCCTGGTTCCACAGGGGGATTCCCCGGTAGTATTGTGCAAGTTGGACATGCTGTTTTCCAAATCGGTCGGTATGTACCTTGGTCAAACGAAGTTCATCTAAAGGGTTCTGGAGACGAAAGATGCTTTTGCAGGAATCGATGAGTCTCAGAGCATAATCGAAGGCAGAGGATTGTGTCAAAGATCGCCTTGGTAAACCATCCTGTTTTTTACTGGTGATCGATATTGGTGTTCCATTGCCAGGGTTCCAGATGATGTGCCAGTCCGGGTTTGCAGAATGGAGTGCTTCTGAGGAGAGCGCGGCGTGAACAGGAGCACTCTGAAGCTGCTTGAATTGCTGATAGAGGTACTCGTTTCGTACCGTCGATGAATCCGGAGTTACTGGAGGGGTGATGGCTTGACGTACATTGTTTGCGACTTTTGAGAGCTTGTCATGGGGTATAGATTTTCGGGTCCCATATTTTGCCTTGTGCATCTTTGTATCGAGGCCCGGCATGGATGGTTGAGGTAGTGCCACTACAGCACTATAGCTGATGAGGATGGCAGTGATAAGCATCCTTCTCACGTTCATAATGGCCTCCTGAATTGCACAATGAGTGAAGCGGGGCAGAACTGACTTCAAAAAGGTATACCGCAGAAAGTGTGCCTGAAACAGTTCATCGGTTAAGTGAATGGAGCTACTTTTCCGGAACGGTACTGGAAATATTCAGGCACTGTATTGCGAACTCTCTTGTATGGCTGTATCCTGGGCGGAAAAATTTCCGATTTCAGAGATATTGATTATATTGTACACTCCTGATGAATACAGGCCCTTTACATATCTTATCGGTTCTCATTGAGAGATGATACTCAGAGCGAACCGGTATTTATCAGAAGAGATACACCCCGATGGCCATGCGTGCTTTAAAAATTATCAGTTCAGGAAATAAACTATGGATCAGGAATTCATAACTATCGAAGGTGCCCGGCAGAACAATCTTAAGGGTTTGAACCTGAAATTTCCGTTGGGAAAAATGATTGTCATCACCGGTGTCAGCGGATCGGGTAAATCTTCACTTGCCTTCGATACCATCTATGCCGAAGGCCAGCGACGGTATGTTGAGACTTTTTCATCGTATGCCCGCCAGTTCCTCGATCGCATGGACCGTCCGAAAGTAGACAAAATAGAGGGTATTCCACCAGCTATCGCCATCGACCAGACAAATCCGGTCCGCACCTCACGATCGACTGTCGGGACCATGACAGAACTTAACGATCACATAAAGCTGCTTTTTGCCAGAGCTGCTCATCTGATTTGCAGAGGGTGCGGCAGGCAAGTCAGAAAGGATACTCCAGATTCTGTATGTGAAGAGCTTCTGAAGAAATGTGAAAATCAGGATGTAATCATTACATTTAGAGTATCGATACCTGCAAATTTCACCAGAGATGAGATCGTGTCGATAGTGCATGCCCAGGGGTATACCCGTTTTTTCAGCGAGCTGCAATCTGAGCTGGAAGTGATTCAGGATCGGGTTAGCGTCTCCATGAGAAACCGGGGGCGAATAATAGAGGACCTTGAAGCTGCCATGAAACATCAGGGCAGTCTCATCAGAGTGTACCAGGTCAAAGCGGATGGAACCTTCAGTGACCCGCACTCATTCTCACCAGCTTTTCACTGTGCTGCCTGTGATATACAGTACCGCGATGCAGTACCGGGACTCTTTTCGTTCAATTCACCGGTAGGAGCATGCGAGACATGCAGAGGATTCGGGCGGGTGATCGGGGTCGATTATAATCTGGTAATTCCCGACTGGAGCAAAACTCTTGCTCAGGGGGTAATAAAGCCCTGGCAATCTGAGAGCTACCGGGAGTGTCAGGATGATCTGATGAGGTTTGCTGCAAAACGGCGAATTCCTGTTGATGTGCCATGGAAGAAGATGACCGATGCACAGAAGAACTGGGTACTGGAAGGGGAAGGGGCGTGGGAAGATGGTGTCTGGTACGGGCTCAGACGGTTCTTTGAATGGCTTGAGAGCAAAAGTTACAAAATGCACATTCGGGTACTCCTTTCCCGCTATCGGGCATATCACCTCTGTTCAACCTGTGGTGGTTCACGACTGAAAGCGGATGCACTTCTCTGGAGATTGGGAACCCCGCATGGCTTATCGATAGATGAAGTGATGCAACTTCCCATAGAAAAGACTCTGGCTTTTTTCGAAACGATGCAGATCCCCTCTGATGAGGCGGCAGAGATGGTACGAGAAGAGATTCTGGTCCGCTTACGGTATCTTCTCGATGTGGGGCTGGGATATCTTACGCTTGATCGGCAATCACGAACACTGAGCGGAGGAGAGGTACAGCGGATCAATCTTACAACCGCACTCGGAACTTCGCTGGTCAATACATTGTTTGTCCTTGATGAACCGAGCATCGGTCTGCATTCCCGGGACATTCGACGCCTGATCGGCGTGCTTCACAAACTGCGTGATGCAGGGAACACCCTCATTATCGTCGAGCATGATCCGGAGTTGATAAAAGCAGCCGATTATGTACTGGACCTGGGGCCCGGACCGGGAGAGCATGGCGGGCAAGCTGTTTTTTACGGGCCGCTTGAGAAGCTGCTTTCATCAAAAAAATCCATTACTGCGCAGTATCTTAATGGATATAAACAGTTGCTGTCTGTTTCAGCAGCCACCAGTTCCGCACATGGCGATATGCTCATTATCCGCGGGGCAACGGAACACAATCTTAAAAATATCGATGTATCGATTCCCTTACGAAAGCTGGTGTGCATTACGGGTGTCAGTGGATCGGGAAAATCGACGCTGATACAGGATGTATGCTATTATGGTATTCGTCAGGTAAAAGGAAAGCCGGTAGAAACTCCGGGAGCATTTTGCAGAATAGAGGGGGCTGAGAAAATAGGGGATGTGGTTTTGGTGGATCAATCTCCGATTGGTAAAACGACCCGTTCCAATCCGGCAAGTTACGTGGGGGCATTTGATGCAATCAGAAAGCTTTTTGCTGCACAGCCGCTTGCGCGTGAACGGGGATACACAGCAGGAACGTTCAGTTTCAATTCCGGCAACGGACGTTGTCCAGGCTGCAGCGGGAACGGGTTCCAGCATGTCGAGATGCAGTTTCTCAGCGATGTCTATCTGAGGTGTCCTGACTGTGACGGAAAACGGTATCGTCCTGAGATACTGGATGTTTCCCTTGGATCGAAACAAAAGGTGTCGTTGCACGATGTGCTTCAGATGACAATTGAGGATGCCTGTACCTTTTTTGCCGATTGCCCGGAGATCCTCCGGGGGCTTGAACCATTACGGGCGGTTGGACTTTCCTATATGCGGCTTGGCCAGCCGCTTCCGACATTGAGTGGTGGTGAGGCGCAGCGCCTGAAACTCGCCGGGTATCTTGCTTCGAGTAAGACAGTCGATAAAAAAGGGGTTTTGTTTCTTTTTGATGAACCTACCACCGGGTTACACTTTGCCGATATTGACGTACTTATGAAAGCGTTCAGGCGTCTGATTCTTTCGGGACATTCGGTGGTGGTGATCGAGCATAATCTCGATGTGATAGGAGGGGCAGACTGGATTATCGATCTGGGGCCGGAGGGAGGTAATGGAGGTGGTGAACTCGTTTTTAGTGGGACTCCGCAGGAGATTACTTTGTGCAAAGAGAGTCATACCGGAGTTGCACTGGCAAACTATCATGGCGAACTGCAGAAATCTTCGACGCGAAAAGCGGAACAACCTAAAAGAAAGATTGTGCGTCACAAAACATCTGTACAGCAATCGATCCGGATACGAAAAGCACGGGAACACAATCTGCGTAATATCGATGTAACCATTCCACGGGATGCCTTTACGGTAATAACAGGGGTGAGTGGCAGTGGGAAGAGTACAATCGCCTTCGATATTCTTTTTGCCGAGGGGCAGCGCCGCTACCTCGAATCACTCAACGCCTATGCCCGTCAGTTTATCCAGCCCGCACAACGTCCCGATGTCGATGCGGTTCTGGGAGTGCCGCCCACTGTGGCTATTGAGCAGCGGACAAGCAGAGGGGGCCGCAAGAGCACTGTTGCAACTGTGACTGAACTGTACCATTTTCTGCGATTACTATTTGTTAAATTGGGTACACAGTTTTGTCCTGATTGTGATCTTCCGATAGAGGCACAGTCGGAAGAGGCAATCCTGGCAGAAATCATGAAGTCCTGTGCAGGTGAGAAGATAGCTGTGTATGCACCACTGGTGGTCAATCGAAAGGGAATCTACAATGATCTGGCAAAGTGGGCTGCAGGAAAAGGATTCGATACATTGCGTGTCGATAATGAACTTTTTTCGGTGCACACCTGGCCAAAACTGGACAGGTACAGGGAGCACACTATCCAGTTGCCATTAGGGGAGATTCGGGTCAGTGCCGCTCAGGAGCAGTACCTTCGGGAGATGATTACAAAGGCTGTAGAATTCGGTAAAGGGACCATGTATCTGGAGCGCGGGAGAAAAGGGTCAAGAAAGGAGATCATTTATTCCACTACCCGGTCGTGTCCACGATGTCATGAGAGCTTTGAAGAGCTCGATCCGCGCCAGTTCTCTTTTAATTCGAAGCATGGGTGGTGTCCTCTTTGCTATGGGACAGGGCTGGAGATCACCGGATTCGATGAGAATCAGACCGGTGAGGAGATCTGGTGGAACGAGTGGTATGAAGGAGGAGAGCGGATCTGTTCCTATTGTGAAGGGAAACGGCTGAAAAGAAGTTCTCTTTCCGTAAAGGTTCAGGGGAGGCCCATCAACGAGTACACTGCTTTATCGGTGGAAGAGGCATCGAAGCTTTTTCCGGGTATGAAATTCAAGGGGAGAGATGCGACCGTGGCAGGAGACATATTGGCGGAACTGTTTTCGCGGCTGGATTTCCTTCTGCAGATTGGACTGGGATACATGACTCTTGACCGGGCCGCACCAACGCTCAGCGGGGGTGAAGCACAGAGAATCAGGCTTGCAGCACAGCTTGGCTCAAATCTCCGGGGTGTCTGCTATGTTCTGGATGAACCCACTATCGGATTGCATGCACGTGATAACGAAATGCTTCTCCGGACACTTTTTACGCTAAAAGAGAAAGGGAATACCGTCATCGTCGTTGAGCATGATGAAGAGACGATAAAGCGGGCAGAACACATTATTGATCTTGGACCGGGTGGTGGAAAAGCCGGTGGAGCGATTCTTTCGGAGGGTTCAATTAACCAGATCCTCAGGAGCAGAAAGTCGATAACCGGAACGTATCTTCGTAAACCTCTGTGTCACAACCGGAGAAGACGGGCAATGGAAACTGCAGAAAAAATGCAGATCTTCGGTGCCACGCTCCATAATCTCAAATCCATCGATGCAGAGATACCGTTAGGGCGATTTGTTTGTGTGACCGGGGTGAGTGGCAGTGGTAAAAGTACTCTGGTCAGGGATATTCTTTACTCCAATCTGACAGAACGGTTTTCAGGTAACAAACGCCCCTTTTTTTATGGGTGCAAAGAGATCAGAGGATGGGATTGTGCGACACGGATTCTGGAGGTCGATCAGCGGCCGATCGGGAAAACGCCCCGGTCCTGTCCGGCAACCTATGTGGGGTTTATGGATGAGATCCGCAAGCTCTTCGCCCGTTCACCTGAGGCACAATTGCGGGGGTATTCTGCAAGTCGTTTTTCCTTTAATGTAAATCAGGGCCGCTGTCCTGCATGTGAGGGACAGGGGATAAAGAGAATAGAGATGAGCTTCCTTCCCGATGTCAATGTGCCCTGTGAAACATGCGGCGGTTTACGGTTTACTCCGGAGACGCTGGCTGTGCGGTTCAGGGATAAATCGATTGCCGAGGTTCTGGCAATGAACGTAGATGAGGCGGTGACTTTCTTTGCTGCGCATCATTCCATTCACGGATCACTGAAACTGCTTCAGGAGACCGGGCTGGGGTACCTGACTCTGGGTCAGCAGAGTCCCACTCTCAGCGGGGGGGAGGCTCAGAGAATCAAACTGGTCACAGAGCTGGGAAAAGCAAGCTCTTTTCAGAATGCACGACGGGGGGTTAAAAAGCAACATACAATGTATGTTCTCGATGAGCCGACGGTTGGACTGCATATGGCTGATGTTGACAAGCTTGTAGGTGTACTGCACCGCCTCGTCGATGCCGGTAATACGGTAATTATCATCGAGCATAATCTCGATGTCATTGCAGAGGCGGACTGGATCGTGGATCTCGGGCCGGAGGGCGGTCAAAACGGGGGAACCATTATCGCTCAGGGGACTCCGGAGCAGATTGTGCAGCAGGCTCCACGTTCACATACAGCAAAATACCTGAAGGCGTTTCTGGAGCGAAAATGAGAGACACCAGCATGGGAAGGGTGCATCGAAAGAAGAATGCACCTGATTTGGTAACCGATGGTATACGGTCAGGTCTTCGCCTGTCTTCCACTGCTATCATCTACCGGCTCTCCGCATCGTCCGCAGAACCGGGCTTCTTTTACATCTGTATCGTGCAGGGTGTTTGAAAAGTGCATGACGCACCTGGGCTCGGGGCAGTGGGGGAGTCCCCAGGTGTGCCCCAGTTCATGCATCGCTTCTTTGAGGACACGCTCTCTGAATAATCCGGGATCTTCAGGAAGATTGTAAAAGGATTGACGAAGTCTGGGAAGGGCGACAATGGCTTCATGTCCTTTTAACGAGGCCTGCCCGAAGATGAAGTTGAGGCCTTCGGCGTAACAGTCTGCATCTATCAGTCCTAGAAGAGTACCTCCGATGCTGTGTTGCTCTTCGCGAAGGAATGCCAGGAGTGCTGTACCCAGATACTGCTCACGGTGACGATCAAATGCCCCATAGGGAATGTCGAGTTTGGGGCCAGTCTGTACTTTGACGCCGCATTTTATCGGCAGTTGAAGGTTTAACCAGCGAAGCAGGTCCGGGTCGATCAGTTTGAATTGTACGATGGTGATTTCGGACTTGTGTAATTTCACAGAAACTCCTTATGGGTGTCGCATGGATGAGAGTTTTTCAAATAGTCTGGTTTCTTCTTCGGAAAGCTCTCCGGGGATATGCACATGAACCCGGATAAGCAGATCACCACGGACGGGGTGTTTCTCAGATGCTGCTAAGCCCATGCCCCGAATTCGCAGAATGGTGCCGTTGTCGGTTCCTTTGGGGATGGTTACCCGTACCGTTTTGCCATCAAGGGTTCGTATCTCTTGTTTTCCTCCCAGAACAGCAGTGTAGAGGTCAATATCCAGATTGTAAATAATGTTGTGGTTGCGTCGTTCGAAGTGGGGGTGTTTGTCAACGTGAATGGTGACATAGAGGTCGCCGGGAGGACCGCCATGTGCACCAGGGGCCCCCTTGCCACGAATCCGTAATCTCTGGCCATCAAGGGTTCCCGGTACGATGCGTATTCTGAGACGGTTTCCTGGGATCTCAAGAATTCGTTTTGATCCCCTCACCGCTTCCTCAAGACTGATGTGCATGTTGGTTTCATAGTCGGTTCCCCGACGGGGGTGAATCTGGCGTCTTCCCCTTCCCTGCCGTGAGGTGAATGTATTACCGAAGAGGCTTTCAAAGAAGTCGGAAAAACCACCCAGGTTCTCGAAGATATCTTCCGCATCACCTGAGTAGGTGTAGTAGTTTCCTTCACCAAAAGCACCGGCCTGTTTTCTGAACCACTCGTCATAGGCACCCTGATTAGTGGACTGATACTGGTTCCAGTTTGCCCCCAGCTCATCGTAGCGGGCTCTTTTTTCCGGATCACTGAGCACTTCGTTTGCTTCTGTAATCTCTTTAAACCTCTCGGCGGCGTTTTTGTCGCCGGGTTTTTTGTCGGGGTGATACATCTTTGCGAGATTTCGGTATGCCTTCTTGATCTCATCCTGAGATGCAGACCTGGACACACCTAAAATGGAGTAATAGTCTTTGAATTCCATAGTTTATAAGACCCGTGGTAAAGCGCGCTTCTCTGTGTCAGGGCACAGTTTCACCAGCCCCGTTGATACCTACGTAAAAAGCAAATTCCTGGCCGTTTCACGGAAAACGCGTATTGGATTCACGTTTGCTCTACAGAGCTTCAGAGAGTGCCTTTGAATCGCACTGATAATAATGCTCACCAGGTGTGGCGCGGCCGGGGTGTCAGGAAAGGAGAGAGGCATGCGAAAGGAAGACAGAGAGGCGATACGGCAGAATTTTCTGGGCCAGGAGGATGGTCATATCTTCTTTTTTTACCGTCCCAGAGGTAAAGAGGCGCACGGGCCGCAGGATGTGGAGAAAATCTATGTAGTCATGCACCCTTTCGATGCTAAATCCTATCGGCTCATTGCACTGGATACTGCGAGTTTACCGGAAGAGGGAGATCCATTCAACATGATAGTGGGGAATGTGCTTAAGGTAAATGATAAGCAGAGTGTTATTCTCAGTGAACTTGGTGTTAAAACAGAGATGGTCATGGGCGCGACGCTGGTCGCTCAGGGTGCTGCGCGGCCCTGTGGAGAGGGAGTATACACCCTTATCATGCAGGGGAACAAGGCTCATCTAATCTATCTCCTTGAGCTTCCGGCCATCGATGGAAAGGTAAAGGAGGGTCTCAGAATAGGCGGAGAGGGTAACTTTCTGGTGGGTGTCTATAACCCCTATTACGAATCTCCTCCCGAAACTCAGGCACAGGCCCGGGGGCCGGCCCTGCCTGAGAGCCTCAAGATCAAGCTGGATAACGAACGGATTGTCTACGATGATGTAAAGGAGTTGCTCGATTACGAAGGCACTAAACTGGCTTTTTTCCGGGAATCAACAAAGCATCTGGGCTCGATAAAGCAGGAACTCCATCCGTTAGCCGATAATGAGAAAACTGCCGATCTCTTTGGTGATCTGAAGGTGCAACGGGAAAAATTTCCGGTTGAACCATTGATCAAGGGGGAGTGGCGATAGGTATGACTTCTTCCAAAAAACTCATCGGTCAATTACACCAGGAAATCGAGGCGGCTTTCAGTGAATTGATCCATACCCGGTGGGGGACTCTTGAACCATCGTG
>OBJA01001677.1_pt1 | contig 14529 bp, 11 predicted proteins | sample 1519751 | NCBI WGS metagenome assembly OBJA01 (sample SAMEA3881238, study PRJEB22517) | soil metagenome | biome: lake sediment; feature: soda lake sediment; material: sediment, water from around vicinity | place: India | collected 2013-12-23 | depth 3 m | reverse complement strand
GAGCATTCTGAATACTGGCTCCTGTCTTCTGACTCCTATCTTGGACGATTCGAATCGTTGTCTTCCCCAATAATTCCTAAAAAAACCACTTTCACCTTCATGTTTTTTATGTGCTTCGTGGTTTGAAATGTCCCCAAATACCTATCTTTATGTCTTTGAAAAATAAATTCCCAACTCCGAAAACTTATAAATTCTATTATTTAAAAAAAGAGATTGCAGCCCGTGCAATCTCTCTACTTTTTCTCTCGCATCGATTAAAAAGCTATCTTCATGCCTGCCATGAAACGATCATCATGGCGGTCATCAATATTGGCCATATAATCGAAGTAAATCGTCACTTTTTTCAGATAATACTCTCCTCCAACAACATAGTACGTATCGCTGTCGGTTTCTGTATCTACATACTTGAACCCTGCGTTTATGATAAAGCTTTTGCCGAGTTTGCACTCCAATTGACTGGTGATATCCCAAGAATCCGTGGATCCACTCCCGTCAAAATCTTTGTAGTTATACTTTAACATACCGACGAGATCTAATCTCTCCGTGAGATTAAGCTTACCTCGAAGGTCAATACAGTACTTGTTAAAGTCGTCATGGCCGTAATAGCCGAACCCCAACGCAAGATTATTGACGATCTCATAACGTCCGCCAAAATAAAATAGGTCGTCATCTGTAACATAACCCACTTTTAAAAGCCATTTTTCAGATAATCCAAGATTTGCATAGATAAACCAAGCATCGGTATCCGGCTCTAAATCCTTCTCAACCGCAATGGAATATCCCGGCTTCACATTCACACCGATGGTCGTAGCCGTGGCTGAGGTTCCCACCGCCATGACCATAACCATCGCCAGAATTAGGCAGACAATCTTCTTCATAATCCTACTCCTCTCATTTCCATAATTATCGTGAATCCTTTAGCTTTTTCCATCACCTCCGGCGAAGGCATCTTTCTTAGAATATGTGCTATGAGACTGATTTGTCTCCAAATTGCGTGACAAAAAAACCCCAGATCGGGGGTTTTAACGATTACTCAACTACGAAAAGCACGAAGTACATGAAGAAAACATTACCTAAATTGACTCTTTCTTCCCAAACGCCTCGTTATCTTCAAACAATTATTCCTTCAAAACTGCTCCCAGCTTCATGTTCTTCATGTTCTCATGGTTTTGAAGGCGTCTCCCAAATACCCGCCTTAACGTCTTTAAAATCACTTCTCATCCTATATGCAAAAAACTATCCACAGATTTTACAGACGTTGTCATCTGCGGTATCTGCGGATAGTCGTTGGGTTTAATTTGTATCTTCGATAATTATTCTCTTTTCTTCGTTGCTCGAGTTTCTTTACGGACGATTTTCTCCCCAAAACCCATAGCATCCCTATAAACATTCTGGATCTCCGCCACCAGCGGCATGCGGGGATTGGTTCCGGTGCATTGGTCATTAAAAGCGATATCCGACATATCCCGTAACTCCGCCTCGAATTGCTCCCGATTCACACCGGCCTGCTCCAAGGTCAAGGGGATGTCCAACTGCACCATCAAGTCTTGGATGGCTTTAATCAAGTTCTCCACCCCTTCCTCATTGGTGCTGGCCGGAATGCCTAGAAGACGGGCGATCTCCGCATATCGCTCCCCAGCAATGGGGAATTCGTACTGGGGAAATGCGGCAAACTTGGTGGGTTTTTTTGCATTATATCGGATAACGTTCGGCAACAGAATCGCATTGGCACGTCCATGAGGGATATGGAATTTCCCCCCAAGGATATGCGCCATGCTGTGATTAAGTCCGAGAAATGCGTTGGTAAAGGCCATACCCGCCATACACGACGCATTGTGCATCTTCTCCCGAGCTTCCCGATCCCGTCCGTCACGATAGGCTCTGGGTAGAAATTCAAAGACTAGTTTGATTGCTTTTTCCGCTAAGGCGTCCGTATAATCCGACGCCATAACCGAGACATAGGCCTCGATTGCATGGGTCAAGACATCCATACCCGTATCTGCCGTAACGGATTGGGGAACGGTCAATACAAGCTCTGGGTCGAGAATGGCGATATCCGGTGTCAGTTCATAGTCAGCCAGCGGATATTTGATGTTGCGCTTTTTATCGGTAATGACAGCAAATGCGGTGACCTCCGAGCCTGTTCCCGAGGTAGTGGGTATCGCTACAAAAGTTGCTTTCTTGCCAAGTCGCGGAAATTTAAATGCGCGTTTTCGGATGTCTGCAAACTTCAAGCGTAATGTCTCAAACTCGGTATCCGGGTTTTCATAGAAGAGCCACATGCCTTTGGCCGCATCGATGGCGGAGCCGCCTCCTAAAGCAATGATCAGATCGGGCTGAAAGGCCTCCATCATCTGCCGACCGGCATGGACGGTTTCTACCGAAGGATCCGGTTCCACATCGGAGAAGACACGGGTCTCGATGCCAATCTCTTCGATGTGACGAAGAACTTTATCCACAAAACCGAGCTTGACCATGAAGGGATCGGTCACAATAACGGCTCGGCGGCCTTGAATCTTGCGCAGATACTGAAGTGATCCATATTCATAGTACATCTTAGGAGGAATCTTAAACCACTTCATGCGGTCTTTTCTAAGGGCAACCCGCTTCACATTGATGAGGTTGGCGACACTCACATTATCTGTAGTAGAGTTACGGCCCATGGAACCGCATCCAAGCGTTAGTGAAGGAGTATTAGTGTTATAGAGATCCCCGATTGCTCCATGAGAAGAGGGGGAATTTACCAACAACCGTCCGGTACGAACCCGTCGAGCAAACTCGTCGATCACCTGCTGGTCTGTGGAATGGATCACTGCCGAGTGGCCCAATCCGCCAAACTCTGTCATATCCTGACAACGCCGAATGCCTTCCTGGTAATCCGCCACTATATAACAGGCCAAGACCGGACTTAGCTTTTCTCGGGAAAGGGGATACTCCGGTCCGACCCCTTTTAACTCCGCCACGAGAATCTTGGTATCCTCAGGAACTGATATTCCAGCCATCTGTGCGATCTTCGCAGCGGGTTGGCCGACCACGGCCGGGCTCATTGCGCCCCGTTTTGCATCGATGGCCACCTCCGAGAGTTTGTCGATCTCGTCATCCTTTAAAAAGTAACAGCCATAATCGGACATAAGATTCTTTACTTCATCAGCGACGTCCTTATCGATAATGACCGCCTGCTCCGAAGCACAGATCATCCCGTTATCAAAGGTCTTGCTCAGAATTAGATCCGCTACGGCCCGCCGTAGATTCGCGGATCGATGGATATAGGCGGGAACATTTCCCGGACCGACGCCAAGAGCCGGTTTCCCACAGGAGTATGCGGATTCCACCATTCCCGCGCCACCGGTGGCCAGAACCATGCTGATGCCGGGATGCTTCATCAATTGGTTGGTGGCTTCAACCGAAGGTTCCTCGATCCATCCAATGCAATCCTCTGGGGCGCCGGCAGCAATTGCTGCCTCTCTCATAATGCGCGCCGATTCGATACTGGATTTAATAGCTTTGGGGTGAAAGCTAAAGATGACGGGATTACGGGTCTTCATACAGATCAAGCTTTTGAACATCGTCGTGGAAGTCGGATTCGTAACAGGGGTAACCCCTGCAATCACCCCGATAGGTTCAGCCACCTTCATGAAGCCTTCCTCGGAATCGACTTCTATCACCCCAACGGTCTTTTCGTATTTAATATCATGATAGACATGTTCGGTGGCGAAGAGATTCTTTGTGACCTTATCCTCATAAACCCCCATACCCGTTTCATCATGGGCCATACGAGCCAGTGCCATATGCTTGTCGATGCCGGCCAGTGCCATGGCTTTGACAATGGCGTCGATCCGTTCTTGATCCAACTCCATCAACTTGCTTTGGGCATTTTGTGCCCGTTTAACCAAGCCATCGATCATCTCGTAAATACGTTCAGTCGAGTTTTCCATCGTCGTCTCCATCCTTTGCTTCATACTCTCCATATCTTTCCCTCGTTCCTTTGTTTTATTTGTTAATTATTTAACTAACTATGTTAAAAAAATATCCATTTCGATTTTATTATATCGATGATAATCGATTTTGTAAATAAATCAAACGCCTCGTAACAGGATATTAACACATTGAAAGCTATATCGAGCGCTACAACTAAACTAGCTCAAACCCTTTTTTGTTCAACATGATTCCTGTTTCTGTCCCCCTATCCGTACGATGTTGCAACGGAAGATCAACAATGATCAATTCTTCGGCAGATTGTCCATATGCTCCTTCGCCCATTACTTCTCCGCCCGGCGCCACTGCCAGAGAACATCCGATACATCGCCAACTCCGCCATGCCCCCTCTTCTATGACCCCAACATTACTGACACCCACAACACCAAGTCCGTAAAGGGACGCCAGACGAGTATAGGCAGGACGCCATAGATCCCAACCGTATGGATTTTTGCTCTGATCATGTCCGGGAGGAACTGCCCAGGCCGCCGGAGAAATGATCAGCTCTGCTCCCATCCGTCCCAAAGCATGACCGATCGTCAATGAATCCAGCGAGAGATCGGCGCAGATGGCCATCGCAATTCGCCCGAGAGGCGTATCGACAACGAATAAGCCATTGCCCACGCTAAAATGGCCTTCCACGTTGGTTAATATATTGATCTTACGGTGTTTGATCAGCAACTCGCCTTCCGAGGAGTAGAAAACAGCGGCATTGTAGAGCTTCGACCCATCTCGTTCAGTAAGTCCGGCAGCAAGGTAGATATGATATCTTCGTGCCCAGTCCGCCAAGGTATGGGAGCGAAGCCCCGGAATCTCCTCCGCCAAATCCCCCGCGGATGTATGGGCCCACCCCAGATCGAGCCCTTCCGGCAAGACTACCATTTTACAATCGTTTTGAGCTGCTTTTTTAACCATTTCCAACGCCCGTTCCATATTCTCCGCCGGTCGGCCACCATCGACTTTCATCTGCGCCATTCCAATACGGAGGTTTGGCATGGTCCACCCTCTCCTTCAAAACCGTTTGTATGGGTTGAATTTCACCATCGCAGCGATGAATCCTCTCTCATTCATCGTTAAAAAGGATTTTCATCGATCCAAAACTGGCCAAATGTCATTTTTTAAAGAATTGAATCCCCTTCAATGAAAAACCATGATATAATAAACCTCGATCCGACGGAGAACGGGTCATTCTTTTGTTTATTTTCATTGTCGTACTTCATAACGGAGGCTGAAAATATGGATGAAGCATTAACCAAAACGGCCAACCAACGCCGTACCTTTGCCATCATCTCCCATCCTGATGCCGGGAAAACCACGTTGACCGAGAAGCTACTACTCTATGGCGGGGCAATCCGGTTGGCGGGCGCAGTCAAATCACGGAAGGCGCAAAAGCATGCCGTATCCGATTGGATGGAGATCGAGAAACAACGGGGAATCTCGGTAACCTCAAGCGTTCTACAGTTTGATTACGAAGGTTTTCGCATTAATATTTTGGATACCCCTGGTCACCAAGATTTTAGCGAAGACACTTATCGAACGCTAATGGCAGCAGACAGCGCTGTGATGCTCATCGATGTGGCTAAGGGTGTGGAAGAGCAAACCAAAAAGCTTTTCCGAGTCTGTCGGCAACGGGGAATACCCGTCTTTACCTTTGTTAATAAATTGGACCGTCATGGCAAAAATCCATTTGAGCTGATGGAAGAGATCGAGAAGGTACTCGGCATTGGCGCATATCCAATGAACTGGCCCATCGGTATTCACGGTGAATATCGCGGCGTCTACAATCGCCAGTTGGCGCAGATCGAACTCTTTGAGAGCGATGGTTCCCATGGCCAATGGATCATGCCGTCGACCATGGGAAATGTCGAAGACCCAGCATTCGCTGGGATTCTAGGTTCCGAGGTCCACCAATCCTTACAAAACGACATCGCTTTATTGGACGAAGCCGGAGAGGTCTTTGATCTTGAAAAGGTGCTCAATGGGACTTTGACTCCTATGTTCTTCGGCAGTGCCATGACAAACTTTGGCGTTCGACCGTTTCTCGAAGAATACCTTCGTCTTGCCCCCCCACCTGCTCCACGCATGACCAACGAAGGGCGAATTGACCCGGACGAAGATGTCTTCTCTGCCTTTGTCTTTAAGATTCAAGCCAATATGAATCCGGCTCACCGAGATCGTTTAGCTTTTATCCGGATCTGTTCGGGCAAGTTTACCCGGGGCATGTCGGTCTATCATATGCAATCCGGCAAATCCATCAAACTCTCCCAACCCCAGCAGTTCATGGCTCAGGAACGCGAAATTATTGACGAAGCATTCCCCGGTGATATCGTTGGTCTCTTTGACCCAGGGATCTTCGGCATCGGTGATACCCTCTGTCAAGAAGGTCGAAAATTCCAGTTCGAAGATTTCCCTGTCTTCCCGCCAGAACACTTTGCCAGAGTTCAACCGAAGGATACGATGAAACGAAAACCCTTTGTCAAGGGTATGACCCAATTGGCGCAGGAGGGGGCAATCCAGGTCTTTCGCCAGCCCGATGCCGCTGTCGAGTCCTATATCGTCGGAACCGTCGGTGTTCTCCAGTTCGAGGTCTTGGAGTATCGTCTGCGTCACGAATATGGCGTAAATATGATCCTGGATCGACTCTCCTTTTCCATGGCACGTTGGATCGTGGGCTGGGAGCCGGGCAAACCCATTAAGGGTTTGGACAACGACCAGATTCTTCGTGATGCCTGGGATCGTCCGGTCGCCCTCTTTGCCAACGATTGGTCGCTAAGGTGGGTGGCAGAGAAGAATCCGGAATTAAAATTCCTGGTGACACCATGAATCAAAAAAATGTAGGGCCTGGTCGCGACCAGGCCCTACATTTTTATTAAAATTAAAAGGTTCGTTCCGTTTTGATTGTTCCATCAATGGAGACTGTAACATCCCGAATCGTTAAATCTTTACCCGATGCATCCCTTGCCATCTGAGCCAAATGCGTCATCCCCGAGCAACAAGGAACCTCCATATGCGCTACGGTAATGCCTTTAAGCTCATTGCGGCGAATAATCTCCGTGAGTTTCTCAAGATAACCCTCGGTTTCGTCCAGCTTTGGGCAGGCAATAGCCAGAGCTTTTCCCTTCAATAACTCGCCATGAAACCCTCCAAAAGCAAAGGCCACACAGTCAGCTGCCAACAGAAGGTCCGTATCTGCAAAGAACGGTGCCTGGATTGGCAATAAGTGCAATTGAATAGGCCATTGAGCTAACTCTGAACGGATAGACGACGCAGCGGTCTTCGAAGGTTCGACGGGTTCGCGCTGAAAAGCCATCATTCGGGAACCTGGGCATCCTCCGCCGCCGTGGTGTGGGTGGGCTGGGGTTGCGTCAGTACGAATCTTTGCCACATAAGCTTTTGCCGCTTCTTCATCAAAATCCTCGGCTTCCCTTTCAATGATCTGTAAAGCATTTTGGGGGCATTCACCTAAGCAAGCACCCAGTCCATCACAGTATTGGTCCTTCACCAAGCGCGCTTTGCCATCAATGATCTGAATGGCCCCCTCTGCACAAGAAGGCACGCATAATCCACAGCCGTTACAAAGCTCTTCATCGATCTGAATAATCTTCCGTTTCATCCCATTCATCCTTTCTTCTTACTTGTTGTGTTTATCGTTGACCAGATCCTGAATCGATGTCTTCTCCAAAACCTCGACCATGGATCGTTGAGCGCGTTCCCAGACCCGCCGTAACGAACAGTCCGTTTGTTTGGCACAGACTCCCTGCTCTGCAGCTAGGCAAGGATTCAATGCAATGGGTCCTTCCATCATCTCCACAATCTCCCGAACCGTAATCTCCGAGGGATTTGCAATCAAACGAAGACCCCCTCCGACTCCCCGGATCCCGGAGATCCAGCCTTTCTTAGCTAAAGCAGCAACGATTTGGGGAACAAGATTCATCGGCAAACTCTGTTTCTCAGCAATACGAGCCGAAGTTAATCGTTCCCCCTCGACCACCTCAGCTAGAGCCATAAGGATCGCAATGGCGTACTCGGTTTTTCTAGTAAACTCCATCGTTTCAAACCCCTTAATTACTTACTAAGTTAGTTATATTATATTCTTTCTAAACAAACCTGTCAACACCCTAATGCAACCAATGCAGCATATGAATCGAGCTGCCCAAAGGGCAGCTCTCGAATTACCCGTCTACTTTATAGAATAATCGAATCATCCATTCTCGAGTACAGTCTGGGAGAAAACGGCTGATCCATGGGAATTGACACGAGACGAAGTCGCCTGTGACAAACCGTTGGCGAGATCGCCTGCCCTTCTCAATGGACTTAAGGATGGTCTTGGCCACAACATCCGGAGGAGGCGCTATCTGCATATTCGCATCGATGGTCTTCCATGTCGCCGTCAACCAGGGTTCGTACGGTGATTCGGTGTTTGGCGCAAACGCCGTCATATCGTTGAACTTCGTCTTGATATCTCCGGGTTCAACCGCGAAGACACGGATTCCAAAGGGACGGAGCTCCTGCCGAAGCCCCTCCGTCAAAGCGCGGATCGCATACTTGCTGGCAGAGTATTGGACTTGAAATGGAATAACAAAATGGGCCGCCAATGAGCTCACATTAATGATAGTACCTCTACCCTCTTTGCGCATAAGTGGAACAATTTTTTTAAGAACCCGAAGCGTCCCCAGATAATTGGTATCCAATTGATTCTGCACTAATGAGATGGGTGTTTCTTCGATTGAGCCGAAAGTGCCATATCCCGCATTGTTTATTAGCACATCAACGAATCCAGCTTCTGCCATTATCTGATCGATTCCCCGTGTTACAGACTCCTCATGGGTCACATCCATCGACACGAAACGGACAGCTTGCTTCAGCGCTTCCGATAAATTATCGACCCGTTCGAGTTGGCGAATCGTCCCCCATACACGATAGCCTTTTTCATGAAGCACAAGCGCTGTCGCTGCACCAATGCCGGAAGAGGCTCCCGTAATTAAAACATTCTTTGCCATGTTTTTTATAACATCCTTTCCACCCTTAATCAAGACCCCAAGCTAGACCTATAAAATTCGTAGCAACACATTTAGTTGGCGATCAACCATCTGAAACTTAAAACATCCATACGATTTTTTCGCCAATTCCATCCTCAATCCTGCCAATAATTTCTCCAGTACGACATGCTTTTATTGAATTTAATACATTTTTTGATAGGAATAGCCATTATTATGCCGAATTCATATATTCAGCTAAAGCAGTAGAAATATCAAACCGGTATTTCTACAGAATTTAGAAGGAGGCTAGTTAAGGTGGAGAAAGATTCTGTCATCGTATGCTCTGGACTGGCGAAGAAGTACGGCCGAAAATCAGTCTTAAACGGCGTCGATCTTACAGTCCCGGCCGGTGAGATCTTTGCCTTGCTGGGAACCAACGGCACAGGGAAGACGACGCTCATCCGTACCATGCTCGGCTTAATGCCCCGGTCCGAAGGGAACGTATCGATTCTTGGAGAAGATCCCTGGCGTTCTGGTCAACATTTGCGCTCACGAGTCGGATATGTCTCGGAGGAACAGGGTTTATATGAATGGATGAAGGTGCGTCAGCTTGTCGCATTCTGTCGGGGGCTCTACCCGCACTGGAATCAAACGATGGTAGGCGACTATTTGAAACGGTTTGAACTCTCTCCAGAGACGCGGATTCGAACCATGTCCAAAGGGCAAAAAGTCCGTTTGGCTTTGATTCTTGCCCTGGCTTTCGAACCTGAATTACTCATCCTCGACGAGCCTATGAGCGGTCTCGATCCCTTAGCTCAACACGAGTTCTTAAAGATCATCCAGCATGATGCGATAACCCACGGCAAAAGCATCTTCTTCTCTACGCATAGCTTATCGGATGTGGAAGCCATCGCCACTTATGTGGCTATTTTAAATGAAGGTGTGGTTAAAGCCTCCGGGCCGATTCAAGACGTCCTGTCCACTGTCCAACGCATTCGAATTCGTGTCAATTCCATGGAGTTTGAGCATCCCGATGCATGTTTTTTAGAGAACGATGGAGAGACCTCTATCTATCTCATTCCAGCCGCTAATGAGGCTTGGCATGAGGTTTCATCCGCCGGTCTTGGTTCGGAGGTTTTAGAAACTAACCCGGCATCCCTTCAAGAGGTCTTTTTGTACTATTGTTCCAGGAGGGATCATAATGTCCAGCAAGCTAGTGCTCTTTAAGAAGGAATGGATGCAAAATCGCTTTCTATATATGTTTCCGCTCCCATTTGCCTTTCTTCTGGTATCCCTTCGCATAAGTGGGCACCTTGCGCTTATCCCCTCGTGGGTATTTGATATCATGGCCTTCGCTGTGCCGCTTATTCTGGCGATCGCCTATGGATTACAAGGATTTGACGTAGAGGAAGATGCACAAACCCGTGATTTTCTTTTAGTAAAACCCTTAACGGTTTGGCGTATTGTGATTGAAAAATTTTTCGCGGGTTTAGTCATTCTTCTGTTTTGGACATGCCTATTTGCCTTTACAACATACCCTAAGGTATGGACATGGCCGATCTATAATGAAGTAGCATCCTGGATCGGCTTCTTGCTAGTCGTAACCGTTCTATTGACCTATGGAGCAAGCTTCTTAGGCGGCCTTTGGGTGAAGGGGCCAAAGAAACTATTGGCAGCTGGTGGATTATCAATACTTTCTTTTATTATCTTCTTTGGCACTTTATCATCGATTGCAACATTACTGTGGCACACCCGAGGGTTACATCCCACGATTTCTTCGATGGTTTTTTTTATCACAGGATTACTTATATTCGGATTCCTTCTTTGTTGTATTGGGTTTACAATGGTTTGGATCCTTCGGCAGCGCCCTCAATTACAAGAGGATAAACCATTTTTGTGTATCCTTGCCCTTGTATGCTTACTACCGATTACCAGCGTTAGCGCAAATCTATTGCAAAGACCCGTCCTACGTATCGCTTATTTTGCAGGACTAGAGATATTTGGTTTGGATGAACCGTTTTGGGTGGAAGACGGTGCATGGCAATCCGAAAGTCGTGCTGTTGCGGTCGTTGGCGCCAACAATACTCTTGGTTTTGCTCAAATCGGCAGTAAGCCTTATATATTATATCGAGGACATTCGGAGCAAAATCCCATCTCAGATTTAGCTTGGTCACCCGATGGGAATTATTTGGCGTTTCGTGATGGAGACCAATTATTGGTTTGGACAAAAGAGCTAAAAGAGCCCATTAATCTTTTGGAAGGCTCTTCTCCCTGCTGGTCCAGGGACTCGCAATCACTGGTCTTTGTAAAGAACATAACACAAATCCAAGTCCAAACGCCGAAAGGACCTATAAATCTTCAGCGCCTCGAACTCTACAAAGCAGACTTCAAACGTAACATCGCTGAACCTTACCAAACCCTTGAAATCCCATCAAACACTTGGAGTTGGGACTCAATATCCAATCGTTTCTATACGTTTTTATCCGATGGTCATTTAATTGCGATGGGTCATGAAAAACCTTTAATCTTCCAGATTCCAGAGCTAAACCCCGAAGAGTTTATCTTCATGGGTCGTATCTTACCGGATTTCGAAAATAACAGTCTAATGCTTTTGACCTATTCCACAGATACCTCAAACCTTAATGATAACCCCAATTATTCAAAGGTCAATCTTCGTTTATATCGCTTTGACATTGCCGATTCTCAGTTCCACATCATTATGGAAACAACCGCTTTGAAGCACTCAAGTGTCATCATGGGTCAGGATTTGTCCTTTTGGGGTCACAATGGCGTCTTTCAAGTGATACCATAGTCAGGAGGTCCTCTTATGCGTAATATTCTTTCCCATCTCCGCTGGCATCTACTGGGTGTTCATCGCCTAATAACCAAAGAAATAATGCAGAACCGTTGGACCTATCTCCTTCCACTGGTGATAACTTTACCAATTATCCTCTATATGCGCATCGCTTCGTTGACTTTCCCGATTGCACTGGGACCCAATGCGTCAATAATCGTAATGGTTGCCGCTGCAATTATGGCGATTATTTATGGACTCCAAGGATTTGCCGGAGAAGCAGACCGTAGAACAATGGATTTTTTGCTATCTCGGCCCATATCTCCAATAATGTTAATTGTCGTAAAATACTTGATCAACCTTGGAGTCTATCTGCTTTGGATTGCGCTTTACACCCATCTATTCACCTTCGATCTGACACCGATTCTTGTGATAAAGAATGCAGGACCAGGATGGATTCTGTTGATATTGCTATCGCTTCTTAGCATGGGGGTTTTTTCTGGACTGACAAAAAAGAGTGCCGAACGCCTCGTTATCATCGTTGGTTTAACTTCTGTGATCTCTGGATTATGCTATATCGTTTGGAACCAAGTCTTCCGTCTAATCTCGGTATCCTTTTTCTGGTTTGATATTCCTCCTCATATTATGGATTTTATCCAAACAGGACTTCCGACGTTATTGGCACTGTTTTCACTACTTATTCCATTTACACTTTCTCTCTGGATGCTTAAAGGTCGGCCCTTCGTATGGGGTTACCGGCCATTTTACCGCTTACTTACCTTCTGGGTCATAATTTTCCTCGGAACTGCGCTAATTCGCAATTATCTCGGACCCTCGATCTGGCCGGTTTCGACCCCTGTAGTCGATGGTGACTGGCATAGCAAAGCAGGTGTGGTCTTGGCGGGCTCATCTCTGCCTACATCCAAATCGACGCCATATTTGTTAGTCGGTAAAATTGGGAGAGAGTCATATCCTCTTTATCATGGAAAAGATGTAAAATCCCCTCGTTGGTCTCCAGACGGTCGAAGCATTGTTTTTACAGACGATGATACGATTAAATTAGTCCATCCGAACAAAAGTGTTCGCACCCTCTGCACAGGAGCAATTCCCTGCTGGTCTACTGACGGAAGATATATCTTTTATCTGCAAACACCCCTTCAACCCCATTCCGCCACCATTATGAGATATGACATGATGACATATGAACACAAGCTCATCCATGAAACGGATGCAATGGTTTTAGCAATGACAACCGATGCCAATGAACGGTTATATTTTATTCAAAGCGATAGTCTTCTTAAGGCTCTCCATCATCAAAAAACAGGAAAGGTTGATTCCATTGAAGTACCAAAACCCGTTGCCATGTCCATGCAAAATCCATCATTAACGGCAACCAACAATGGCTATCTCGTGTTGAGCACAACATACGATTACGAAATCCATATCTATTTGGCTGATTGGGAATGTTTAAGAGTTATTCCTGCTGAGAAGCGCTCCGGCAAAGAAATAAGTCCCAGTGCCCAATCTATCATCTCACCCGATGGTACAGGTTATCTCTGGCCTCGAATCGACGGCGCCTACGAATATCGTGGTTTTATTCCTGCTCATGATCATGATCACCATCACGAACATATCCACCCTGACCACGAGCACTAGACAGCATTTCATCGTTTAGCGGAGGGGGATAATTGCCTAGCAATTAACCCCCACTAAATTCAACGAACGCTCTTCTTAGATCCGTTAGATCCGATTGGATCGCCGCTATCATCTGCCGCGCTTTAGCGGCATCCTCTTCTTTTATTGCCGCTTCCAACTCTTCATATGATCCTTCGAGGTTTTCTCCAACAGCCTCTGCCCCCACCTCTTCCACTTGAGGTTTCAGCCTTTGCCATTGCTGAGGCGCTTGTTTGACTAGACCTTCGGCAATGGTCCAATTGCCGGCATCGATATGAAGTGTTAATTCGCGGAGTCCTGTCTCCAATTGAACGAGTTCTTTTGGAATGGGATTCTTATACTTTCGTTTAAATGATTGGAGTGTATTGATCAACTCATTGGAGTGTTCTTTTTGCTTAAAGAGATTACGATTTTTGACGGCTTCTTCAATGCCGATGAGATGCATCTCGACGCCTCTAAATTCATCACGCTTTATCTTCTCACGGGAGAGCTTATGCTTTAAATCGGACCAGTCATTATTTAGCTGCACGAGCAACTCATTAGCTCTGGCCCACTGGTTATCACCCAACCGATATATGGCTAAGGCTTGGGTTTCCATGGCAGTAAACTCCCTTGGAAGCTCGCTTTTTTCATTCCGTTTTTGATTCTGGCGACGCTGAGGTGCTTGTCGAGGAGAATTACCGCCCCAACGACATCCTGTACTGCTCAGCAGAATTATTAATGTCATACCAATGAAAACCCATCGACGCATCTTCTATATCCCCTTTTCTCTCCTTTCCTTTATTATTTCAACCTCATCCGTCATGCATTCCATCCAGGGTATAAAAAAACGCCTTGCGGCGTCCTTTCGAAAACAGAATAAAGGCCTTGATTATTTAACCACGAAGAGCACGAAGTACACGAAGAACCAAATTAATTCAGCAAGATAGGAGTCAGAAGACAGGAGCCAGTATTCAGAATGCTCTGGAACAGTTATTGCGTCGATTCAAGGATTACGGTTATTATGACTAATAACTACTGAATTCCGACTCCTGAGTAATCTCAATAATCATATAATTATAATAACCTCTTACAGTCCACTCTCACCCTTTGCGTCTTTGCGCCTTT
>OBJA01001676.1_pt1 | contig 14545 bp, 8 predicted proteins | sample 1519751 | NCBI WGS metagenome assembly OBJA01 (sample SAMEA3881238, study PRJEB22517) | soil metagenome | biome: lake sediment; feature: soda lake sediment; material: sediment, water from around vicinity | place: India | collected 2013-12-23 | depth 3 m | reverse complement strand
CAGAAAATAATTCCCTGTTCGGCCAATACCTCCCTGAATGTGGTTTTTACAGAAACGCTGTCGAGAACCGCATCCACAGCCACCCCCGCCAAATGTTTCTGTTCCTCAAGCGGGATGCCCAGTTTATTGAACGTTTCCAGCAATTCGGGATCCACCTCATCGAGGCTTTCGTACTGCGGCTTCTTACGGGGTGCCGCATAGTAACTGATGTCCTGAAAATCAATCGGCGGGACCTTCAGATAAGCCCAGTCGGGCATTTTCATCTTTAACCATTTGCGGTAGGCATTCAAACGAAAATCCAGCATGAATTCCGGCTCTTTCTTTTTCTCCCAGATTAACCGGATCACATTTTCGTTTAACCCCCTGTCGATTATATCTGTTTCAATATCAGAAAAAAAACCGTATTTATATTCCCCCTGGGTTACTTCCGATAATATTTTATCCTGATCTGTCATTTCAATCCTTTTTTGTTATTAACAACCCTTTTATTGAGACTGTTTATAAATAAATTGCAAAGATATAAAAGTATAGGTAATTTTGTTCTTTTAAAGAACTATTGAATACTTAATTGTCTTTTATTAACAAAGAAATAAGCTAACAGTTCGGTGCATCACGGGGAATTCCTGCCGTGGGGTGTATGCATGAACATTACCTTGAAAAAAAATATTTGCGCTGAGATGAAAAACGATAACAAACAAACCCCGATAGCAGAATTGGGTGAATTCGGGCTGATAGAACGGTTAACAAAACAAATTCAGTTAAGAAATAAAAGCACGCTGAAGGGAGTAGGCGACGATGCGGCAGTAATGAATTACGGCAGTAAATGCGTTGTGTTTTCAACCGATCTGCTTACCGAGGGCATTCATTTCAACCTGATGTATGTGCCGCTAAAGCACCTGGGATACAAGTCGGTTGTTGTAAACCTTTCCGATATATATGCCATGAATGCCCGTCCCCTTCAGATTACTGTTAACCTCGCCTTGTCGGGAAAGTTTTCGGTGGAGGCTGTTGAAGAATTGTATACGGGCATTTACCAGGCCTGCGAAAACTATGGGGTTGATCTGGTAGGCGGCGATACTACAAGTTCGCTCACCGGCCTTACAATCAGCATCAGTGCCTTGGGTGAAGCCGATGAAAAGGACCTGGTTTACCGCAGTGGCGCCCGCCCCGGTGACTTGCTGTGTGTTTCGGGCGACCTGGGAGGGGCATATATGGGCCTCCAGCTCCTGGAGCGTGAAAACGAAGTTTTTAAAGTGAACCCCAAAATGCAGCCCCAGTTGCAAGGTTACGATTATATACTGGGCCGGCAATTAAAGCCCGAAGCACGCATGGACATAGTTAATGCCTTTGAAAAGCTGCAGATAAAACCTACATCCATGATCGACATTTCCGATGGCCTTTCTTCCGAAATTATGCACCTGTGTAAAAATTCAAAGACCGGATGCCGGCTGTTCGAAGAAAAGGTGCCTCTCGACAACCAGACAAAAGAAATGGCTGCAGAACTGAACATCAATCCACTGGTGGCAGCCCTGAATGGCGGTGAAGATTACGAATTGCTCTTTACTGTGGCACCTGAAGACGCTGCAAAAATTAAAAACGATCCCGATTTTACTGTAATCGGTGAAATGACTGACCCCTCACAGGGTACCCTGTTAATTACTACGGGCGGCTCCGAAATACCCCTGCACGCACAAGGATGGAAGCACCTGGGGGAATAGACAAGCAGGAGTAATAGCACTACAATACCGTCTCCTTTTAAAGTTGTGGGATGGTTTTTCTTATTGTGTACAGTTATGAAGGTTCAGGCAAAGGCAGCGACGAAGAGAAATACATTTACGACTGCAGCCACAGACACCAACCTTGGTAAAATTTCCGGACCGGCCCTGTAGCAGGCCGTTTATACAACCCGTAAAATGTGCAACAGAATGAGTTTTTGGGCATGCTCTTGTACAGGTTTAATTCAGCATTAATTCAGTATAGACTCAATGTAAATTCAATTATAATTGAATTTACATTGAATTAATATTGAGTTTATATTGAATTTACATTGAATTTAATCTGGAGAAGGTATAGCTGATTTATTCTTCCGGCATACAAATTCGGGCACGAAAGTCGGTGCCAGGACAAAAGATTTCTTAGGCGAAAGCAGGTCGCCAGGCAGCTTTGGTTGCAGGAAGATTTAAACCTTATTTTTTTGGACAAACCTTAGTAGGCGAACGTATGCCCCGGCTTTTATGGCCTGATTGCCTTTTCGGGGCAGCATTGCAGTGGCTTTGGAAATAAGGGAATAAGGTTCGGATTATGCGGAGTTGTGATTGGGTTGGTTGTATAAACCAGGTATTGGGTAAGAAAAACCATTGCCGGATTTCAAAATAAACTGAGTATTTCAAAATCCGGCAACGGCATTAACAGCCTGAGCGGGAATTAATCGGGCAAATAACCTCTTATTATTCCCCGTTTTGAATCTTTTACAAACAGGAGTACTTCGTCCCGTTCCTGTGAGGCAGGCATTTCGGCTTCAATTATTTCAACGGCCTGCGCGGGATTGAGCCCTTTTTGGTAAATGTACCTGTAGATATCCTGTACTTCGCGGATTTTTTCATTTGTAAAGTTACGTCGCCGCAATCCGATTGAATTGATACCCACATAAGCCAGGGGTTCGCGGCCCGCTTTAATGAACGGAGGGACATCTTTTCGTACGAGCGACCCGCCGGCAACCATTACATGCGATCCGATACGGCAGAACTGGTGTATTCCGGTCATTCCCGATACAATGGCCCAGTCGTCGATAATGACCTCGCCGGCAAGTTGGGTATTGTTGCCCAGGATTACGTAATTTCCAACATAACAGTCGTGAGCTATGTGTACGTAAGCCATTAACAGGTTGTTGCTGCCAACCACGGTTTTTCCCTTTGAAGCTGTACCTTTGTTAATAGTGACGTATTCACGGATTGTGTTGTTGTCGCCAATTTCCACAGTGGTATATTCTCCCCGGTATTTCAGGTCCTGGGGAACTGCACCTATTACTGCTCCCGGAAAAATGTTACAGTTTTTTCCTATGCGTGTTCCTGAAAGAATTGTTACACTTGAGCCGATGCGGGTGCCTTCTCCGATAACAACATCCCGGTCGATTGATACAAAGGGCTCGATGACGACATTTTCTGCAACTTTTGCATCGGGGTGTACGTAAGCAAGTGGTTGTTTCATAATAATTACACTGATTCTGTGTTGTTTACCTTTTGTTTAACTAATTGAGCCATAAATTCACCCTCTGCCACTACCCGGCTGCCCACGTAGGTTATCCCTTTCATGATGGCCATCCCGCGGCGGATGGGTGAAGTTAGCGTAAGTTTAAATATAAGTGTATCGCCGGGCACTACCTTTTTTCTGAATTTGACATTATCGATACGGATAAAATAGGTAGAGTATTTTCCTTCAAGGGTACTAAGTACCAGAATTCCGCCTGTTTGGGCCATGGCTTCAATAAGCAGCACACCCGGCATAACAGGTTCACCGGGGAAATGCCCCTGGAAGAACGGCTCATTTTGAGTGACATTTTTTATGCCAATTATCTCCTTATCGGTTTTTGATATTATTTTATCGACAAGTAAAAACGGATACCTGTGGGGTAGAAAATCCTTAATCTGGTTGGTATCAAAAAGGGGCAGCTCATCGGGATTGTATTCGGGGACTTCTCTGAGCGATTTTTTATAGGCCTCCTTGAGCGCCTGGGCAAACAGGGTGTTGGGCCGGTGGCCAGGTTTATAGGCAATTATTCTGCCTTTAATGCGCTTGCCGCACAGGGCCAGGTCGCCAATTACATCCAGCAGTTTATGCCGTGCGCATTCATTGTCGAAATGCAATTCCAGGTTATTCAGTATTCCCTGGGGCTTCACTTCCACCCGGTCGTGGTTAAACAGATCGGCCAGCCGGTTGAGTTCGTCCTGGCCAACTTCCTTGTCGATTATAACAATGGCGTTGTTAAGCTCCCCCCCTTTAATCAGGTTATTTTTTAACAGGAATTCAAGTTCGTGGAGAAATACAAAGGTACGGCAGTTTGCAATTTCATCCTTGAATTCACTTATCGATTCAAGGGTGGCAAACTGGTTGTTTAATACCCGCGATTTAAAGGATATCAGAACATTGATCCGGTAATCGTTATCGGGCAGGGCAATGATTTGAGAACCGGATGCTTCATCGAAAATTTCAATTTTTTCCCCAATTTCAAAATATTCCCGTTCGGCTTCCTGTTCCACTACACCTGCTTTTTCGATGGCTTCCACAAAGTACCGTGAGCTGCCATCCATGATGGGCGCTTCCTCGTTATCCACCTCTATAAGCACGTTGTCAAGGTCCATCCCTGTGAGTGCTGCCAGGGCATGTTCGATTGTACCGATGCGGGCTCCGTTGTATTGGAGCAAGGTGCCGCGGGAGGTATCGATTACCAGATCCACATCGGCATCAATTATTGGCGATCCTTCCAGGTCCACCCTTTTGAATTTAAATCCATGATTTTCGGGGGCCGGCAGGAAATTCATCGTAACATTTACTCCCGTATGCAGGCCTTTTCCCTGAATCTTAAAAGATTTAGCTAAAGTCTTTTGCTTTACCATGCTTTTAGAAATTTACTTAGAATCGGCAGAATCAGCCTTTTTCAATGATTTTACGTCTTTTTGAAGCTGTATGACTTCTTCCCTTAGTTTGGGCAGGTTCCGGATAACGATATATGTTTTTATTGCCTCTTTGTAATTAACGGCCGGCGAAGATAAAACAGTTTCATTGTCTTTTATTGATTTGCTGACCCCCGACTGGGCACCGATCTGAACGTTGTTGCCGATTGTAAGGTGACCTGCCAGTCCGACCTGGCCGGCAAACTTGCAGTTTTTGCCAACTTTGCAGGAGCCGGCAAGTCCGGTCTGCCCGGCAATTACTGTATTTTCACCGATTTCACAATTATGGGCAATTTGTACAAGGTTATCGATTTTTGCCCCCTTGCGAATGATAGTTGACCCGAAGGTGCCACAGTCGATTGCCGTATTGGCCCCAATTTCCACATCATCTTCAAGCACCACATTGCCAAGTTGCGGGATCTTTTTATAGGTTCCGTCTTCCTGGGGTGCAAAGCCAAATCCATCGGACCCGACTACTGCCCCTGCATGCAATATGCAGTTGTTGCCAATAACGCAATCGTCATAGATCCGAACCCCTGCATAAATGATGCAGTTTTCTCCTACCGTTACATTGTCGCCAATAAATACCTGGGGGAATATTTTTGTATCGTTACCTACCGAGGCGTTGCGGCCAATACTTGTAAAGGCCCCAATATACACATCGGTTCCTATTTTGGCAGTTTCATGAATGTGCGAAGGATTTTCGATTCCCTTGCGACTGTCTTTTTTAGCCTTTTCATACAGATCGAGAAGTGAACCAAATGCCTGGTAGGCATCTTTTACCTTTATCAGGGTTGTTTTTATTTCCGACCTGGGCTGAAATGTGTTGTTGACCAATACAATGGATGCATTGGTTTTATATATGTAACTTTCATATTTTGGATTGGCAAGAAAAGAGAGGGTTCCGGGTTTACCTTCCTCAATTTTCGATATGCCAGATACCTTGACATTGCTGTCGCCAACGACTTCACCGTTCAGAAAAGCAGCAATGTCTGTAGCTTTAAATTCCATTAATCATTTTTTTTGCGATGCAAATATAGGTTTAAACTAATTAATGTCCAATTCTTTTGGATAACAGGCAAAATATTTACGTACCGTTTTTGTTAAAACAGAAAGGTTAATATCAGATGCTTTGCCCATATCTTTAACCTTTCCGTCTTTAAATAAAATCTTAATTGTTTCAGTGTTCTGGTTGTATGCATTGTTGGTTATTTCACCTGTAATCAGGAAATAATGGGACAGGCTGGGGTTGCCGGTAATTTTTTTTGTGATCTGCTGCAGTTTTTTTTCTTTCCATTTTTCGGATACAGGGATATCCTCCAGCTCGATGCGGAACAACTTGCGGTTTATGAGGCGTTGTGCCAGTTTTGAAAGTACCGGGTCGGGGTGCATCTGCCATTCTTTTATAGATGTTAAAATGTCGTTGTCGTCGAGTAAAGCATACCATTCGAGGATATTTTGGTTGCCAACCTGGATGTTATTTGAAAAATCGCCGATTGTAAAGCCATTTTTCAGAAATAGGAGCAGGGTAGGGGTTGCAAACACTTCGTTTCCCGACGCCAGGAGCTCTTTAGCTCTTTTCAGGACATTAATAAGAAGGAATTCTGCCGAAACCACCGTTTTATGAAAATAGACCTGCCAGTACATAAGCCGGCGGGCTATCAGGAACTTTTCGATCGAGTAAATTCCCTTGTAGTCTACAGCAAGCTGATCGTTCCATACCGTAAGCATTTTAATGATGCGGTCGATTCCTACCACTCCTTCTGCCACTCCGGTAAAAAAACTGTCGCGGCTCAGGTAATCGAGCCGGTCCATGTCGAGCTGGCTGGCAACCAGTTGGTGGAGGAACTGTTTTTTATACCGGTTTCGGAAGATGTCGATGGCCAGGTTGAGTTTGCCGTTAAACTGCCGGTTCAGTTCGTTCATCATCATCAGCGAAATTTCTTCGTGTGAGATATCAACAAGGGTCTTTTCAAGTACATGGGAAAACGGAGCATGCCCAATATCATGGAGCAGGATCGCCAGGGTAACAGCATCGGCTTCGAGTTCGGTTATCTGGTGCCCCTTCAGGCGTAACACGTCGATTGCCTGCCGCATCAGGTGACTGGCTCCCAGGGCATGCTCGAAACGCGAATGGTTGGCACCCGGATAAACCATGAAGGAAAGGCCCAGTTGCTTGATTCGTCTTAGGCGCTGCAGGTAAGGATGTTCCAGCAGATCAAACACCATCTCCGAGCGCAGTGTGATAAATCCAAATACAGGATCGTTTATTATTTTTTTCTTGTTCAGATAATATTCAGTCACTTATTTTCTTTTACTTTCGATGCTAAAAATACAAAAGTTTAATTAATTCGATTTAAGGCATTTATCATACCTTTAAATATTTGTATTTTATCAGGAATTTACTATTTTTGCGCTGATTTTCATAAAAACCTGAATTAGGGGACCTAAGGTTCCCTATTTTGTTAAGGCTTATAATGGTAGATACGAAGAAAATAGAGCAATTGGTTAACGAGAAACTTGAAAAGGAAATGTTCCTTGTCGAAGTGCATGTAAGTGCTTCTAATGTTATCAGGGTTTCTATTGACAGTTACAATGGTGTTACAATCGATCATTGTGTAGCCATAAGCAGGCATATTGAGCATAATCTGGATCGCGAGGAAGAGGATTTTGAGCTTCAGGTGTCTTCCCCCGGATTATCAGAACCCTTTAAGGTGAAAGAGCAGTATCTTAAGAATGTCGGGCGCCAGGTTGAGGTTGATACCCAGGATGGCAGGAAACTTGCAGGAATTCTCAAGGCTGCAACTCCCGATGATATTATTGTTGAGTCTTCAACCCGTGAAAGGGTGGAAGGACATAAAAAAAAACAGTTAATTGTTAACGAGCATAAAATTGAATACAGCGAAATAAAAAGCGCAAAAGTTGTAGTTTTATTTAAATAGAAAGTAGCAATGGAAAATATAAGCCTTATAGATACTTTTGCCGAATTCAAGGAATTAAAAAACATCGACCGCGTCACAATGATGAGTGTCCTTGAAGATGTTTTTCGGAGTGTGCTGATAAAACAATTTGGCACGGATGAAAATTTTGATGTGATTATTAACATCGATAAAGGTGACTTTGAGATATGGAGAAACCGGGCAGTGGTGGAAGACAGCGAATTGGAGGATCCCAACCTTCAGATATCCCTTTCGGAGGCAAAAAAGATTGACGACGATTATGAAGTGGGAGAAGAAGTTACCGATGAGGTTAAATTGCTGGATTTCGGCCGGCGTGCAATTTTAAACCTGCGGCAGAACCTTGCCAGTAAAATTATGGAGCTGGAAAAGGATCATATATACGGTAAATACAAGGATAAAATAGGAGACATCGTTACCGGAGAGGTTTATCAGGTCTGGAAAAAGGAAATTCTAATTCTGGATGATGAAGGCAACGAGCTTATCCTGCCCAAATCAGAACAAATTCCCTCCGACTACTTTCGAAAAGGCGATACAGTGCGTGCCATCGTTTATAAAGTGGAACTCAGAAATAACAATCCGCTAATTATCTTATCCCGTACTGCGCCTGTATTTCTTGAGCGGTTGTTTGAACTTGAGATACCTGAAATCTTCGATGGTTTGATTACAATTAAAAAGATTGTACGCGTTCCGGGCGAACGCGCCAAAGTGGCTGTGGAATCCTACGACGAACGAATTGACCCGGTGGGGGCATGTGTGGGAATGAAGGGTTCGCGCATTCATGGTATTGTCCGCGAGTTGAGAAATGAAAATATCGACGTTATTAACTATTCTGCCAATACACAATTATTTATTAAGCGTGCATTGAATCCTGCAAAAATTAATAACATCAAATTGAACGAAGCGAATAAAAAAGCCGATGTATATCTTAAACCCGAGGAAGTTTCACTTGCTATTGGCAAAGGGGGGTTAAACATCCGGCTGGCAAGCCAGCTGACAGGATACGAGATCGATGTATATCGCGAGACACAACAGGACGACGATGATGTGAATCTGGATGAGTTCGCAGACGAAATCGAAGGTTGGATTATTGATACCCTAAAGGGAATCGGCTGCGATACAGCTAAAAATGTGTTAAATATTCCGCGTAATGAACTGATCAAACGAACCGACCTGGAAGATGAAACAATTGATGATGTGCTTAAGATTTTGAAATCTGAATTCGAATAAAAAAAAACATCCAAAAACAAACTACTGTTGAAGCTTTTGGCTAAACTTGCAGAGGCATAATTTTTTGGAGATAGAAAAGGAAAAATTAGAATATGGTATTAGGCAAGACAATAAGGCTTAGCAAACTTGCGAGAGAGTTTAATGTGGGAATCCATACAATTGTGGATTTCCTGCACAAAAAAGGGCATGATTATGACTCAAACCCAAACACAAAAATCTCGGAGGAAGCTGTAGCCCTGCTTGAAAAGGAGTATAAAATCGATCTGAACCTTAAAAAGGAATCAGAAAAGATCATTCTTAAAAGTCATCGGCCCAAACAGGAGGTTATTACTATAGATGATAAGCCTGAAGAAGAAATTGATGAAGAGGATGACTACGAGGAAGAAGCTCCCAAAGCTGCTCCCAAAAAGACAACACCCCCGATAATTAAAAAGAAGGAACGGGAAGAGGCGCCGTTTGAAAAAACTAAACACGAAGACAGGATAAAAATTGTTGGAAAGCTGGATCTGGAAAGTATTAATAAGCCTTTGAAAAAAGAGATAAAAGCAGAAGAGGAAAAAACTGCGCAGGAGCCACCCGCTGAGGAAGCTCCTAAAACTGAAGAAAAGCCTGCCGAACCGGATAAACCTATCGAAAAAGAAGTAGAAAAACAAATAGAAGAAGAGGAAGTTCAGCCCGAAAAACCTGCCGAAGAAGCAGAAGAAACGGATGCGGAAAAACCAAAACAAGAAACCATTGAAACCGGAGTGCCTAAAGTGGAAGAATTGAAAGTAATCGGGCGAATCGATCTAGATGCGCTGAACCAGAAAACGCGTCCTGCCAAAAAGACAAGAAAAGAACGGGAAAAAGAACGCAGAGACCGGAAACGATCGAAAACCAGTCCCGTTAAACCGGAAGAAATAATTCCTGAACAGCCCATTCAAAAAGCGCAGGATGAAGAGTCAGTTAAAAAAGAGGACGATGTAATAAAAGCTAGAGCCGGAAAACTGAACGGTCCGACAGTAATTGGCAGAATAGAGCTGCCTGATAAAAAGCTCAGAAAGCAAAAAGATATAGCCGAAGAAGCACTTCAGAAAAAAAGGCGCAAAAGAATTAAAGAAACCGGAAGGATTAAACTTGAAGACAAACCCCAGGAGCGTTCTAAGTTAGAACCAAAATTACAAAAGGCCGGAGGTAAAAAGAAAAAGGTTCTTTTGAAAAAAGAGGTAGACGAAGGCGAAGTACAAAAGCAGATTAAAGATACACTGGCCCGGCTTACATCCAAAGGAAAATCGAAAGGATCGAAACACCGGCGTGATAAAAGGGCTGCAATCAGTGAACGTAAGCATGCCGATCAGGAGCGAAACATTGAAGATAAGAAGGTTCTTAAAGTTACCGAATTTGTTTCGGTAAGCGAATTGGCAACAATGATGGATGTGAATGTAAACCAGGTAATCTCAACCTGTATGAGCCTTGGTTTATTTGTTTCAATTAACCAGCGGCTTGATGCAGAAACATTATCGGTTGTTGCCGATGAATTTGGCTTTAAGGTGGAATTTGTAAGTGCCGATCTGCAGGATTCCTTCGACTCTGACGAAGATGCAGAATCGGATCTTCTTCCACGCTCACCCATTGTAACGGTTATGGGACATGTCGACCACGGAAAAACTTCTTTGCTCGACTACATCCGCAGTACCAACGTAATTGCCGGCGAGGCAGGTGGTATTACCCAGCATATAGGGGCTTACCATGTTAGCCTTGAGGACGGCCGTGAAATAACATTTCTCGATACCCCCGGTCATGAGGCCTTTACAGCTATGCGTGCCCGAGGAGCCCAGGTCACCGATATTGCCATTATTATTGTGGCTGCCGACGATAACGTTATGCCCCAAACGGTGGAAGCAATCAACCATGCAAGCGCTGCTGGAGTGCCCATCGTGTTTGCAATTAACAAGGTGGATAAGCCAAATGCCAATGTTGAAAGGGTTAAGGAAGAATTGGCAAACATGAATTACCTGGTTGAGGACTGGGGAGGAAAATACCAGTCGCAGGATATTTCGGCCAAGATGGGCACCGGGGTTGATGAACTTTTGGAAAAGGTGCTGCTTGAAGCTGAACTGCTTGAATTGAAAGCCAACCCCAACAGAAGAGCCAAAGGTACAATTATTGAATCAACCCTCGACAGAGGCCGTGGATTTGTGGCTACAGTACTTGTTGAAACCGGTACTCTCAAAACAGGGGATATTGTATTGGCTGGCCAGTACTTTGGCCATATCAAAGCCATGTTCAACGAACGAAATCAGCGTATCGATAAAGCAGGCCCGGCTGAACCTGCCATTATCCTGGGCCTTGATGGGGCACCACAGGCAGGTGACAAATTCAATGTCATGGAAAATGAACGCGATGCACGAAACATTGCCAATAAACGTGAGCAGCTTGCACGAGAGCAGGGGCTGCGTACCCAGAAACATATTACACTTGATGAAATTGGCCGTCGCATTGCCATTGGAAATTTCCAGGAACTTAACCTTATAATAAAAGGAGACGTAGATGGTTCCATTGAAGCACTTTCCGATTCACTTATCAAGCTTTCGACTGAAGAAATCCAGGTGAATATCAAACATAAGGCTGTAGGTCAGATTTCAGAATCGGATATCCTGCTTGCTGCAGCTTCTGAAGCCATAGTAATTGGCTTCCAGGTGAGGCCTTCATTGAGTGCACGAAAACTTGCCGAAAAAGAACAAATTGATATCCGGCTCTATTCAATCATTTACGATGCCATTAACGAAATAAGGGCTGCAATGGAAGGTATGCTCTCGCCCGATATCAAGGAGGAAATCACCGGCACTGCCGAGGTTCTTGAAATCTTTAAGGTGACAAAAGTAGGTACGGTTGCCGGTTGTATTGTGCGGGACGGAAAAATAACCAGAAATTCAAAAATCAGGGTTATACGCGATGGTATTGTAATTTATACCGGTAACCTGGGGTCACTCAAACGATTTAAGGAAGATGTCAAAGAGGTAAAGAATGGCTATGAATGTGGCCTGAACATCGAAAACTTTAACGACATGAAGGTGGGTGACCATGTAGAAGCTTTCCAGGAAGTGGAAGTAGCAAAGCAACTCTGATGATGCACAGGTGAAAATAATAATTGAAAAATGCGGATCTGCTTTATAATAAAAAGCAGATTCGCATTTTTTGTATTGGCTGCTTTCGATACATTGATTCTTTGCCGCCTCCCAAAAATTGAAGGTTACGTAATGTGTTAATTCTCAAATTAAGTTATCAACACTTAACCCTTCATTATTCTTTTTTAAAAAAAATAATCGAGTAAATCAATTTTGTAGTTTTGAAGAAAATTCAGGAAAAGATGAAACGATACCTGTTAATGGTTTTTATTCTTATTCTTGCAGCCGCCTCCGGATACTACTATTTTTCTCATGAACGGACAAGTTTTTCGAAAGATTCTTCTGTTTATAAGGCAATTCCCCTGTCGGCGCCCTTATTCCTGGAGGTGAATTCAGCAAAGTCGGTTTCGTTCAGCAATGCAATCATTCATGAGTTGCGGGAAGCCGGAATAGGAAAAGTATGGTTTGATTTTTTACATAAGGCCGACTCGTTGGTTAGCACTACCGAAAAGTTGCCCAAAAGCCTGCTTACTTCTCCTTTTATAATTACCTGGGGCCATACCGGGCGGAACCAGATGGTGCCTTTGCTGATAACAAAGGCCGAATCAGAAAACAGGCAGCATTCATTTGAAGAGTTTATTTTGGCCCTCTATCCACCAGCAAGTTCTTCATACAGCCAAAAAAAATATGGAATACATACTATAACCCAGGTAAACAATGGCAACACGGCTGAGCCTGTATTTTACACATTTGCAAACGGCCTGTTGTTGGTAAGTACCAAACAGATATTGATCGAACAGGTAATCCTGCAGATGTCAACTCCAGGTATTCTAAAAAGTCCCTACTTCAGAGAAGTGAACCACAATGCCGGTTCAGGAGGAGTAGCCCTGTTTATAAATCATTCACGTTTCGAGAGCTTTTTTGGGAATATTCTGAACCGGAAAACGGTTGAACGCACCGATGAATTTGGTGCAACCGTGCGTTTCCAACCTGCAGCACAGGCATCAAAGTTCAGCGAATATGCTGCCTGGAGTGAATTGGATTTCCGGTTTAAAAACGATCATGTATTGCTGGGTGGAATTACTGCTGCCGACGACTCATTGAACCATTTTCTTTCTGTATTCACCGACCAGCAACCCGTACGTTCGCGTGCCGGAGAAATGCTGCCGGTAAATACATCCTTTTTTTGCAGCTATTCGTTTTCTAATAAAAATGCCTTTTTTGAACGTTTGGAGGCTTTTTATACTCATTCCGACAGTTATTACCATCGCGAGGAACGCATGAAACGTTTCGAGAGAGGGTTGCGAACCGATGTACGCAACTTTTTCGTGCAGCTTTTAAACAATGAGGTTGTAGTGGCTGCAGGAACTATTCCTGTAAATCCTGACAATAAAAATGTATATTTTATCTTTAATATCCAGAATAAGTCGACAGCCGAGGAGCAGCTAAATAAATTAATATCGGGTTATGCCGTGCGTGTTGATAAGGAACCCGGAGATTTTGTGACTGAATTTTCAATAGAAAATGATGTAAGGTACCAGGTGTATAGGTTTCCATATCCCTCATTTCCCGGATTATGGCTTGGAAGTCCGTTTACAATGGCCGATGCCAGGTACGTTACAATATACAACAACTATATGGTGTTTGCCAATACCGAAGAAGGATTAAGGGAATATTTGCGGAACATGATTTTAGGTACAACCCTGGCGAGCAATGCAGGTTACCAGAAATTCAGCCGGAACAATCCCAACCGGGCCAACCTCAACGTCTTTGTCGATGTCAACAGGGCATTCGGTTACCGCAATGCGCTTTTCTCAGAAATGTTATTAAAGCCTGTGAATGAAAAAGAAGAAAGCATACGGAAATTCGGTATGTTTAACTGGCAGGTTCAGAACCAGAAATCGGTTTATTTAAACTCAGTAGCTGTTTCATTTCAACCGGTTTCGGGAGAAGAGGCAAAAACTGCCTGGCAAAGTGTAGTGGGCCATCCGGTCAGGATAAAGCCTCAGCTTATGATAAACCATAACGATCGGGGATCGCATGATATTATATTTCAGGACAGTCAAAATTATCTGCAGCAGGTTTCTCCCATGGGCAGAGTCCGGTGGAGCATCCCGTTAACGGGCCCCATCCTGTCTGAGATCTACCAGGTTGATGTATTCAAGAACAGAAGGCTGCAATACCTTTTTAATACAAAAGAAAAGCTTTACCTAATCGACCGCGATGGAAATAATGTTGCTCCTTTTCCCATTACGCTTCCCTCCCCGGCTACAAATGGGGTAAGCGTATTTGATTACGACAACAGTCGCAATTACCGGTTCTTTGTGGCCGGAGAAGATGGCAGGATTTATGTTTATGATCACGAGGCAAAAATGGTTAAAGGATGGAATTTCGACAAAACCCAACATCCGGTTACCACCCCGGTGCAGCATTTGCGGATATCGGGGAAAGACTTCATTGTTTTTAAAGATCAGCAGACCATTTATATCGTGGACCGTCAGGGCGAACCGCGCGTTTCTGCTCCTGTTCGTTTTGAGAATTCCACGAATCCTTTGGTGTTTAACCTCCATGGGAAGCCAAA
>OBJA01001675.1_pt1 | contig 14553 bp, 16 predicted proteins | sample 1519751 | NCBI WGS metagenome assembly OBJA01 (sample SAMEA3881238, study PRJEB22517) | soil metagenome | biome: lake sediment; feature: soda lake sediment; material: sediment, water from around vicinity | place: India | collected 2013-12-23 | depth 3 m | reverse complement strand
GCTAGCCTGTTTTACTCCATATTCCCGTGCTATGCTCTTCTGACTTCCTTCTCCTCGCTTGTATTTTTCTACTGCTTCCAATTTCTTGTTATAACTAGTTCCTTTTCTTCCCATAGATAAACTCCCCTTTGCGTAGTCCTGATTTTTTTATTTCAGGTGTCTACTCAAAGGGGAGCATATCAATAATGGCAGCCTCTTTTCACATTAAGTGAGAGATAACCCAGTAATCCACCATGATTCTTAATTTAGCTTCAAACGACTGACACCTATTTCCCTCTAGTCTTCGGCTTTAGGGATTTTTGGTGACGCCGTCAGCGTTTATTTTTGGCGAATTCTTGTGAACAAAGGTTTTACAACAAGTTTCCATGCAAGAATCTGCATTCGCCGTAGGAACGCTTGCATGTTGAGGTGCATCGATGTTGTCAGGGGCCTGAGACGCCCAAGTGTCGGATGCAACTAGAATTTCTGAAGCTTTACATACATTCCCTTGATCCCAGTAATGACAGTTGTCAATACTACAATAAATATTTGACACTGTTTTCACTCCTCTCTTTTAGGCGATTTCACAATTCCATGAACTTCTCATTTTGATACAATATATTGATAGCGAAATCTGGGCCAAACACCTATATTGTGTCAAATTCTTACTGAAGGCAATTATGAAACTCGCTCATTTGCATATATTCTTGGCATCACAATTTAACTTTATTCCACACACACCTAGAAACTTAGCACATCCTCCACAAATGTATAAGTTGCCTTCTTTTTTATCCTCTATACAAACACATCTTTCTCATCAGCCGATTCCATAATTATTCATGTCCTGAAAGACAAGCCTAATCGCCCTTGAAACCCCCAACTCATACCTATAAACACCAGAATACTTCCTTCTACTTTGAAGAAAAATACTCGATGGAAAGGAGGTGAACTATTGAACAATAATCAATTGCAGGGTACACTATCCTCTATGAAGAGCCTCATTAGTCAACTACGACAACAAGAATATGCCAATGCGGAGATGGCGCAGGAGCTCTCTGCTGTTGAAAATCAAAACCAGAATATGCTTGCCAATAGTGGCAATCCTCAATTACAAAACATGGCAAATAAAGAAGGCCAGGCCGCTTCTATGATGAATCAGTTAAATAACCTGGAATCAAATGCAGGCCAGAAACTCTCTCAGTTGGAACAGATGGTTAACGAATTGGAGAATAGTCTATCCTAAAAAACAAAAGGGCCGATAAAGTAAGCCACTGAAAAACCATCTTATATAGAAGATTGACCTACAATATATAGTGATTAGCTATTTTTAGGCTATCAATATAGTGTAGGTCAATTTTAAGTCTCCATATTTTTCAATTGCCCCCCGATAAAGGCACCCTTTATAGTCTGTTCTGGCACAACTTTAGTGTATGGTGAAGCAATTTAGCATCTCCCCATCTACCATGACCTGGGACAACGATTTGAGCCTCTTTGAAGCGCTGCAATACCTTTCTTACAGAAAATAGCCACTCCGCCAAGTTGGCGTCAGCCGTATTGCCTAGATTCTTCGAGTCTAAAGACTTAACCATACAACCTCCGAATAGCAGTTTAGATTCAGGTAGGTAAACAACAAAGTTGTCAGGCGAGTGAGACTCACCCGGATAATAAATCCAGATGCTCCCCTCCAGTAACTCGAAGCAACCGTCCGAATTAACTTCAAATATACATGTGGGTTTGAAATATGGTTCATTATGACCATCATAAAATACTCGATTGGCTGGACCCGCAAGCCAACTTAGCAACAATTCCCGGGATGCTTCCCCTTTTTCATCCAATAATTCACAGGTCAGTTTAGATCCGTAAATTGATATACCCTCTTTACGCAGATATGCGTTCCCTCCAAGGTCGTCTACATGGAAACCAGTATTAACTGCAATCATTTCTGTCGGATTCCACTTCCCACGGATCCACTCCACCATCTGTTGTGTTGCTTCTGACGTATAAGGGGTGTCGATCAAGATGACAGTTTCTCCTTTTCGTACCACCAGGCTGTTGGCAGGCCACGGAAACTCATGATTGAACAAGTATACATCGGGCGTTAGCATCTCAACAAACAAGTACTCCGCAATCTTCTCCTGACCAGTCGCATATGAGTTAAGTGCTATAAGAAAGGCCAAGACAATCCAGAGTATGATCTTTATCATTATTCCTTTCTCCCCAATCTTTTACTCTAGTTCATTTTTCATGATATTTTCAAAGCGTTTATTACTGATTGGATGATGACTTATGACTCGTCCATTATATACAAAAAGATACAATGAATAACCATATATCCTACGGCATTCACAGGACGATGAGCATATTCCCCAGGAACATACTCTATCATCCCCTGATATCCAGCTTGCTCTATCATCAATGCTTTGATCCTCAAACCTTTGGGGTAATACACTTTGTACCAATAGATTTTTCTACGTAGCTCCAAATGCTTGTTGACGTCCTTATATCCACAAACACCATAATCAGCTATGTTTTCTGATGTAAGGTCAATAATTTTGCACCACGAACACTTGAATCCATCCTTCCCCCTCCGTTTCGTTAGGTAGTTTAATCTTGTTGCCCAACAATCTCCTGGATCATCTTCTTGCTCAGAGAGTTTAGAACCAATTCGTAGGACATATCGATCATCTTTCTTAAGACATCATTCGGCACACTGCCCTCTAGATAAACTGAGTTCCAGTGCTCTTTATTCATATAATAACCTGGAATAATATCCTGATATTGTTCCCGCAGTATCTGCCCGAATTGGGGGTCGCATTTTAAAGTGATGATCGCTTTATTATTTTTATCGCCACCTTGCATGCCAAACATCTTGCCTCGAATAAGATACCTAGTAGCATTCCATTCTACTTTGAAGTCTTTTTCGGCTCCTTTTTTCGCAAGGAAGTAATCGTCCATCCATGGGTAGTTCATCTTCATATCCCCTCACTTATCAGTGCATAACGACCAGATTTCTTCTACAACCTCTGGAATACTCTTTCCGGTGGTGTCAATCTCCCTTCCAATATCTCCGGTCCGCTTAGCCTCGTTTAAGATGTTGTTTAGTTTTCGGTATCGTTCCATCTCCCAATCAAGTCCTTCTCTGCCGCGTTTCATGACCCTCTCTTTTTGCTGTTCTTCATCGCATGTCAGTAAAAAACTCCTTACTATGAGGTTTAGTCTCTCCAATCGACCCGATAGTTGAGTTAGCTGTTGTGGCGTCTCGAAAACATAATTTACAACAAAATGTTCATAACCATTGGAGAGGTGGAACTTAACCAGGTGCTCAATGGTTTGATATAGATACTCAATACGATGTTCATCGTAAATCTTAAAAGGATGCACCGCGCCAATATGATCGCCGTCTAACATGACGGAATGATTAAACTTCTCCAGCAACTCCCATGAGACTGATGACTTTCCGACTCCGACGGAGCCGTTGATGATAATGACCATGCTTACATCATCCCATCGTGTATATTCGGTGTATAATGATAACGCCGCAAGCTATTTGCGTTGACAGCATTTTGATTTATAAACTAAATATTTATGAACGGTGAGTCTGAGATTTCTTATGTATGAAACAGACGCCTTTTGGCGCTATTTATTGTCGATAGTCTATCCGCTTGCAAAACACTATATTTAGTTTATAAATGTTTTAGTCTAAGAGACAACGCAAAAAGCATAGGTGTCTATTTCGTACAAATATAGATTTCAGGCTCTCCGTTCCGTTCCTATATAATAAAAGACGTCGCCTATTTTGTGCCCATTGCTTGTAGCGGATTTGAAACTTCAATCCGTTGGCGCTTCCACAACTCATGATTCGCCCAATCATCCAGCTTTTCAACATAAGTCTGCTCAAGGAGAAAAACGTCATCTTTGGCTTCAACCAATTGATACTCCGAAAGTTCATCATGCATTTTAACGGGGATTATCTTATCATTTGCCAAGTCATAAACTGCAACATATAGATACCCCGACAGATCAATTGGACATTGAGGCTTCGACGAATCGGAAACTGCTGTAAATAGGATATAGTCATCTTCCAGCCAATAATAATTATAACACGATATAGCGCCTATCTTATTCATCTTCGGATAAGTGTATATCTCCAAATCCCATATTGTCCAGGTCCCCGATTCTTCCGCAACGTACTTTTCATTTGGAGAAAAGCAAACTCCGTATGAAGTTTCCCCTGCGCCAATCGGAAGGATGGTTACCAACTTACCGGCGGCACCAAAGACATAGGTACCTGCCTTCTCCCAATCCATCATAAACGGATTATCTTCATTTAAGATAAAATACTGAAGACCCAAGTGCTTTGTCCTCGAAATACGAATGAGTTTTATCTCTGTTTTTTGGCCATTTAACAACCGAAATATGGAGGTATTATCAATACGATAGTCCACCGCTGTTTCCAGTTCAGCTGGCAAATCTAACGCGGATAGTTTAACAAAGCCGTTTTTAAGGTGCATTACCCGTGTAGGGATATCTTCAATATGTATTTTCGTTGCCGCTCTCCCAGGCAAGATTGTTCCCTTCCTCAGACTACCAATAATTGAGCCCATTAGATCGTATAGCTGTGTATCTTCAAGAACTCGAACTTTCACTTCTTCAACTTTTTCTGCTGAGATATCCTTAACTGGAACAGACTTCGTCTCAACGTAAACATTACTTCCTTTTGTCAAATCGGAGGGATTTGCAAATAAAACCAGCACTACAATAAAACATATTAGATTGTAACAAACCGTGACGATAATAAGTGGCTTTATCGCCATCTTTTCTCCTCCTACATGTTAATATTAAGTCTCACCCGTACCATCCTTTATTTTCATTGCCCTAACAAACAAAAACTAAGGCCTCCGGTAAAACCCCACTCTCACTCTACCTTACTCTTATCGTATGTCCCTTTTTTCTTCAATTTTACTTTCTCCCAAAATGGAACCATCCATGTATCCACCATAACAACAAACTGATTAGCTTCTAATTGAAGGGTTTTAATCTCTGTAGGATCTGGTATCGGTTCACCTTCTTCTTATACGTGTCAATGTAAATTTCGAAAAAACTGTCCCTATCCAAAAATCAAATGAGAACAGCTTCTAACATACTTATAAAACGCTCTCACAACAAATTCCTCATCTTCAATTCCAGATACTTATTGATCAAGGGACCGGTCAACTCTTGTGGCAGCACATCCAGAACATTAACATTATAATGCCGCAGCTTGGAAATGGCGTTGTTTCTCTGCAGGATCATCTCACGGCTTGCGGCTTTAACATATAAATCGTTTAAATTAGTTGTCTTTTGGTTTGCGTGTAAGGATAGCAGATTATCTTGCATCAAAATCAATAACACAAAATGTCTCCTCGAAAGCCAACTGATTCTCTTCTTAAAGAGCTCATAATTAATATCATCAAGCATATCTGTGATCAAGATAACCAAGGACCTTTTCTTTTGAGTCTGTTGCAAATAATCAAAGAGTAACAGGTAATTTGACTCTACAAACTCAGGCTCCAATTTAGTGATAAACGGTGTAATTTTTTTAAGGCTGTCTCTTCCCTTGAGTTGAGATATTTCACCGATTACCCGGTCAGAAAACGCTACGACACTTAGAGAATCTCCTGCATTAAAGGCGATATGAGATAAAATAAGTAGTGAGTTTATAGCGTAATCCAGTGTACTTAAACCATACTGTTCTGCGGTCATTAACCTGCCGCAGTCCAAAGCAATTGTAACTTGATTATTGGTCTCCATCTGAAACATCTTTGAGATCGGTCGATTTAAACGTGTACTTGCCTTCCAGTCTATAAACTTAGAGTCATCGTCTTTTTGATACTCCCTTAACGATTCCAGTTCTGTTCCCGCGCCCAACCATCTGGTCTTATCAATACCCATCTTATAATCACGGTTGTTCCGGGTGAGTTTTAAAAAGTGATTCAACCGCTTGATATCGGGATAAACATCGACCGAGACGTTGACGTTCTCATTCTTATCAAAATAAAACAGGCCGAGTTTGGAACATATACGAAGATATAACGATTTTATCTCAAAACTACCTCTACGAGTTGGTCGCAGTAAGAATATGACACATTGTTGCGACATGGCACCCATTTTAATAGCTTTAGCCTCTGTCTGATCCTCAATCCAATGAGGAAGTCCCAACTTAACGAAGGTTACAAATTTCTTGCGGGTTACATTTATTAGGTTTAGATTGATTGTATTAAGCCTTCCGATTGAAAACGGCTTAACTTTTTCAAATACAATGCCATAATTCAAACCGTATAATGTAATTACTATGTCAAAAAGAGCAACAACAAGTATTAAACAATTACACCAAATAGCAACGGCGAAAAGTGAATCACGATAAAAACCCGCGATAAAAAGGAGTAAGGGCAGTATAAATATGCTGACTAACCGTCCGTTTGGAATCGGAATCATCTGGGCACCTCTATCTGTTCAATAATTCGGTTTAAGAAATCGTCAGTCTTCTCTCCTTCGATCTCAGCTTCTGGTTCGATAATAATTCGATGTCTTAGTACCGGCAGTACCATGTCTTTAACATCATCTGGCGTTACAAAGTTACGTTCATTAAATAACGCTTGAATCCGGGCTGTTTGAAACAGAGCAATACTTCCCCTCGGTGACGCACCTAATTCGATGCCGTTATAATCTCTCGTCGCCCCAACAATTCTTGTGATATAGTCAATGATCTTATCATCCACTGTAACGGTTCTAATGAACTCCTTAATCGAGAGAATATCCTCTATGCTGATTATTTGTTGAAGATTAGCTGTTTGGATTTTATCTGCCGTGAACCCGGAACGATAAGCCTTAAGAATGACTTGTTCCTCCTCGATGGCTGGATAATCAATCAACAGCTTCATCAAAAATCGATCTTTCTGCGCCTCAGGCAATGGATAGGTACCTTCCATTTCAATCGGATTCTGCGTAGCGAAACAGACGAAGAATTCGCCTAACGGATATTCGGTTCCATCTATTGTGACGGCCCGCTCTTGCATGGCCTGCAAAAGCGCACTTTGAGTCTTTGCGGGTGCTCGGTTAATCTCATCAGCTAACAATAAATTGGTGAAAACAGGGCCTTTTTTTATCTGAAATTGAGATGTTACACTATTAAAGACTGTTGTCCCAATGATATCCGAAGGCATTAAATCCGGTGTAAACTGAATCCGTTTAAACTTAACGCCCATGATAATACCCAAAGCATTAACAAGCAGCGTCTTTCCCAGGCCAGGAATACCTTCAACCAAAACATGTCCCTCGCTGAATAAAGCCATGATGAAATGATCAATAATATCATCTTGTCCCTTAATGACTTTCTCCAACTCTTTATGGATGGTTAGAAAAACACGAGACACTTCGGCCACACTATACTCTCTCACATTCGCACTTCCTTTTTCATCTTTATCATCGCTTATTTAAACCCAAACGTTTTTTCGTTAACGCTTCTAAAATTTCATCTTGAAGTTGTTCTTTATCAAGCAATAGATTAGTGGAAATACTGCCTCCGGCATCCAAGCATCGCCGAATTTGTTGTTCACTAAATTCAGGAACTACCGAACTGATATATTCGATTATCTGGTCTGATTTATTTGCTTGTATAGATGTTCTAAATCGGAAACCCATCAACTTATTTATCATGTGCTTGAAGTACCCGGTATTGATGCGATCAATGATTCTTGCCGCATTTGTCTTCTGGTAGAAATGGCCAACAGCCCTTAAGTGTTCACTGATAGTCCGCTTAGCATACGGGTCTAATAGCTGCGGCTGACCGAATCTTTTTCCTTGCCAAGCAAAGAATAATAACATGATCCAGATCAATTGCAATGTGACAAAGATCAGCCGATCTTTGAAGAATAAAACCAGAACCGGAGTGGAAGTATCAACAACCTCTCTAAAATCGGAACGAACAACAAAAAACTCTTTGGCAAAATATGGTTTGAATATACTGTTGAAAAAGATAGCGACCTTCTCCATGCACAGGTGTTTATCCTTCAAGAGTTCGCTGTCTGAAAGAACAAAAACCGTACCTTTGCCTTTAGTGATTCCATATAAAAGCGGGCCCATTTCAGTGCTTAGTATGACATTTTCCATCACAAAATCGTCATCTGTCGATAAATACCTAAACGTTTGTTCCGTAAAACCTATCATAAGATTAGTTGAGGATTCATTCACAGTATATATGGATTGAATCGAACTTTCACTTATCTGCGCCGAACTTACTGGATCGCAGTCACTATTTATCCCTACAATAAATAGCACTCCACCTGGTTCAACCCATTGTCTGATTATCTTATCTAACTCCTCTTTATTTGGAACGCAATCCAAATAGATAAGAACACTATTTTTCTGATTCGGCAATGTAGGCCGGTAGTGATTCTCAATTTTGTAACCAAGATTACCATATAACTTATAAAACAATGAGTATTCCCCATGCTCCTGAAACTGGTAGGCTGTATTCCTTGATAAATTAGCGAACAAAAAATAAAGTATAACAAAGAATATGCCAGCTATACCCAAATATGAAACCATATTAAATCGAGTCTTTTCTTTAAGATTCATTTTCTCCCTCAATGTTCCTTTAACCTTTTAAGAAATTCTCATCAAATAGATCCCGGGCAAGGATAAAATCAGATTTACTAATATCAGCAGAGCTAAAACCGGCAATCTCTGCATAATTTGTAATTGTTGTGAAATGTTTATATAGACTCGGATGGTCTTTTAGTCTTCTCTTTAGATCATTATTGGTGTACTCTCTGCCTGAAGTTATAATAATAACGTTATTCAACAAAGATTCAATTGTCGCTTTTTGAAGAGATATGAGCGCCTGCCTATAATCCCCCTTCTCGAACTGCTCTAAAGCCAGCTGATAAAGGGCAATTAGAGGGTTAGATCTTCTTTTGCTCTCTTTTACAGTGTGCTCTTCAAAAGATTGGTGACGAAAAGATTCATTTCGCACGTATGGCGAGAGGCTTCGGACTAAGAAATATACACCAACCAAAAAGGCGATTATTACAATAATCTGTAGCTGATATTTTAAGAGATAAAACAATAAGTTAAATCCGGAACCGCCTAATGACGTTCTTTCTCTGGTCAAATTATTTTCTGGTTTTGCAGTGATTTCGCCCAAAATCTTCTGTAATTCCTGACCAACCTGAAAATCTGTTGGACCAGTAAGAACCTGGCCTTCCTGAGCAACGGCAAAGCTGCGAATACTTAAAAAAAGTAGTAGAAGAAACAACAATAACAGCTTTAATTTATCGTTCATCTCCATACCTTCCTAAATCGCTTTTTAACTAATTGAAAACCTGGCCAAACGAGAAAATAGCCGATTATAAGCAATGAAGAAACGATAGCCACTGATAACTTAAGGGTAAAAGGTAGTAAACTAGGAGATATTAATCCTTCGATCAAGGCGGCCAAAACTAGCAGCAAGCCACTGGCAGCAACAAGTGTGAAGATGTTTCTTCTTTGCATTGCCAACCATTCTTTACGGTAATAACGAGTTGCTTTTATGATCGAGAATCCCAATGCTAATCCCGCTCCCCCAGCTAAGACTAGACCAGTCAACTCCGCCACGGAATGGGCCGTAATGAAAGAGAAAAAGTTATCTCCATAGCCCAATCCAACAACATATCCACTGATGGCTCCCAAAAATATCCCGTTATAAAGCAGGATATAAATTGTACCAAAACCGAGTAGCACTCCAAGAGCAAAACTTGCGAAAGCAATCGATACGTTGTTCTGGATATAGAAGGAAACCATGAAATTTTTGAGTGCAAAGGACCGTTCTTCATCGATTCCTTCACTATATGACTCTTGCATCTGCATCAATAACTGCTGTGGAACGACGACGCCAGCCAAAAATGGGTTGTGTTGAACAATAGTAAAAGTAATACCATAACTAGCAAAGAAGATAACCGCTGACAAAACAATAAAGACCCAGTTTTTCAAGATAATAAAGGGCAATTGTTCAGTGAAAAACAACTTCACCTGTGATTTCTTCAATGGAGGAAAACTATATAGATACTTATGAGCCTGACCAATAAGCTGATTGAGATACTCCAAAACATCCGGAGAAAGACGGAGCATCTTTGCTTCTGCAAAATCAGTGCAGATTAGTCGATACAATCGAGGAAACACTAAAATTTCGTCTTCATTCAACACACCAAATCCATTGCTATTTAGGCGAATTAGTATATTGTGCAACTTTTCCCACTGCTGTTTTTTAGCCAGAACAAATCTCTCGCTTTTTGTCTTATGCCCCATGTTGCTTATAGATCCTTTCTAAAAACAAAATGGCATCTTCCTTATCATCTTCAATTCCTAACTTTATCCTGACCTGAGAAGCCAGGTTGGCGGCAATCGCCGGCTGTTTTTTCTCGGGTAATTTATGATACTCATTCAAAAAACGTCGGATAATATAAAGTTCGTTCTCGTTCAACCGGGTTTTAATCTGGGCAAAGCCTACTTCCTTCTCATGACTCTGAAAATCAACTTGGAAGTCCGGGAGTTTTAGATCATAATGAATTTCATTTACCACAATTGTATTGGCTACCAAATCCCCAATCCTCCGACTTTGTGAATCGATCAAAGCAATGAACCCACCTAAAAGGGGGATGATTGGGAAATCATCAACAATGCGCAAGAAGTTCCTAAAGATTATTGTCTCAAAATCAAGCGGGTCTCCATTATCTTTGATAACGCGTATTCGCATTAGCTTCTTACCAGGAGATTGACCTTCCATAACAACCTCAAAGAAAGCATAATAGAACCAGCGCAACACAAATACCATGATCATCAAAAAAGCGGCGGTTAAATGAGTTAAACGTTCACTTGATGCTGTAATGTAATTAACATAAACTACACAGGCGATAAATACAATAACTATTATTTGAATCATTTGATCAATGGTATGTGCAGCAATTCTGGTTCCGATCTCCGCAATATGGTAGGAAAACCGGATCTTCTCCGGTGTCTCAAATGTTATCTCTTTCTTCTTCACGTTCACTTAAACTACCATCCTATTCATTAACTATCTAGCGAAGACCCATACTCTCCAGCTAAAGAGAATTGTTCTGTTAAATGCTCGATGTTGAATCCTTCTTTTTCGATCCGCAGATTAAAATAGATCACAACCAGGATGCATGCCCAAATCGGTTCCACAAGCGCAGAAGCACCTAGTTGAATATAGGACATTAATTCTTCGCTCATAGATAATAACTCGCTCGTCATTATTAGGGGAAACTGAATGCAAGCAATAATTATATGGGAGATAAGAGCGACGCCGAATATTTCACCTTTTCTCCCTTTAGTCAATTCCCAGCTTCTCTTCATTGATTCAGAGATGCCTTTCCTCTCAAGCACTAATACAATTGTAGCGATACTATAGCCTAAACCAAAGATAATTCCTGGAATAACACAAGCAAGTGAACCTAGGACAGTAATTAATCCAATAACAATAGAAAGACCAATAATCGGGAATACCAAAGGTAAGATTGATGGCGGGCCTTTTACTAAGCTGAGAGTATCTCCCTCCAAAAAATTCTTTGAGACCAGATAGATAATAAACGCCGATAAAATTGCTTTAGTAATCGCGCTCATAATCATCGCCAATATTGCCACCGCGCCAGTGCCGACTGTAAAATGGGATTGATTCCAAAACATGATGGATATTGCCATCGGAATTTTACACAACACCGAAATAAGCAATATTTGAATAAAATTAGTAAAGTATAGGTTGAACCCTTTCCCGATAGTCGCACCAAAAGAGTATTGCCTCAACTCATAACCCACTTTAAGCACCCCCAATGTATATAAATGAAGTTCTGAATTCTACTAATACCAGATACTTTAATTTAATCTAATCTAATTCTGAAGATATTGTCTAATTCGTTAAATCCTCTTGATTTCCTTCCTTTACCTTTAAAGACTTTCACTTTATATGAAAAGCTGCATAGCCTAAGCCATGCAGCCCTATTTAAACCTGAACTGTTTTGCTATCTAGGAATACAAATTCGTTGCCCAACGAAGATCCGATTCGGATCGAGTCCAGGATTGACAGCCAAAATCGCCTGAACAGTAGTGTTATAACGCTGGGCAATCGAAAATAGTGTATCGCCAGCAACCACCGTATAGAAGAAACCTGGGCATGTTGGCGTAGGCGGTACAGAGGGTATACATATCCGCTGACCAATGGCGATAAAGTTGGGATCAAGCCCTGGGTTGACTTGCAAAATTGCAGCTACCGTCGTGTTAAAACGCACGGCGATACTAGTCAACGTATCCCCTGGAACTACTGTATATAAAAATCCAGGGCATACAGGAGGCCGAGGAACTGGAATACAGAGCCTTTGACCGGCAAAAATAAAGTTAGGATTGATTCCGGGATTTGCTTGAAGAATCGCGTTCACAGTCGTACCAAACCGAGTTGCGATAATAAACAGAGTGTCACCAAGTTGAACTGTATAGAAGAACCCGCCGGGACAAACTGGAGGAAGAGGAACCGGGGCCGGAATACAGATCCGTTGGCCTGGAATTAGGAAATTCGGATTGAGACCGGGATTAGCTTGAAGAATGGCGGCCGGAGTCGTGTTGAAGCGTGCGGCAATCCCAAACAAGGTATCACCGGCCATAACTGTATAGAAAAATCCTCCAGGACATGGAACCGGGACCGGTCGCGGTACAGGAATACATATCCTCAAACCCGGTCTGACTCCGATGATTCTTAAGAAGAAGTTCTCCCGAAGAATCTCTTCCACAGCAACTCCAAATTGTTGAGCAATACTAAACAACGTATCCCCGCGTCGTATCACGTAAACCGTTCCATCGCACCTTCCAATTGGAAAAGGTACTTGCAGGACTTGATTTGGTAATAAAGGCTCGACTTGTGCTTCTGGGTTATTTGCTATAACAGCTTCGGGGGTCGTCTTAAAGGCCATGGCTATAGCCTCTACACTATCGCCCTCTTCTATCGGAACCCCTACCATTACTTGATTTTGTTCGCCGAAGTCATCTATAGACATTATTCTTCACCTCTTCTGATTGAGATGGACTTTTGTCCATCAAAACCAGAATATGTGAACTTAGCCTTACAAGTTAATCTTTAATGCCATTGGCACGGCTTTTTATCATTCTTGCTTTCTTTGAAGATACAACCCGCCGTTTTCTCTCCATTCAGCGTAAAATACATCTCTAACACTGGAAACACCCTTCTTCATCAACTCCTGATCCAACAAGATTCGGTCAAGTCCCAGCTGCCTTATATTCTCAGACAGTATCTTCCCGTCGCTGATTAATGTCACCGGCAGACCAAGTTCCTTCTTTGGAAGGTTTAAATCTTTCCGTGTCGGAGTATCATTCTCGGAATAGCGCATCACACTAAGCGCACCGCCATTTTCCAGGAGTGCGCACTTAACTTCTCTTAGTGAGAATACTCCTCCCTGGCGAAGCAACGACATAATCTGATTAATATTGGATCGATTGCGCCGAATCTCCTGGATATTGAATTTACCATCCTGAATTACAATCGATGGTTGGCCCTCGATAATAGCGCGGGTCTTATTTGACTTTAACGAGACGAATTTTACTATAAACATCATACTTCCCCATAACAATAAAACAAACAGGACGTGTAGGATGCCTGTTTGCTCATCATAGAGTGCATTGCCAAGCAGTTCACCCAGGACAATAGCAGATACGAAATCAAATGGGGTAAGCTGACTAATCTGTGTTTTTCCAAGAAAGCGAGTGATTATAAAGAGGGCGGCAAAGCCAATAACTAGTTCAAACCCGATTATAAGGAATTTATTGATTGTTTCTCCCCACCTATCCTGGAACTTGTTAGATAGTAGCAGATGTAGATCTAAGACAAACATGGTACTCTTAGGTTAACCGAAAAAATACTTCTGTATTGCTCTTGTGAAAATTTGATTATAATATCTTTAAAAATTCAACTGTTGTTCCCCATTGAAAAACGTCTTGTATCCGAGTTGAACAAATAAAATCACCGTCAAAGCTACACTACCTAGAATCCCCAGCATAATAGCGATCTGATACTCAATCGCAGTAACCGGAGATATGCCGGAGAGAATTTGCCCCGTCATCATTCCGGGCAAAAACACGACCCCCATCCCGACCATGGAATTTATCGTAGGTAGGACCGCCGAATCGAAGGCATTATCCACAATCTGCTTCGCGGCGTCTTTTGGGGTTGCGCCCAGCATCAGCGCGCCTTCCACTAGATTTCGCTGGGTGTTCATCCCCTCGACCAACCTGGTAACCCCCAACGAAATACCGGTCATGGAGTTGCCGATTAGCATACCCGCGATCGGAATGAAATAACGCGGCTCAAACCAGGGCGTCAATCCGATAACAACGAGAATGAAGAATATTAGGCTTCCCAGAGTCCCGATAGTCATGGAAAGTACGATAACTCTCTTCAGTTCTCTGGTCAGCTTGGTTTTGACCCGCTTTATGATATTATGGACGGCGAACGCTTCCATCGCGGCGACAACCGCG
>OBJA01001674.1_pt1 | contig 14557 bp, 8 predicted proteins | sample 1519751 | NCBI WGS metagenome assembly OBJA01 (sample SAMEA3881238, study PRJEB22517) | soil metagenome | biome: lake sediment; feature: soda lake sediment; material: sediment, water from around vicinity | place: India | collected 2013-12-23 | depth 3 m | reverse complement strand
CCCGCCACTGCCGGCTGCAGCGGCACCCGCACAAACGCCGGGCTGCTTTCTCCTTGCCCGGCCCGGCTAATCTTTTTTTTCGGAGTCTATAACCAGTAAATCCCGCTGGTAGTCGTAATGGATGGCGATTTTTTGCCCGCCGGTCGGCAAGGTTGCCAGCCGCTCTTCAGTCAGGGGGCGTTCGATGAGCAGCTCCCGGTCGACCCCCTTGAGCTCCAGGGTGTCGCGCCAGCACCGCACGGTGAAGGTCGCCCCGTCCTGGATTTTTTCAATTTCCAGCTCAACCGTGATGGGCTGAGTGATGGCGGCCAATTGCTCCTGGCGTTGCCCGACCTCGCCGTGCAGGCGCTTCTTTTCATCGAGGTTGCGTAAAACCGGCAGGGGGTTTTCCAACCCGATCTCCGCCAAAACCAGCACAACCTGGCGCTTGACCTCGCCCTCCTCTTCCTGCTCGCAGACCATCAACTCCCGCTGGAGGGTCAACAGAGCGTCCAGGGATTTGCGGGCCAGTTCCCGATTCAAGGGGCGGCGGGCTTCGACCAGGCCTTGCAGGTGGCCGGTGATCAGGTTGTTGAATTGCCTGCCGGCATCCTCCAGTTCCCGATTACAACCCTCCAGTTCCCGCAGCAGGCGCTCCCGGCCGACAAACAGGCTCTGGCCGGAGAGCAGGCAGCCGGAATCTTCCTCCAGACATTCACGCAGGCGATCATCACCCAACAGCAAACTGCTGCGGCCGGAAAGCAACAGGCGCCGGCCGAACAGATGGTTGCGGGCGCGAATCCTGGTATTGATCATGGCGGCCACCACCTTGCCGTTGCCGACCACCACCCGGGGCGCGCAAAGCAGTCCGCCCTGCAGACTGCGGTTGACCCTTAGCTCCCCCTCGGTGGCCACCAGATACTTGCCGGGGGCCTGGTTGACCATCTCGACGGTGACCGCGGTTCCCACCACGATCCCCTGCACCAGTTCCTTAACCAAGATTTCCCCCTTGGTCCGAGCTTCGAAGGCCGGGGGAATTGAACGGAATTCAGCCCGCTCCACCTTGAGGGCGCCCCGGCCGTCCCGGCGGCCGGATTTCACATGGCCGCCGCTGCGCAAGCCCAACTCCCCCAGCCTAAGATCCTGTTCCACCCCCAAGTAGCGGAGATGACCTTCGCCGTCATACTTGGTCTTGACCAGACCCGACATCCGGGACACCAATTCCAGCTTGCCGGCGGCAGTTTCCCGCCGCCCTACTCCCTCACCCAGGGTAATCAGGTAGGGCTGGGCCTCCCGCGGTTTGACCACCATGCCGCGGATGTCGATCCCCGCCTCCCCCTTGATTCTGGTGTTGTCGATAACGGCCAGCAACTCGTCGGGGCTGGTTTCGACAAATTCGCCGGTGGTGTAGTGGTCCATGCGCCGGGTACGTAAACGGGCCCGGCGCTCTGCGGCGTAGCGGCCCTTCTCCTTGAGCGAGCCGGGAACCCCGTCCTTGGGAGCCTGGCCCTTGATGGTCAGCCGCGTCCGTCGGGGGGTGATATCGATGCTGACCTGGCGGGGGTGGGCGCCGGGGTCGTAGCCAACCTTGAATTCCAGGCGCACATGGGGCTCGGGGTCGCCACGCTTGATCTTCTGTAAAAGCAGGCCGATCAAACCGAACAGTTCCTGCTGAATGTTGGTTGACCCCACCGGGATCGCAGCCAGATTTTGCAGACGCAGCTTGTGAAAAACCTGGCTGAAGGCCCGCAACAGCAACTCGCGCATTGCCTCACTGCCCGATGGGGCGGCCGCCACCTCCTCCCGGTGCTTTTCATAAAGCTCTTCCAGGGAAGGTAAAGTCACATTGGCATTAAACAGTCTCTGAGCCGACATCGCCCCATCACTTTGTTAATTTTTTTAACAATTATTATTTATCTTTATTCCTCCTGCGTCAGCTTTTGTCAAGTTTAAGATAAGCCTGACTAACAACGGCGACTAATACGACCCTGTGGTGGCAATACGAAACGAGGCGAACTGAAGATCAACGGGAAGACAGCAGAGATAGGGCCAGAGCTGCAGCTCGCTGTGAGGCGCCGGGAGCGCCCAGCAGCCTGGTCACTTGGGCCAGATCGGCCAGCATGGCCGGGCGGCGTCCCCCCCCCGGCAACAGCCCGGCGATTTCCCGGCTGATGGCCTCCGGGGTCGCCTGCTGCTGAAGCAGTTCGGGAATTACCGCCCGGCCGGCCACCAGATTGACCAGGGTGGCATGGGGCAAATCGATAAGCAGCCGGCCCAGCAGGTAGGTAAGCCGGGAGACCCGATAGGCCGCCACCATGGGCACTCCCAGAATGGCCAATTCCAGGGTGACGGTGCCGGAGGCGGCCATCACCGCGTCACAGGAAGCCATGACCCGATGGCGGTCCCGGCGGCTCACCTCGAGCTGAAGGTCGGCGGCGGCGGCCAGGCCATGTTCCTGCAAGACGGCTTCCTCCAGGCCGGGGGCCAGGGGCAGCACAAAACGGGGGGCAGAGGGCAGGCGTTCCTGGAGAAGCCGGGCGGCGGCCAGAAACACCGGCAGCATGGCGGCAATTTCCCGCCGGCGGCTGCCGGGCAGCAGGCCAATCAACGGGCCGCGGCCAGGCGCCTCGTACTCCGTGTACTCAAGCCTGGCCCGGTCGCCCGAAGGTCCCGTGTCGGGGTGCTGCTGAACGGTTACGATTTCATCGAGTAAAGGATGGCCGACAAACTCCACCGCCACCCCGCGGGCCTGGTAGAAATCCTTTTCAAAGGGCAGGATCACTGCCATCCGGTCCACCAGCCGGCGGATTTTTTTAACCCGGCCCCGCCGCCAGGCCCAGACCTGGGGGCTGATATAATAAAAAACCTTGATGCCCAGCTTTTTGGCCTCGCCGGCCAGCAGCAGGTTGAAGTCGGGGTAGTCGATGAGCACCAGCAAGTCGGGCCGCCGCTGCCGCAGGAAATCGCGCAGGCAGCGCAGGGCTTGGCGAATTTCCCCGAGATGGCTCAGCACCTCCACCACCCCCACCACCGCCATGCGATCCGAACGATAGACCATCTCCGCCCCGGCGGCGGCCAGGGCTTCGCCGCCCATGGCACTGACCTGCGCTTCCGGGCACAGGCGGTGAAAAGCCCGGACCAGATTGGCGCCGTGCATATCGCCGGAGGCCTCCCCGGCCACCACCAGAATATTCGGCACCGGCTCAACCCCGCAGGTGGGCGGCGGCGGGATCGGCTTCAATGACATCCCGGTACTTGGCGAAGTTGACGGCGATCTGGCCCATGATATCCTGGGCCAGCTTGAGGGCCAATCGGCCCTGGCGACCGCAGACCCTGGGGGTGGCGCGCCGGCGGACATTGCCGACAAAATCCCGCAGTTCGGCCTCCAGGGCGTCAACTTCCGGCAGGGCGATATTGACCACCTCTTCCTTGGGCAGGCCCTGCTCGGTGAGTTCGCCGGTGAGCTGGATGGCCATCAGCGACTTCCGGGCGTAATCCAGGGAAATATAGCTGCGGGGCTGGAAGATCCGCAGGCGGCGGATATTCTCCTTGGAAATCCGGCTCACCGTGATGTTGGCGGTGCAGCCGTTTTCAAAAATAATCCGGGCATTGGCGATATCGGTGATGGGGGTCACCACCGGCACCCCCACGGTGTGAATGGAACTCACCGGCGAATCGACAATACTGAGGATGATGTCGATATCGTGGATCATCAGGTCCAGCACCACGTCCACATCCAGCCCCCGGGGCTTGAAGGTGTGAATCCGGTGGGATTCAATGAACAGGGGGCGGGTGAGAAAGCGGTTGAGGGCGGTCACCGCCGGATTGTAGCGCTCGATATGGCCCACCTGGATGATCCGCCCGCCGCTCTCGGCCTTGGCGATCAGCTCATCGGCCTCGGCCAGGGTGGTGGTCATGGGCTTTTCCAGCATGATGTCCACCCCCCGCTCCAGGCAGTCCAGGGCCACCCGGTGATGGTGAATGGTGGGCACCACCACGCTGACCGCCTCCACCTGCTCCAGCAGTTCCAGGTAGTCATTGTAGGGCCGGGTTTGACAGGCCCGGGCCACCGCCGCCGCCCGCTCCCCGTCCACATCGGCCACCCCCACCAGTTGCACGTCGTCCATGGCGGCGTATTTGGCGGCATGATGCCGGCCCAGATGCCCAACCCCGATAACTCCCACCCTGATTATTTTTTCGCTCATCAACAAGCATCCCTTCTTTTTTAATATCCATTACTGAATGCAACCGTTCAGCAGTGCCGCATCTTTACCACGTCAACCCTGCACAATCAACTTGTTGTTTCAAGACCTTATGCTATTATAGCCCTGTTTTACCACCTTGGATCGCAGACCGGGCAACGGAGGCAAAAATGGGCGACAATCGCAGCACCTGGAAGAGCAACCTGGGTTTCCTGGCCGCCGCCATCGGCTCGGCCATCGGGCTGGGCAATATCTGGCGTTTCAGCTACATGGCCCATGAACACGGCGGCGGCGCCTTCCTGGTACCCTACCTCACCGCCCTGCTGGTGGCGGGCATTCCCATCATGCTGCTGGAATACGGGATCGGCCACCGGGAAAAGGGCTCTTCCCCCCTGGCCCTGGCTCGGATCAACCGCCGCTTCGAGGGGCTGGGCTGGTGGATGCCGGTGGTGGCTCTGTTCGGGATCATGCTCTATTACGCGGTGGTGATCGGCTGGTGCTTCAACTATCTCTACTTCTCCCTCACCCTGGCCTGGGGCGACGACCCCCAGGCTTTCTTCTTCAGCCAATTTCTCCAGCTCTCGGACTCCGCCGCCGAACCGGGCGGCCTGCGGCCTCCCATCCTGCTGACCACCGCCCTGGTCTGGCTGATCTGCTGGGCCATCTGCTACCGCGATATCCGCCACGGCATTGAAAAGGCCACCAAACTCTTTATCCCTCTGCTGGTGGTGCTCACCGTAATCCTGGTGGCCTGGGCCCTGACCCTGGAAGGCGCCCGAGCCGGGATCGTCAACCACTACCTCACCCCGGATTGGAGCAAGATTAATTTCCTGACCGCCGACCCCGAAGCGCGGGCCGCCGCCGGCCGGGTCTGGGCCGCCGCCTTCGGCCAGATCTTCTTTACCCTCTCTTTAGGTTTCGGGATCATGATCACCTATGCCAGCTACCTGCCGCGGGAGACCAATCTGGCCAAGAATGCGGTGATTACGGCGGTGGCTAACTGCTCCTATTCGATCTTTGCCGGGCTGGCGGTTTTCGGGATTGTCGGCTTCATGGCCCACAGCCAGCAGGTGGAATTTGCCGAGGCCATCAAGGGCGGGCCCCAACTGGCCTTCGTGGTGTACCCCCAGGCCATCTCCCTGCTCCCTGATTTCAACGTGCTGTTCGGAGTTCTCTTCTTCCTGGTCCTGATCCTGGCCGGACTGACCTCCGGGGTCTCCCTGATCGAAGCCTTCTCCTGCGCTTTAACCGATAAGTTCGACTGGCCCCGCAAGGCGGTGGTCAGCGCAATCTGCGTCCTGGGGCTGCTGGGCAGCCTGATCTTCACCAGCCGGGGCGGCCTCTATTTTCTGGATATCGCCGACCACTTCATCACCAACTACGGCCTGGTGCTGGGGGGCCTGCTCCAATGTCTGATCATCGGCTGGTACGTGGGCCCGGAGAAGTTGCGGCGCCATATCAGCCGCCTGGGCAGCCGGGTGCCGGTGCTCTGGAATCTTTTTATTCGCTGGCTGACCCCGGTGGTCCTGGCCACCCTGCTGCTGCTGGCCGCCTATGGCGACCTGACCACCAACTACGGGGGCTACGACACCCGCCATCTGTTGCTTTACGGGGCGGGCTGGCTGCTGGCCTGCCTGTTGCTGGCCCTGCTGCTCAGCCGCCGTTCCTGGCGGCCGGCCAAACTCAAACACCGGCACCATCCTGGTGAAGACGATCTGCTGGTGTAAGCGTTGAGCAGCGCCCCATCACTGGTTCTTGCGGCACTGCTCAACGCTTACGGGGTATCCATTTTAACGAAATGTTTCGTAGAATCAGAATAATCTGCTGGCTGGTCCTGCTGCTGGCCGCCCTGGCGGCCCTGCTGGTGCCCATGCTGCTGGGCAGCGAGCCGGTCCGGGAGGAGTTGCGGCGGCAGGCCGCCCTCCGCCTGGGCCAGGAGATCGGCCTGGAAAGCGTGGAGCTGGCCTGGCTGCCATTTCCCCATCTCCTGGTCAAAGGCATCAGCCTGGAGCACCCCCGCTGGCGGGTGGAACTGGGGGAGATTCATTTCCATCCCCGCTGGCGGGCCCTGGCACGGCGCCAATTGCAAATCAGGCAGGTGATCCTGGAGTACCCGGTTTTTCACTTCGATCCCGCCGGCCTGGAACTGGGCCTGCGGGAACTGGTGCTGCCCACGGAACTGCCCGCCGGCGGCGAGTTTCTGATTCGCCGGGGCCAAATATTCATCGGCAGCCAGAGCGGCCTGCTCGGACTGGAAACGCCCCCCCTGGCCGTGGTCCAAATCGACGGACGAATCGACCTTACTCCCGCCCGGCTGGATCTGAGCCTCAACGGCAGGCCCGATTTCGGGGCCAAGCTGGAACTCAACGGCTGGTACCGCCCCGACGGCAGCCACCAACTCAACCTGGATGGCCGGGGGCTCAAGCTGCACCGGATGGTGAGTTCACTGGCCGACGGCCGGGTGGCCACCCTGGAAACCCTGGCCAACCTCCAACTTGCGATCAGCGGCAACAACCTGGAAGACCTGACCGCCACCCTCCACGGCGATCTCCCCTGCCTGCTGCTGGAGCCGGACAGCGAGCGGGTACGGCTGGACTGCGGGGTCGCCCATCTGGAGCTGAACCGCCGGGGACGGGATCTGGAATTATTGATCCATCAACTGGAGATCAAGGAACCGGAGCTGCAACTGGCCGGCCGAATCAGCCGCCATTTTGGCGATCAGCCTCCTGATCCTGCCGCCGAAGAAGCCGCCGGCCTGAACGCCGCCCAACCCACGGATCCCCCCCCCGGCCAGCCCTCCGGCCAGGCCGAACCATCATTGCCCGTAAGCGATCATGGGGTTGAACCGTTAGCAGACGGTCATGGGGTACCTTACTGGGAAATCGACCTGGCCGGCCGGGATCTCAACGCCGGGGAAATCCGGGATGTGGTTCTGGCCATGCTGGGCCGTTTCGAAGCCGCCCGCGAGTTTCACGCCATCGTCCTGGACGGCCGGGCCCGCAGCGCCGCCTTTCATTTTGCCGGACCGGAAAGCGATCTCAAGGATTTTCGCACCATGGTGGTGGGGGTGGAGGTGGATTGGGCCGAGATCATGGTTCCGGAAATCGATCTTCACCTGCCCTGGGCCCGCGGCAGCCTTCGCATAGCCGACGGCATCCTGCGCCTGCGCGAAGCCGAGGCCCGGCTGGGCGACAGCCGGGGCCGGGACGGCTCCCTGGATACCGGACTTTTCGCGGATATCAAGACCCTGCGGCTCGATCTTGAGCTGGACGCCGATCTTGGCGATCTGCAACGGGTGTTGCCGGAAATCATCGACGACCCGGTCTTCCAGGCTGAAGTCCACAAGTTTTCCCACCCTCAAGGTCGGGCCCACGGTCGCCTGCGGATCGGCGAACGGCGGGATGACTTCCAGGTGGCGGTCGAAATCGCCGGAATCGCCGGCCGGGCCGCCAACCAGCACCTGCCCTGGCCCCTGGAGATTACCCAAGGCCAGGCCACCATCACCTATCAGGTAACGGCCAACGAGAAGAAATTGGGGTCAGACACCAACTTCCCACACCAGAGCAGGCGGCAAGTCCACTGGCGGGAGGTGGCCGGCCGGATCGGTCCCCATCTTATTGAAGAGAGCAGCGGCCGGACCTTGATCGATCCGGCCATTCCCTTCAACCTTAAGTCCTTGCGCGGCGAGGTGGATGCCGCCGCCCTGCTGGCCCACCTTAACGATTATCCGCGCCTGGCCCCGCTCCTGGCCGGGGTGGTGACGGAAGCCGACGGCCGGGTGGCGGTGGAATCCGCCCGGGCCCAAGGGGAGATTGTTCAGCCCCGGCACTGGCAATACCGGCTGGAGCTGCGCCCCCGCGATCTCAGTTGGTACTCGCCGCTGCTGGCAACCGTCATCACCAACCCCGACGGCCGGCTGCTACTTGAACAAAACCGGGTGCAACTGGTGGAGCTGGCCACCCGCCTGGAACGGGATCATTTTCTGCTAAACGGCAGCTTCGAACATCAACTGCTGCAAAGTTGGCAAGGTGCGCTGCGGCTGACCGGCGACTACGGCCAGGCAACCGCCGCCTGGCTTGAACAGCGCAACTGGCTGTCCGCCGGCCTGATGCCCCGGCCGCCGCTGCTCGTGGAATCTCTGGTTTTGCACGGGGAACAGACCGCCAACGGCCTTACCAGCCTCAGCGGATTACTTAAAACCCCACCGACCGAACCGGTCGCCGCCAGCCTGCGCTTCCAGGTCGAAGGCCTCGACGGGGGGCTCGACTGGGCCGCCGGCATCCGGGCCAACGCTGCCCTGGATGGTGACGGGCAGGCCAATCTGCTGCTGCGGCTGGCTTTACCGGCGACGGGTGGCGAGGTAAACCGGCACGGGGCACCCGATCTTGATCTTGTCTTTCAGGGAGAGCTGGACGGCGCCGCCCTGCAACGTTTCCTGTCGCAGCTCCCCTTCAGCCTGGAATGGATGCAGGGGGAAGCCGAACTCGGCCTGCGACAGGCGGAAGCGGCCCCCCGTTTCACCGGCCGGCTGGCCTTGCGCCGCCTGACCGCCGACCCCGCCGCCTTTCCCCTGCTGCCTCCCATTACGGCCCTGAATGTGCGGGGGGAAAACCGCGAGCTGCGGCTGGCCAACCTGGAACTGGCCTTAAACCATGATGAGCAGGCAAAGCTCAGCGGCATCATCCGGCCGGACCCGGCCGGCGGCTCCCTGCTGGACCTGGAACTGGCCGCCCCCCTGCTCCGCCGCTCCACCCTCCAGCACTGGCGGCAAAAATGGAGCCAGTCACACCTGCTCGACTCAAAAGCCGGTTATTATCACTGGCCCCTCAGCGGCCGGGTCGGGCTGAATCTGCAACGCCTGATCAGCGACCTGGTAAGCGATCACGGGGCACCGCATCTTGCGGCGATCGAGCCGGCTCACGTACTGAAGTACGCATCGCCGTCGGGCTTGCCGCTGCTATCAAATCCCAGGGCGGCACCCCGTGACCGCTTACTGCAAAATGAGCCCCGTGATCGGTTACGCGACCTGCCGCCTGATACGGCGGGTCAACCGGAGTTGGTCTTCGAACCTTTCCGGGGGGGGCTGGAGCTGCACCCCGATGGCGGCATCAGCGTCGCCATCGCCCACAGTGTGCTTTGCTGCCTTGAGCTGACCGGTAACTGGCACAGCGAACCCCGACTCGGCAGCAACCACTTCCTGATCAGTTCGGCCTGCCCGGAGGATTCCAGGTTTGAAAACATCCTGCCCTGCTTCGGAATTCACCAGGATGTACTTATCGGCGATTGCCTGGTGGACGCCGAATTACAGGGCGACCCCGATCACTGGCAGCAGGGGCGAATCAATATCAGATCCCCGGCCGGCGGCCGGATTTTACGGCTGAAGCTGCTTTCCCGGATCTTCAGCGTGGTCAACCTTACCGATATCTTCAGCGGCGGGATCGCCGGGCTGGACGAGCGGGGCTTTGCCTACCAGAGCCTGGATCTGGAAGCCGCCATCGACAACAATCTGCTGCGACTGGAGAGGGCAGTGGTGCGGGGGGAAGGACTCAATCTTTTCGTCCGGGGCGAAGTTGACTTGGGCAACTACCAGGCGGACCTGGTGGTGCTGATCGCCCCTTTCAAAACCATCGACACCATCATCGGCCGGGTTCCCTTTATCGGCCGGCTGCTGGGGGGGCGGGACGCGGCGGTGATCACCATTCCGGTGGCGGTACGGGGGGACTTGCGGGAGCCGGACATTGTGGTCCTGGCCCCGGAGGCGGTGGGGGAAGGGATGCTCAACCTGATCCGCAGCACCCTGATGCTGCCCTTCAATATTATCAGCCCCATCCTCCCCCGCTCCAACGACTCCTCGTCACACGACTCCCCGTCACCCTGACCAGAGTCTGGACCACCAGCTTTTTTTCTCCGGGCTTTGGCAGGCCGCCACTTGGGCCTGCAACCATTTGACGAACAGGGGCGGCGGCTCTTCGAGGAATTCCAGGCCCAGGAGAAAGGGGCGGTCGGGATGGCCGAGATTGCGGTCGAACCAGACCGGGCGCACAGGCATGGCAAAGGGCGGGGGCGCCTCGGCGGCGGTGGCGGCGGCCCTGTCCACCCCGTCCACCCGCTTGCCGCTCCCGGCAACCGGTTGACTCGTCGGGACCGTCAGATAGATAACCTGACCCCGGTTGTCGTGGAAAGAGTAAAAGAGGTGATAGTCGCCGACCTTGGGCTGGCTTACGGTCAGGCGCAGGCCGTGGCAGGAGACGTCATTGGCCAGCCCCTGCCCCAGAGCCAGCACCGAACCGTCGGCCGCCTCCCGGATACTGATCTCCACCGGCAGCCCCACCTGCACCCGCGGCGAACGTCGCTGGTCCCTTGTGCCCATAATCTCCTCCGGGGTGATTCAAACGGTTAGTTTGGATTACGGGGCAGGCGCACCGTAAAGGTTGCACCTGCTCCCGGCCGGCCGGCGGCACCAAGCTCGCCGCCGTGGCGCTCAACTATTTTCTTGCAGATGGCCAGCCCGATCCCGCTGCCCTTGTACTCGCTCCTCCCGTGGAGCCGCTGGAAAGGGCGGAAAATGCGATCGAGATACTTATCATCGAACCCGATGCCGTTGTCGCTGACCCGGATCTCCCACCACCTGTCGTCCGCCGCCGCCTCCACCCGGATTTCCGGCTTCACCCCCGGCCGGTGATACTTGAGGGCGTTGCCCACCAGGTTTTGCAGCAGACTGTGCATCTGGCGGCGATCGGCCGCCGGCAGCACCGGTAGCTCATCCACCCTGATCTCGGCTGCCAGCTCCTCAATGGGGCGTTCCAGGGCCTCCAAAACCTCGCCCATCACCTCCCCAAGGTCAACTTCGGCAAACTCCGCCCCCCGGGTGTTGACCCGGGAATAGAGGAGCAGGTCGTCGATCAGCCCCTGCATCCGTCCGGCGGCATTACACATCCGGGCCAGATAATCCCGCCCCTTGTCCCCCAGTTGCTCGCCGTACTTTTGCTCCAGACGGTCGCCGAAAGCCGTCACCTTGCGCAGGGGCTCCTGGAGATCGTGGGAGGCGATGTAGGCAAAATCGGTGAGATCGGCGTTGGAACGGGCCAATTCCCGGCGCTTGCGTTCCAGTTCCTCTTCGATCCGGTTGCGCTCCAGCGCACCGGTGATAATTTCCGCCATTACTTTCAGCAGGGTAATCTCTTCATCGCGCCAGCTTCGTTGGCGCCGCACCGCGTCATAACCCAGAAAGCCCAGCAGCCGTACCTTTTCGCGCCCGTTGCCGCCGGCACCGGCGGCAGGCGGCGGCGCACCACCATCGGCAACCCACAGGGGCAGCAGCAGCAGCGACTTGATCTCCTGGGCGGCAAACTCCGCCCGTTCGGCCGCCGCCGCCAGGGGCAGCTTGCTCACATCGGGCAGGTGAACAAATGATTCCCGGTGCACCTGTTCGATTATCCAGGGAAATTCGCTGCAGGGCACCTGCTGGACCCGATCCTTGAAAGAGGCGATACCCGGAGCGCACCACTCATGGCTGTTGCTGATGAGATTGCCGTCCTCGGAGAAAGTGAAAATATAGGACCGGTCCAGGGAGAAAAAAGCGCCGCTTTGGGCCAGGGCCTCCTCCACGGCGTCGTGGATGGCGGTCCCGGTGGCGGTAACAAACCGGGTGGAAATTCCGGCCACCATCTTCTGAAACATCAACTGGCGGGCCAACTCCAAAGCCGCCCGGCGGCGGGCGCTCACATCCCGCACCACCCCCTGGGCGCCAACCACCCGGCCGTTTTCCTTGATCGGCCCGATATTGACCTCGCCGACAAAGGTGGAGCCGCCGCCCTGGCGCAAATTGATCTCCCAGAGCCGGGCGCTTTCGCCGCTTATGGCGGCGGCGAAAGCCCGCTGGGCCTTGCCTAAATCTTCGGGGGAAACGTGGGTACGGAAATCGGTGCCGACAATTTTTTCCGGGGGCAGCTTCATGATCTTGCCGGCGGCCGGCGAACAGTAGGTGATTCGGCCGTCGGCGGCGATCTGGAAGATCAGGTCCAGGCTGGTCTCGGCCATGGAGCGGAATTTTTCCTCGGCGGCCTGCACCGTGGCCAGCAGATGGTTAAAACCGTGGAGCAAGCGACCCAACTCGTCTTCACGGCGATCCTTTCGTCTATCAAATCGGCGCTGGTCACCAGGGGGTCAAGCTGGCGTTTGATAAACCAGACCGCCAACCCGGCCAGGGGCAGCATGGTAATCAGCACCACCAGGAGAATTCGCTGCTGCAGGCGGCGCAGGGGAGCGAAGGCTTCGACCGCCGGCAGACGGGCCACCACAAACCAGTCGCTGGTGGCTACCCGCTTGGCCGAGGTCACCTCCATCTCTCCCAGGGAGCTGCGGGCAATGCCCGAACCCTCGAAACCGACCATATAGCGATCATGCATCGGGTTGACGCCGGGCTCCGGTACCGGCTGCAGCACTCGGGACTTGTCGGCGGCGGCCAGGAAAAGTCCGGAATCGGGATCGATCACCAGATAATCGCCGGTGGCGGCGTAGGGATGAGCGGCCTCCCGATCAAGAAAATTATCCGCCGCCAAATCCACCAGGCCGGTAAGAATCGCCAACGGGGTACCGTCGGCGGCGAAAACCGGCACGCTGACCGGCAGCAGGCCGCCGCCGGCCCGATCTCGCAACGGCGGACCCACCTGGGGGCGACCATGGGCAAAAAGACGCTGCAAATGCTGGGTTTGCCGAAATTGGAAGGGTTTTTCATCCGGCCCCTCTGGGGGTAAGGGAGAAACCGCCACCAGAACAGCGGCGTTAAGATCAAGCAGCAGCAGGCCGCCGTTGAAGTAGCTGCGGAGGTGGAGGCGATCGGCCAGGGAGGATTCGATAACCGGCAGGGAAAGCAACTTCCCCTCTTCGCTGACCAACTGCTCGGCAATCCCCTCAAAAACCGTGATCTGATCCCGTAAAATCCGGTCGATCCGGTCGGCAACCAGGGCGGCGGCGGAAAACTGCTGGTCGAACAGCAGCCTGCGGGTATCCTGCTCCAACAACCGTAGCACCAGGAAGGAAACCAGCACCAGCCCCAGGACCAGCAGCACCAGGCTGACCAGAATAATCCGGCTGGCCGAGGAGTCGCGGCGAAGGCTGGGCGACATGGTCCTAAACCCGTCCGGCCCGGCGCTGCTGCTTGTTTTCGTACATCAGGCCATCGGCCCGTTCCAGCAGTTGCTCCAGATCTTCCTTTTCCCCCGCCGCCAGGTGGGCCACCCCAACGCTCAACTCCAGCTTGAAATCGCTGCGGGGCGGCTGGGCGGCCAGGGAGAAGGTCAGGCGCTCTCTGATGGCCGCCTCGCTGGCATCGGGACCGCCGGCCACCAGAACCGCAAACTCGTCGCCCCCCAACCGGCCGATCACATCGCTTTCGCGGAAGGTTTCCCGCAGAACTCCGGCGGTAAGCCGCAGGGCTTCATCACCCTTCTCATGGCCCAGGTTGTCGTTGATCGCCTTCATCCCGTCCAGGTCGATATAGGCCAGCAGGATATCCTTTTCCTGGCGCTGGGCCAGCCGCAACTGGTGGCGGGCCAGGGTCTGAAAGCCCCGCCGATTCAGGAGGCCGGTCAGCTCGTCGGTGATGGCCAACTCCTTCAACTCCTCCCTCAGGTGAACCAGCTCGCTGATGTCCACCCCCACACAGACCAGTTGTTGCAAATCACCATTTTCGCAAAAACGACAACTGACGTTCCAGTTGAGATAGCGGACGCCACCGTCCTTGGCCCGGATGGCCAGCTCGAAACGTTTACTCTCCTCCGGCGATTCCAGGCAGGCCAAACGGCCCACGGCCTCGCGGACATCGGCCGCCACCGCAAAAATATCCCACCAGTTTTTTCCCAGCAGTTCATCTTCCCGGTAGCCGGAAATTTCCGCCACCGCCGGGTTGACGAAGGTGACCGCGCCGTCGGGGTCCAGCTCGCAGACCGCCGCCGGGATGGTGGTAACCAGCTCCCGGTAACGCTCTTCGGAAAGCGTCAGCGCCCTTTCCGCCTCGGCCCGCAACGCCTCTGAACGATACATTTCGATGGCGTAGCGCACCGCGTGCTGGAGCAGCTCGGGGCTCAAACGGCGCTTGGGGATATAATCGGCGGCACCGGCCTTCATGGCGGCCACCGCCACCTCCTCGTCACCCTGGCCGGTGAGGAGAATCACCGGGGCGGTGCAGCCTTTACAACGCACGGTTTCCAACAAGTCCACCCCGTCCCGGCGCCCCAGGCGATAGTCGAAGAGGCAGAGATCAAAGGTTTCACTGGCGGTTTTGACGATTGCCTCATCGTAGGTGGAGGCGGTGGCCACCCCCGGTGTGGGAGTGCCGTCGGGCCATTCATCCTCCAGCAGATCCTGGATCAGAA
>OBJA01001673.1_pt1 | contig 14560 bp, 12 predicted proteins | sample 1519751 | NCBI WGS metagenome assembly OBJA01 (sample SAMEA3881238, study PRJEB22517) | soil metagenome | biome: lake sediment; feature: soda lake sediment; material: sediment, water from around vicinity | place: India | collected 2013-12-23 | depth 3 m | reverse complement strand
GGGAGATCCGCATTGAGGTAAGTCGGGATCGTCTTGCGGCATACAATTTACCCATTTCCACGATCGAACGGGCGCTTCAATCTGAGAATGTCAACATGCCCGGTGGTGTCAGCAAAAAAGGAGAGACTGAGTTCCTCTTACGTACGCTTGGGCAGTTTAGAAAAGTTGAGGATCTAGTACATCTTCCGATCGCTTTACCAACTGGAGGAACAATCCCTTTAAGCGAAGTTGCCCAGGTCAAAGACGACTTTAAAGAACAAATACAATCTTCACGTTTAAATGACCAACCAAGTGTGATGTTGAGTATAAGAAAAGAAAGCGATGCCAATACAGTACAGGTAACCCAGAGACTTCGTAAAGAATTAAAGAGAATCGAGTCCGAGTATGGTGGTTTGTTTAAAGCAAATATCATCTTCGATCAGGCCAAAGAGATAGAGAACTCCTTAAATGGAGTGCGTAATAACGCGATCCTAGGCGCACTTTTAGCCGTCTTCATTCTCTGGTTTTTCTTGCGCAATCTTCGAACAACGTCAATCATTGGCGTAGCGATACCCCTATCAGTTATAGTTACCTTCGCTATTCTTTATTTTTCCGATATGACACTAAACATCGTTTCAATGGGTGGATTAGCGTTAGGTGTCGGGATGTTAGTGGATAATTCCATCGTTGTGTTGGAGAATATCTACCGCCATCGTCAAGAAGGAAAAGATAGAGTCACCGCTTCCAGAGAAGGTGCCTCGGAAGTAGCAATGGCAATTGTGGCATCCACACTCACTACCATCGTCGTTTTCCTGCCAATTGTTTTCGTGCAAGGATTGACAGCGCAAATATTCAGGGAAATGGCGTTGACCGTCTGCTTCTCTCTCTTTGCTTCGCTACTGGTCTCATTGACATTGGTGCCAATGTTATCCAGTAAGTTCATGAAACTAAGCACTAAGGAGAAAGAGATTGCTGCTCTTATAGAAGGAGATGAAGAGCAATACCATTTAGGACGTGTTGAGGCCACTTATAGAAGTTTTTTAAAGTTCGCCGTCGATCACAAAACAGCAATCGTAATTACCTCTTGTGCCGTCTTTGCCCTTAGTTTTCTCCCATTTATCTTCGGTATTAAAATGGAGTTCATGGCGGCTGCAAAAAGCAACGAGTACCTGATAGATATCAAATTACCAACAGGTACAATACTTGAAAAGACCGACGCAGTCGCTCGCCAGATAGAAACGTTCCTTGAACATTACCCGGAGATTGAATCCGTTTCAACACGAATCGGTTCAGAAAGCGGCGGATTCTGGTTTTCCGGGCGAACCACTGAAGTGGCAAACATCCGTGTTAACCTTTTAGATGACAAGAAAAACCGCACCTCCGACTTAATGGAGGATACTCGAAAGTTTGTCAACACAATCACAGGCGCAGAGATTCGGGTCACTGAGAGTGTAGATCGAATGGGTGGAGGTTTCGGTGGAGGTTCTCCCATCTCAGTTGAGATCTCTGGCCCGGATCTGGAGCGGCTTGAGGAATTCTCCAACCAAGCGATGGCCATTATCAAGAGTATCGAAGGCACTCGCGAGGTTCGCACCAGTTTAAATGATGGGCGTCCCGAATTGCAGCTAATCATTGACCGGGAAAAAGCTAATTTATATGGCTTATCCGCCGGCGAGATCGCCTCCGTAGTACGCACTGCTTACCAAGGTTCGGTACCAACCAGGTTACGGTTGGGCGGTAACGAATATGATATTCGTCTGCAGTTCACAGAGGCTGATCGGCTTCAAGCCACGGACCTTTCGTCACTGATGATCCAGTCTGTCAGAGGTTACACCGTCCCATTGACTGAGGTAGTCAAGATAGTTCAGACCAAAGGACCCAGCCAAATTTCTCGTAAAAACCAAACCCGTGTCGTCACCATAACAGGGCAATTGCACCAAAGGGATGTCGGTTCAGTTAACAAAGAGATCGAAGACGCCTTAAAAAGGCAGATCATACTACCTACCCAATACAACATCAATATGGGCGGGGAAGCAGAAGAGATGTGGGAATCATTCGGCAGCTTGATTCTAGCTCTACTCCTGGCCGTTATCTTTGTTTACATGGTTATGGCCATACAGTATGAATCTTTGCTTCATCCCTTCACCATTATGTTGTCTCTACCGTTGACGATCTTTGGCGTTACGTGGAGCCTATGGTTAACAGGGAGAGCCTTAAATGTCTCTGGTTTTATTGGGATCATTATGTTGGCGGGTATTGTCGTCAATAACGCCATCGTGTTGGTAGACTATATAGAAACCTTACGCGGCAGAGGCTTAAGTCGTCAAGAAGCAGTGCTCAAAGCTGGACCAACCCGGTTGCGACCAGTCTTAATGACCGCTCTTACCACAATTTTGGCCATGGTCCCAATGGCTATTGGATTAGGAGAAGGCGGCGAATTGCAAGCCCCGCTAGCAACAGTCGTCATCGGCGGTTTGATGTTTTCAACTGTGCTTACACTGGTCGCAATTCCCGTCCTCTACTTGATAGTAGATGATTTCGGCAATTGGCTACGCCGAGTTTTCAAAGGGAAAGAGGCTAGCGCTGAATACACTTACCATCGATGAGTAATAGTTGTTCTTGAGCAAGATTATTTGGCTTAGAAAGACCTCATTGCCTAAGGCAACGGGGTCTTTCGTTTAACAACAAAACATGATTAGCTTCGGTTAATATCCCACGATTTTGTGGTAAAATAGTCAAATGGGAGTGATTTTATTGAAAGCATTATCCCTTTTTTCCGGGGGATTAGATAGTCTTTTAGCAATTAAGCTGGTACAAGAGGCTGGAGTAGAAGTTGAGGCGGTTCATTTCATCCTACCAATTGTAGATGAAGACGCGGAAATAAACATTCGCCGCGAAATGCAAAGCCTAGCCGACCAATTAGATGTCAAAGTCCATTTTATCCGGTTGGGCGAAGATTACCTTAGAATGTTGGAGAATCCAAAATATGGCTATGGCAAAGGAATGAATCCATGTCTTGATTGCCACATCTTCTTCATAAAACATGCCAAAGAGTTAATGAACGAGCTTGGCGCAGATTTTCTCGTCACAGGTGAAGTGGTCGGACAACGACCCAAGTCTCAACATGTAGGTGCCTTTCCCCAAATTGATCGTGATACCGACATGGAAGGATTGATTGTGAGACCACTTTCTGCCCGAGTATTACCAAAGACGATCCCAGAGTTGAAGGGATGGCTCTCATTAGACCATTGCCCTTCTATTCAAGGAAGGCAGCGCATCATACAGATGGACTTGGCAAAGAAATACGATCTAAGATTTCAACCTCCCGGAGGGGGTTGCCCACTAACCTATAGAGAATTTGGCTATAAAGTCGCGGATATGCTTCGGCATAATAAACCACTGCCCCTTTATCCCATGCGTCTATTGGGTATGGGTAGGCACTTTCGTCTTCCGAGTGGATGGAAGATTGTTCTTGGTCGAAATGAAGAAGAAAACATCAAGATCCTACGCTACTTTCTTCGCCATCGAAAAGAGGACCGTCTGGCTATCTTTAAAGACATCCAGGCTCCAGGACCATTGGGGTTAGGGTTAAATACTGCGGACCAACAAGATCTTGAGACTGCCGCACGAATCTGCGCCAGATATTGTGACCTTCCTGATCAAACCGAAACCGAGATACGTTTCTTATTTTCGCCTCCTAATATGGAGAGCGTAAATGTTAAGACAATAGCGGATAAAACATCAGGTTTTGAGGAAACACATCGTATCTAATATGCTAATATATATAAAGAGACTGTCAGACTAAATCACTCCCGTCAGACAGTCTCTTTGAATGAAAGCTTCAGAAAAATTCTCCTCTATTTAGGCACCATTTAGACGACATTTAAACATGAAAACGAGAGACTAAACTTTGAAGCTGCTCTGAAAAGTCATTAAGCTTATTCATACCCGAGGTTAATGCTTGGAAACTAGCGGCTTGAGTGTCAACAGTTGCTAAAACCTCCTCTGTATGAGCCGCTGTTTCTTCGGTAATGGCTGCGATTGTATCTACCTCACTCAATACCCTATTGTTAGCTTGAGTTAGTTGAGAAATATCAGCGGCTACACTTTGGATCTCAACTGCAACTTCGTTAATAGAAGTGAAAATTTCTTGGAAATACTGGCTAGTCTCAGCAATATCAGACTGCCCTTCTCTAACTTTATTACTACCTTCCTCCATCACACGTACCGCTTCACCGATCATTGATCTAATATTATCCAATACCCGAGTCACATCTTCGACAGAATGCGCCGATTTCTCCGATAGCTTTCCAATCTCTTGAGCGACGACAGCAAATCCGCGGCCTTGTTCGCCAGCGCGAGCAGCCTCAATGGATGCATTCAACGATAGAAGTTGGGTTTGCTCAGTAATCTCGCGGATCTTTCCGATTATCTCTTCGATGTATAGGGACTGTCCGTGCAGTTCCCTAATAACTGTTGTGGCCTGACCAGTAGATATGTTTAATTCGTCTATCCTCTTTAATATAGTTTGTGAATTTGTTTCTCCTTGTTTGGCTTGGTCTATAACCTTCTTGGAACGGACGGCAATTACCTGGGTCTTTTCATCAACTTGATTGATCTGATTCGCAACTCCATAAATCGTCGTAGAGACATCATCAGCTGCCCGTGCCTCTTCTTGGGTTCCTTTAACCAGTTCATTCATTGTGACTCGAACGGTTTCGGCTCCATTCCCTGCGGCTTCTATCTGTGGAGCAAGATCCTTAGCAATCTCTGCTAAAGAGTCTGTTACTTGGGTTACCACATTAATCATTTCGCGTAATTGTCGAACCGATTGTTGGTAAGCTTGATTGGTTTCTCCAATCTCATCACGATAGATTGGAGGAAGCTTTGGCAACACTAAGTTGCCTTGGGCCAGGCCAACCATTGCCATTCGTAGCGAGTGCAAAGGGTGAGAGATCGAACGGACTGTGATAATAACCAATATCACTGCCAAGACAATTGTTACAAATTGATAAAGCAATACCGACGCCGACTGTTTTTTAGCATTGTTATTCGCTGCATCCAACGCTCGATTCCCCAGCTTTATCATATCACTAGTTAATAGATCAAGGTCCAGATTAAGAGAGTAAAACTTACTGTTGATAGCATTGCCTTTCGCGCTCCCAATGAAGTCATCCGGGCTCTTTAAAAGATCCATTAATAATGACTTAATCTCATTCCAAGCATCATTTACATATTCTGCGCTTTCAACCACTGTTGGATCTATATTTTTCGCCCTAGATAGTATGCTTGCCATATAGGTGTCTATTCGATCAATATTAGGTTGGATATCCGATAGCCTGGATTTGTCACTTCTTGTGACCAAATTCACAGTAGCGGTATTAATTACTACTATACTTGAACGAAAGAGAGCAGTATCCGTTACCCCTTGTACGTTATTATAATATAGGGACTTTGTTTGCTTACCCCAACTCTGAATCGAGAAATAACTAAATCCACCAGCCCAAATACTGGCGACAACTACAACACCGACGATTATTATCAGTTTCCAAGTGGTCTTAAGATTGTTGAAAAATCTGAGGGTTGGAATTCTTGGAAGTTTAATCATTTTCATTTAGGAAACCCCCTGTTATATTGCGAATTACATCTAATAAATCATCGGTAACTTTGCTTCTTTCTTTTGCCTTTTTTGCATCTCTGAGGATTATTTTGGTGAGGATTATTTTAGGTCAATTTCTGGTCAATTTCTTAATCGGTTACCAAATGCGTCTATTGATTACATATCTATATCATGCTATAATAATGTGTATATGCTAAGCGTCTTTTCCATTTCTTTTAAATTCAAAAGCTCGATTGTGTGGTCTCTATGATTTGATTTAGCATATAAATAGACCATCGCATTCATCTTTATAAAAGCCAAAGTATGTAACAATGCATAGTATTCTATAGATTTCTTTTATATCGAATCCATATATTATATCAATTATAGACTGTGATGAGGAGAAGTAGGCTGGTGAAAGAGTCAAGCGAGCTCCCGATGGTGTAAGGGGAGCCTTGGATCCGACCGAAGTTCGCCTCGGAGTCGCCCGCTGAAGTCTTTTTGATGGTAGGCGGAGCCGGAATACCCCACCGTTAACCGGGGAAACCATCGGGATAATCTATCCCCATGTTGCAAGTGGGCTTTTCATGGCCAAGCGGAGTGGTACCGCGGAAGGATAAACGCCTTTCGTCTCTATTATGGGATGAAGGCGTTTTATTTTTTTAACCTGAAAGGAGGATTCACGTGTTCTGGAATCAAGAATATGAATGTATGTCACGGGAAAGACTTCAAGAGCTTCAATTAAAGCGTCTCCGGGAGACCCTGCGACGGGTAGAAAAAAATGTTCCCATGTATAAGGATCGCTTCCACCAAGCCGGGATTAGCGCTGATGACATCCAAAGCTTAGACGATCTTCGTCACGTTCCATTCACTAACAAACAGGATCTGCGCGACAACTACCCATTTGGCCTTTTCGCCGCTCCCATGGATGAAGTGGTTAGAATTCATGCCTCTTCAGGAACAACCGGCAAGATGACAGTCGTGGGATATACCAAGAACGACATTAACACCTGGTCCGAGGTGATGGCGCGAACACTAAGCTGCGCTGGCGCCACTTCTCGGGATATGATCCAAGTAGCTTATGGCTACGGTCTGTTCACAGGTGGTTTAGGCGCTCATTATGGAGCGGAACGAGTTGGCGCCACCGTAGTGCCGATCTCCGGCGGAAATACAAAACGACAACTTCAGATCATGCAAGACTTTGGCACTACCATCCTTGCATGTACCCCTTCTTATGCTTTATACATGGCTGAGACAGCCGCGGAAGAAGGGATCGATATCCAGAAGCTTTCACTACGCGCTGGAGTCTTTGGTGCCGAACCCTGGTCGAATAATATGCGTAAAGAGATCGAAGCAAAACTTGGCATCATGGCAATTGACATCTATGGTTTATCCGAGATTATTGGACCCGGAGTTTCTAGCGAGTGTCCGGAACAAAATGGGCTTCATGTCTTTGAAGACCATTTTCTCGTAGAAGTTATTGATCCTAATACCGGAGAAGTCCTACCCTACGGATCGAAAGGCGAATTGGTCTTTACATCTCTAACTAAAGAGGCTTTTCCGATTGTTCGTTATCGTACAAGAGACATCAGCATCCTTTATGGCGAGCCTTGCTTATGTGGCCGTACCCATGTCAGAATGAATAGGGTTATGGGCCGGACAGACGATATGCTAATTATTCGCGGCGTTAATGTTTTCCCGTCTCAGATCGAAAGTGTATTGTTGGAGATCGGCGAGACCGAACCCCATTATCTATTGGTTGTGGATCGTCATGATAACCTTGATGATCTCGAAGTATGGGTCGAAGTCTCAGAGGAGCTCTTCTCCGACGAAGTTCGCCGATTGGAAGATTTGGAGCATAAGATTCGCCATGCTATCGAAAGCATATTAGGAATCTCTGCCCGAATTAAACTGGTTGAGCCTAAAACTATACCCCGTAGTGAAGGAAAAGCTAAGCGAGTCATTGATCGTCGGGAAGTTTATCCGACATAACTTGAGCAAATAACGATGGCTGATCCATGCTCTCAAATAATAAGGCGAAATTATTATTTATAAACAGGAATCATTTTAAACCTAAACAGACGCCTAGAGCGATTTCCGACCGCACTTCAACAGGAAAATCAGCCTATACATCGAAGAAACTATTTAGGGGGTGCTAATATGAAGGTTAAACAGATCTCGGTATTTTTAGAGAATAAATCCGGTCGATTGGCCACAGTCACAAAAGTCCTAGGTGATAATAAAATCAATATTCGTGCACTATCCATCGCAGACACAACTGATTTTGGGATTCTGCGCTTGATTGTGAATGATCCGGAGAAAGCTTGGAATGTTCTAAAAGCTGAAGAGTTTACTGTCAGCGCCACAGAGGTTATCGCTGTGCAAGTCCCAGACCACCCGGGCGGGCTCGGTGAGATTCTCCAATCTCTAGAAGAGTTAGGGGTTAATATCGAGTACATGTATGCATTCGTTGGCAAGAACAAAGAAGACGCAGTTGTAGTATTTCGTGTCGAAGATATAGAAAGCGCCATTCCAATCTTGCAAAAACATGGCGTTCGCCTCCTAACCGGCGAAGAAGTATATAATCATTAATAATGAATAGCGCCTTTAGGCGTCTATTTCATTCATATTAAAAAACTCAGACTCTCCGTTCTATAATAATGAATAGCGCCTTTAGGCGTCACCAAGCGCCTCCGGCAAACCGGAGGCGCTTTAATCTATGCTTCACCTTCATCTATTGAGTTCTTTTCTGGTTTAAAGTTCATTAGATGACGTATCTCCGGTCCTGGTGCTGGTGGCCAAAGCTCTGCCGTATCTCCTTGACGCATAGCAGCGGCAAGGTTTGTATAGACACAACGATGCTCCCTAGTCAAACTGGCAATAAGCTCCTTAACCCGCTGACGTTGGGTATTGCAATTATACGGACATGGGCTTGGAATCGGTTTAAAACCGGTGAGTTCAGTCGCTTTCATAACCTCATATTCGCGTAAATATACCAAAGGACGAATTACAGTGAGCCCCGAGCGATCCAATTGTGTTTTGGGCAAGAATGTCCGGTTTTGTCCTGAATATAAAATACTCATTAAAAACGTCTCTACCGCGTCATCGTGATGATGAGCCAATGCCACTTTATTAAAGCCCGCCTCCTGAGCAAAGCGGTTCATTGCGCCCCGCCGTAGATGTGAACAAATATTGCATCTATCTCCTGCTTGCGCCACTTTACCGATCTCTGTCCTTTTTAAGTAAAACGGCACCCCCAAAAGACTACAGAACTCTTGTAATGATTCTTTAGGAAATATATCCTCAAATCCAAGATCAATGGTCAGCGCGCCCAAGTCGCACTTTATTACCCCATGCCGACGGAGAATCGATAGAGCATACAACAAAAAAGCGCTGTCTTTCCCCCCGGAAAAGCCAACTAATACTCTATCTTCAGGACTTATTAATTTAAACTCCAATATGGCTCGAAGGATCTTCCTGTTATATGTAGCGGGTAATCGTTGTCCCATTCTATTACCTCTCATTCTGGGCTTTATGCTTACAGACACAGATATTATTATATCAAAAACATCTGAATCGATGAAGGAATCAATTGAGTCTTCGCGAAATATGTATGACATATAAAGCGGATTTCACCATTATGCGAGTTCTAAAATTACATTCAAGGAGGTAAAACATCATGAATTGCTCTACCATCATCGGAATAAGAGTTAACGAACGTTCTGAGGCAGCTCCAAAAGTTCAAGAATTGCTCACACAAAACGGTTGCCTAATCAAAACACGTTTAGGACTTCATGAAGGTTGTGCTGAGAACGGACTTATTCTCTTGCAAGTATGCGGCGAACCAGATAATATCCTAAAATTAGAGCAAAATCTACGCTCAATTCCCACAGTCAAAGTCTCATCAATGTCAATCTAATTCCTCTACGCAAGCCTGTTAAAAACTAGACGATTCTTGACAGACGGACCAATAATCCCGCATAATAATGAATATCTCCTTATGGTGTCTATATATACCAAAAGAAACTCTGGCTCACCGTTCATAAATATATTGAAGATCAGTTTCAGAAAAAATTCGAAGGAGGTCTCAAAGCATGAAGGTAAAAGATCTGATAAAAGCCAAAGGCGACCAGGTCATCACCATCGGCCCTCAGGACACTCTCGTAGAAGCCTGCAATCGACTGGCGGAACATAATATAGGTTCCCTTTTGGTTCTGGCGCAAGATGGCTCCATCGAAGGAATTATTACTGAACGGGATATCACTAAGGCTTGCTCCAAGCGTGGCGGTAACTTAGGCTCTTCTCTTGTTCGTGAAGCTATGAGCACAAATCTCTTAATCGGCTTAGCAAAGGATGACTTGGACTATATCACCAGTATTATGACACAGAATCGTATTCGTCATCTACCCATAGTCTCCGGGGGTAAACTCGAAGGAATTATCTCCCTCGGCGACGTTGTTAAAGCCCGTCTCCAAGAAACTGAAGTAAAAAGCCGTTATCTTGAAGAATACATTTACGGGAATTACCCGGAATAAATAAATCTGCTAGTAATATCATCTATAAAAGCAGTTGCCTTCGGGCAACTGTTTTATCTTGCAAACAGTTTACCTGAAAACGATCTATAACTTCACAATAACCCATGAAATTGCGGCACTAAATCCATTTTGTTAAGTTCTTCGCGACCAACCCAGATAAAATCCTCGTGCTCTTCACTCAAGCGAAGGTCTCCTCCTTTCTTATTGCCCTCCATAATCAAGTACGCAATACGTTGTATGGGAGCTTCGGATTCTGACGCTCCCACCACGCGGATTAGTTGAATAATAAGTCCTGTCTCTTCATATACTTCCCGTCGTAACGCTTCTTCAAAGTCCTCTCCAGGATCCACTTTGCCTCCTGGTAGGTCCCATCGTCCAGGATTGTTCTTGGACTTGGATGACCGTCGTAATAGAAGATAACGTCCTTTGTCATCCAGAATAAATACTTTCACTGATAGACGATACTTCTTCTCCGACACTGGTCATAACCTCCTTAATTCAAAGCTTCTACCGACTGGATGTTCTCCAACTACAACGATTAAGTTTTACAGAAAGCTGCACAATACATATAATCAGTATAGTTACTAGATATACATGAAAACTAGATTTGTTATGATAAAAAAAGTACTCGTCAGACAATGCCGACGAGCCGAGATGAGGGTTGGTAAGAAGGTATGAAGGAGGAGAGTCTCCTCGACTTCCAATTTATATTTAACATATTCGTTACATTGTTTGAAATCCCTTCTTCTTCATGGCATTTCCAATAAAATCTTACAGATTTCTTTTTTGATTAATGTTACCTGTAACAATCTAATAAAAGCTCATATAAATCTCGGGGTCTCATAACCTTTAATGAACTTATCACCGTATTCATCAATCATCTCCTGAGTGAGCCCGCCTTGGGCAATGATCTCTGCGTAAAGACGTCCACTAGGTTTTATTGTCCTTGTTCTGTCAGGATGGGCATGGTCCACATGTACCAAACCAAAGGGACTACAAACCCCATCCACCAACTCAAAGTTGTCCAAAGTGGACCAGTGAAAATAACCTCTCACATCGACACCGCTCTGAATTGCTTTCCATAAATAATATAGATGGCTTACAAGATATGCCGGGCGTAATTCATCATTATCATCACATACTCCGTTTTCCGTAACATAAATAGGAAGATGATACTTTTTCCAGCAAGACGCCAAAACTTCATAGAACCTGTCCGGCATAATATCCCAACCTAATTTACTCTTAGGCGTATCCGGATGATTTGTCGTTGTAAAGGGAAACCTCACCAAATCACTCCGATAGTATTGGATTCCAATGAAATCTAACGAGTCCTTAATTCGATTAATAAAGCGGCTCAGAGTTAAAAAATGGGCCAAAGCTCTACCTAATCGATGAAGCGGATTTCCAGGAGCAGCTTCAAAATGAACCCATGCCAGAGACCAACCAACAACCGCTTCCTGCCAATTATTCTCACGATGAATTCGGTGAATCCGTTGATAAGCCAAGCAGTGGGCGCGAATCATATTACGACTGACCTTAAAGAAAGATGGAATACTTTTTTCTCCCGGTGGAAATTCTCCAAAAAAATAAGCCATAATCCCATAACAATTGGGCTCATTTATGGTAAGCCAGAAGTCTACCAGGTCTCCTAATTCGTATACCACTTTTTCTACAAATCGGAGATAAAAATGAAGAAGGGTAGGATTTTTCCACCCACCTTTAGCGGTTAACCACAAAGGATTGGCAAAATGATGTATCGTCACCATACACTTTAGTCCTACATTACGCATTCTAATTAACTCATCGCGGTAATGGCCTATCGCATTCTGGTCAAATACACCTTCCTCCGGTTCTATCCTGGCCCACTCCAAGCCTATTCGCGCCGCGTTATGATTCATGGCTTTAAGTAACTCGATGTCCTCAATATATTTTCTATAATGATGAACAGCATCATCAGGGTTAGTTCCGTCTTTTATCCGACCTTTCACCGCCCATTCGTAAAAATCATGATTCTTGCAATCTCCCTCCACCTGAAAAGCGGAAGTGGAGCTTCCCCAGAGAAAATCAGCCGGAAAAGCGTATTTAATCACTAGGGACACCTCCTTTATAGATTTCGTTAAATATCTGTTGTTCTCATTAATATATATTTCGACTCTTCTTATTTTCTCCCTTCTTGCTACCAGGGCTAAACTTCAATCAGTCGGTTACTTAAACGTCACACCTCTGCCTCTCTCCGAATTGGGCCGCATTATGATAATGGCATACTTTTGCCGGAGATACTTAATGAAGGCGAGCAATAAGAGTACTCCCACAATAATCAAGAGGTTCTTACCTGTTAGAATCATTCGATGTAATCCGCCAAATGGGCTATAGGTCACAGTATAACCCATAGCCGTAACAAGTGAAGTTAATGGTCCTGCTAGAAACAGCGTGAATACTCCAGCAAAAATTGCATGAAGCAACCGTGCAACCATATAAGGTCCCATACGTATATCCGTTCCATTGATTACACTTGCTACTTGGCCATGGACAGAAAGGCCGCTCCATGCAATAATCGCTCCAGCCATAATTATCCTTTGAATCAATGGGGCCGTAGCTTTTGCTGCAGCCATACTCCCCAAATCAATCTCAAATATACCACTTAGTAAAGCGCCGGATAATGCTGGCTCTAGCCCGAACATACGTAAAACACCGCTTACCACTGGAAAGATCACGTCCATAACTCCAGTTGCTGTCAGAATTCGGACAAAAACGGAAAATAACATAATGAAACCACCGATCATGAAGATCGTTGACATAGATTCTTTAACTGCATCGCCCAAAAGTTGCCCAATTGGTCTACCGTCATCTCTCCGCGCCTTAAATAAAGCTCTTGCAGCCCTTCGAAGTATTCCTGCTTCATTCAGAGGTTTTGGGTCAAAACTCCGCTCACCGGCCCGGTAAAAACGGAATATGTAACCAACAGTAAAAGCGGCGAAATAATGGGCTAGCGCTAGCACAACACCTAGTTCAGGGTGGCCAAACATCCCAACAGCAACAGCTCCGAACATAAATAACGGGTCAGCTGTATTAGTGAAGGCCAATAGGCGCTCCCCCTCAACCTGTGTACACAGACCACTACGACGGAATTTGGCTGTAATCACTGCATCCATAGGGTAGCCCGCGGCCAATCCCATGGAGAGAGCGAAGGCTCCCACACCGGGAACGTTAAATAATGGCCGCATTAATGGCTCCAATAAAACTCCAAGGCTATGAACAACTCCTAAACCTAATAATAACTCAGACAGGATAAAAAACGGCAAGAGCGATGGGAGCACAATATCCCAAAACACCTTAAGTCCTTCAACCGCAGCTTCCAGTCCTTCCTTTGGGTAAACGACCAATGAAAGGGTGGCTATTGTCACCCCCAGTGCCAATATCAATGTTTTACTTTTCTTTAATATAATGACGCGCGGCATATTATAAACCCTCCATTCCAACCTCTCTAATATATATGCCTTTTTAACAAGACAAGAAGTCTTTTTAGGTCATAAAAAACCGGGGTATTCTCTTGTCGATACCCCGGTTCTATTATCCTCGGCTCTTTTATTGCATCCCAAAACCTTTATCCGGAAACTGAGATTGATAGTTACTAAACTTCTGTTGAGCCTGACTTACCTCCTGTCGGGAGGCGGATGAAAGCTCGTACCATCCTTTGGCAAACATCACATTGTAGAGTTCCCGCGCAGTATTGTGTGAATCCGCAAAATTGTTCATTGCGATCTGATGAAGCGCCTGGTGGCTTGCTTCCCTGACAAACGTGTTATAGCTGTCTGTTAAGTACTTCTCCATCGCTAAGGCATCGTTGACAATGTCCCTGTCGTTGAACTCCGGTCCCTTTACTTTTGGAACACCGGTTGATGGATTCTTTATAGTGCCTTGATTTTGCATACCGCCTTGTTGCTGAGGGAAGAATGAATTCACTTTTATTTCCTCCTCATATCAGTGTTTTGTTCGAATCAAGTTGTGACAGTAACAATTGGTAATGACGCTCATGAACTTGTCCAATTGCAGTAAGTCTCCCTGCTATCTCCGGATCTTGAGCCATCTGGCTATAAAGGTTGCACTTCTTAGCCGCAAGTAGTTCCCAAGAGAGCGCATCCTTGATATAAGCCAGATCTTTTGTGGTAATAACTGCCGGTGGTGTATTCATCTGAGGAACCTGCATCGTCCCCATCTGGGCTTGTTGCCCTTGCCCTTGTTGAAAGTTTTGTGTTCCATAGTTCATATCCATTTTTTACATCCCTCCTGAACCATTATCACCATTATTTTCGCCAAATTTTCGCCCATCAGCCAAAAAAAAGGATGACAATTTCAGGTAACTATTTAGTTCCCATCATCACGAATAAAATCCCCAAGATAATCATCCCAACCTTCCAGGGGATTATTTTGACGGCAACAGCAGCAT
>OBJA01001672.1_pt1 | contig 14561 bp, 13 predicted proteins | sample 1519751 | NCBI WGS metagenome assembly OBJA01 (sample SAMEA3881238, study PRJEB22517) | soil metagenome | biome: lake sediment; feature: soda lake sediment; material: sediment, water from around vicinity | place: India | collected 2013-12-23 | depth 3 m | reverse complement strand
TTAACCACTCCCACCTTCATGTTCTTCATGTGCTTCGTGGTTTGAAATGTCCCCCCATATACCTACCTTTATGTCTTTGAAAAATAAATTCCCAACCCCGAAAACTTATAAATTCTATTATGTCAAAAAAGACTTGCTTTGGGCAAGCGCCTTTTCTCAACCATGCTCATAGGATAATGGCATAACAGTTGCGCGGAGGATAATCATGACGTTTTGTCCATCGGCTTTAGCAATTCAGGATGCATATCCCCTCACCCCAATTGCAATATCGCCTTTTGGTCGCCATTTTCTGCTCCGCACAACGGATGGGAGACGTTTCTTACTGAAACCCGTTGTTTCTGGGTTCAACGAGGCCCAGTCCCTCTACAATGCGATGCAGCACTTAATCGAGCAGGGTTTTCTAAATCAACTCCCTTGGCTTTCGACCCATGGCGATTTGCCCTTTATCCCATGGAATGGCCAATATTGGGCGCTAATTCCATGGGTTTGCGGAAGGACGGCGCCGGTTTTTTCAAAAGACGGATTTCCAATTTTTCTGCGCCTCTTCAAGCGGCTGCACTCACTGGGACATAATTGTCCCTATGGCACACCATTCCACCCCGTCAAGCGTTTCGGTGAACGATTCCATAACTTATCCAATGGATTTGGTTGTTACCCAATGACACATTGGGCAAAGAATTACCAGAGCATCTTACCTTCATATCTGCCCCGGGCTCAAACTGCGCTTTACTTTATGAACGACGCGCCAACGTTCTCGACCCTCTGTCACGGCGACCCCTCCCCGGCTAATACCCGTTTACGCCCTGACGGCGAATGGATTCTCGTGGATTGGGATCGATTGGTCCACGCCCCCCGCTGGTGGGAGTTGGCTCAAATAACACGACGCTACGGATGCTATCATTCCTGGCGCCCCCATCTAATGCGCAGCTTTCTTCGGCAGTTTCTTCAGATTGCCGAACTTGTCCCAGAAGAACGATGGGGTTTCTTTGGATCATTGTTATTCCCCCAGGAGCTATGGCGGATAGGGCATCAATACTTCATCGAGGATCATCGTCCCGAATCCTGGTTTACATCGAGGTTTGCACTCATTCAAAAAATGGATCAACGACGACTTTTGACCTTAAGACAATGGCAAAAGGAGTTGCTCAGCAAGGAGGATCAATGATGGAACGACCCCATCATATTTCCCTGCGGGAATTGCTCCAATCATGGAGTCTCCAGATAAAACGCATCGAGCCTGTGCTTGATGTCTATAAAGTCCAAACCGATGCGGGACCGAAGGCTCTAAAAGGATGCAACCTAACTCCCAATGCCATGCAGTTTATTCACAGCATCTTTCATTACTTAAAACAACAGGAGTTCCCATCCATTATGAACGCCATCCCCACCTCCGATGGGCAGGATTTCATCGTCTCTGAAGGGATGGTCTTCGCATTGTACGACTGGATCGAAGGGCGTCGACCAAAATTCCAACGGAGCGACGAGCTAAGCGAAGCTTGCAAAACCATGGCCAGCCTTCATAAAGCAAGTTTAGGTTACCATCCTCCGCCAGGATTGCGTCCACGTCGACGTTGGGGGCGTTTGGTGGAATCCCAAAATAAACACCGTCAAGATCTAAGTGATTTTGCAGAGATGGCTAAGAAGAAAAGGTACTTAACTCGCTTTGATCGGGAGTACCTTCGCCACCTGCCTGAATATTTGGATATAGCTTCTCAATCGATTGAGCTTCTAAATTCCGAAGAATATACCAAAATGGTTCACGAGTACAAACAAAAAGGTTGCTTCTGTCATGGGGATGTAGCGGAACGCAACTTCGTTCGCGGCCTTGACGGCTTGACATATCTCATCGATTTGGACAGCGCCCGCTTGGATCTCCCGGTGATGGATCTAGTGAAACTAACTCGCCGCGTTCTCAAGAAATCACGTTGGAATCCTTCGGTCGCGCAAACCATCATAGGTTCTTACCAGGGGGTTTACTCCTTAAGTTCGGAAGAGATCCGCCTATTTGGCGCCGTCATGACCTTTCCGCAAAAATTCTGGCGCATTGCTGATCGTTACTATCACAAGACCAAATTCTTCTCCGAGGAGAAGGCCTTTCACAAACTCCATAGCGTTCTCCGGCAGAAAGACGCCTTTCTACGTTTTCTCAAGGCTTATCGAGAGAACGCCGACGATTGGTGGGGATCGAAGGATTGAGCACTCCCCATACAGAGTTAAGTTTCGGTGAGATAAAGTCCCTTGCCGGTGAGTTTGGGTTAACCATCTCACAATGCAAAAGGGTTCGCAAAGTCTATCGAGTAATAACCCATACCGGCGAGATGTTTGCTTTAAAACCAACGCACCTCGAAGAGAACGAACTGCAATTTATTCAGCAGTGTCTTGAGCATTTATCCGGTGTCGGATTTCCGGTGATCCCCTTTATCTTGAGCAAAAAGGGATCTCTCTCCATTGCCGCCCACTCCCGGCGTTTTCTTCTCATGCCATGGTTCGCTGGACGCGAGGCGGACTTTAATCGAACGGGCGAATTGATGTTTGGCGCCAAACTCTTGGCCCGGCTTCATCGCACAGGGGGCTTCCATACGCACTCTATCCCAAAAGAACGGAATCTATGGGGAGTTTGGCCCCAACGTTTTTTCCGCCGCTATGATCAACTCATATATTTCTATCGTTTGGCCTCACGATATGACAAAGGATTTGATCGTCTTTTCAAAAAGTATTTTACGGGCTATCTTCACCAGGCAGAAAATGCCTTGGCAGCCTTAAGCAGATCCCCTTACGCAGAACTCGTAATCGAAGAACGCCCTTTAAACTATCTCTGCCATCACGACTTCTCCGACCGGAACCTTCTATTATCGTCACAAAGCTGTTCATTGCTGGACTTCGACTATTGCATCCTCGATCTCCGTTTACATGACATCGCAAACCTATTGTTACGCATTCTTCGCCATGATGACTGGCAGGGGCATCGCGCCCGCTTTGTTTTGCAGGTCTATCACCGGCAATTCCCTTTAACTCAAGATCATCTTCGACTGCTCCATACCTTTCTCTTATGGCCTCAAGATTATTGGCAGATCGGCCTCCAATACTATGTGGAACGGCTCAAATGGCCGGAAGCCCGTTTTTTAAAGACATTACACCGTGTCATTGAAGATAACCCTGCACGTCGGGCCTATCTAAAACGCTTCCCTGAAGAGAATGGCATCGATCGTTTTACGCCCTGTTTTACATCGCCCTCTGACGTTTTGTAACATTCCTGTTAATTATTTTATATTCTTGGTTATGCATGCCAATTTTTAAAAAAGCGCAGACCACAGCATTAAAGAACCATATTAAAGCAAAGATGCTACCCGCTTTTGTGTAAAAACTCGTCATGACAGGTCTTGCAAGCCTTTAAATTACATGGTAGAATGGTTTCAGTGCCTTGCCTCGGTGCCATGGTTGAGAGCAGATTCTGTTTGAACCTTGCCTCCATGTCTAGCCCAAGGGAAAAGGCCAAAAAAAGCCCCTTTGGGCTTTATGGGAGGTTTATTTATGTATCAAGACAAAGACTTAGCCTGTAAGGAATGCGGACAACAATTCACTTTCACTGCTGGGGAGCAAGAGTTCTATGCTTCCAAAGGTTTCGAGAATGAACCCAGCCGTTGCCCGTCCTGCAGATCAGCTCGGAAGCAACAAGGTGGTCGTGGCGGCGAGCGCCAAATGTACACCGTGACCTGTTCCGAGTGCGGTCAAGAGACTCAAGTTCCTTTTAATCCCACTGGTGACCGTCCGGTTTACTGCCGGGATTGCTTCCAAGCCCGCCGGTAATTCGATCCGAGTAGATCAAGACCCCGATTTTCATCGGGGTCTTTTTGTTGTTGTTTTCAATTCGATAATAACAGATTAAAGGAATAACACAAGATGATTTGATCAATTTGGACGACTACTCGATTATCGAGTCTCACCCTCTCAAACCCGAATCAACTTACATCCAATGGTATGAAGAGGAACAAACTCTGATCATATCCCATTTTAAGCGCAGTTACGGCATGTTCGGCTTAACGGGGTTCTGCAGTATTTACAAAGTTACTTTAGAGGGTATAAAGCAGTATTCAGTTAAGAAGCCAATTATGGACTATGAGTATTTGCCCGACACCGACAACTCTACGTGGTATTGACGTCATCTCTTGAGATCATCGATACAAAGACAATGGAGTCAAAGTCTATATCCACCGGAAGTCATTTAGCTAACGCCAACAATGTTACTTATTTTTATCAAATATCCCGATTGGCTGATTCAAATTATATGATCATTCGATGTTCGTACAATGGGGAAGCTAAGTTTTTGGATATGGAAACAGAAAATATTGTAAAACGCATTAAATGTGGTAGGCCAGGGCGTCGATTAACCATTTCTATTTATTTTGTAATCCCGATGAATCCTTTAATCGTCTTCAAGAAGGTGAACAACGCTACTATTTCATTCGTGCATTATAAAAACAACTATATTCACCACCCAATAAAGCCGGGATAAACGAGGCCACTGAAAAACTTGAAATGCCAAAATAGGACCAACACTATATTGATAGACCTATATGATTATAAAGTTGATTCAGCAAGATAGTAGTCAGAAGACTGGAGCCAGTATTCAGAATGCTCCGGAACAGTTATACGTCGATTCAAGGACACCTTCTTTTTTGAAAGATTTATTGCCCTGCAGGGCAATAAATCTAATTTATGGTCTACTAACTATTCTACGTATTGAGGCCGATATAGCCAGATACTCATCCTCCAGTTCTCGATAGGTATTCTCCTCTCTTCGGCGATCCGTATTAGCCAGTAACCCGCCGATCTCTGCCAGACGAAGTTCCAGACGTAATCGTTCCGCCTCGATTCCATCGCTTTTTAGCGAAGAACGTGATGTACAATATTCGCTGAATCTTCCGGGAAAGACGCGCAAAGTCTTTTGGTCGATACTCCAAACCGTGTCACATACCTTCTCAAGCATGGTGCGATCGTGAGAAACAAGGATCAATGCACCTCGGTAATCTCTTAGCGCAGCTTCCAAATGCTCTCGTGAGGGAAGATCAAGATAGTTACCAGGTTCGTCCATGAGCAGAAGGTTATAGGATTTTAACAGCATCTTCGCCAAAGCAACTCGAACCCGTTCTCCCATGCTCAGGGCCGAACAGGGCTTATTGACGGCATCCCCACGCAACAAAAGATTGGCCAGCATATCTTGGGCCTGTCGTCGATCCGAACCATGGAGAAGCACTGTTTCCAAAGCCGTCTTCTCCCCTTGAATCGACTGTAGTTCCTGATCCAAAACGCCAAATTCCAATGCAGGAGAACGCCACAAATCTCCACGATCCATGGACTCAACGCCTAAGATCATCCGAAGAAGCGTTGTCTTGCCCGAACCATTCGAACCGATCAAGGCGATCTTTTGGCCGGGTTTGACAGAGAATCTTACATCGCGCAACAGAGGGACTCCCCCAAAGGACTTGCAGATACTCTCTCCCAAAAGCAAGCCATTGCCCTTTCTGGATTCATTATGAAAAGACAAATGAATCGAGGCGGTCTCTTCCGGACGGGCGACCCGCTCTTGCCTGAAGCGTTCAAGGCGTTTGAGATTGCTTTTCGCTCGTCGATCAAGCTTCTCTGCTTTTTTGCGATAGTATTCCTTCCCACCCATTAGATTCCCACTGGCGCGCGCTTTCCCTTTCGATCGGGCATATCCCTTTCGGGACCATTGCAGTTGCTCGTCGATGGCACTTTCTAACTTCAACGCCTGTTTTTCCTGATCATAGTAAGCCTTTAAATCGGCTTCATACTTTCTTTGCTTGGCATCTTGGTATGCTGTATAGTTACCGGGGTATGACGTCAGACCCTTTGCCGTGAGTTCCACGATCCTTGTAACACACCGATCCATGAAGGTTCGATCATGGGAGACCAATAGGATGGTCCCGCGATAATCCTTTACCAATCCCTCCAACCACTGTAAATGCTCCAGATCAAGATGGTTGGTGGGTTCATCTAAGAAGAGCAACTGGGGGTTGTTGATTAGGGCATACGCCAATCCAAGCCGGGTCTTCTCCCCGCCGCTAAGTTTCGCATAAGACCGTTCCAGCAAAGGCGTGAGCGCAAAACGTTTCGCCATAGCCTGTGCTTCCCCCGCTCCCCCTCCGCTCAAACCCGCGTCTAATATCTGTTGCACCGTTCGGTTCTCCCATTGATGCAAACTGGGAAAGAACACTCCTTGACCCATTCGTTGATACCACTTAATTGTTCCGCCATACGACGGTTCATATCCCGCAAGGATCCGAAGCAGCGTGGTCTTCCCTACGCCATTCGTTCCAACCAAAGCCACCTTCTCCCCTTCATTTATCTCGAGATCCACGTGATGAAATATCTCCCGACCTCCGTATTCTTGAGAGAGACCACGTGCCATAAATAAAAGCATCCATACTCCTCCTCAAAAGGGTTGGATGCCTCTTTTCATGACCAATTCAAATAAAGGTCAACGTGACCGATGGTTTCTCTATGATCGAACTGATAATTGAAGACACCCTAAGAATCCAGCCATTGCCGGAAGCAACATCCAACCCATATTTATGATGGTTGATTTGTTGCTTATTTCCTCATCGGCGTCTCCTTTCATCGGTCAAACTTGTACTATCATTTATTTTACCATGCCGTCACAATAATGCAAGTACTCATCCTAAATATTCTATCTTCCTCTTACCCTTATCGTAATGCACATTGCATACGATGGACACCTTCAACGATCTGTCGCTCGTCTAATGCGCCATAGCCCAGAACCAGTTTATTGCCATGAAACCCTTTACGGATCGCATAATCCTCTACCCCTTCGACTTGAACACCCTCTTTTGCAAGGCGCTCCAGTGCTCTCCGATTAAGAATCCCATCCTCAAACTCCACCACCAGGTGGATCCCGGCATTTTCGCCTGTTATTTTAATCTTCTCACCAAACTTATCCTGTAGAGCTTTAATAAGGATACGACGACGTTCTGCATAGATCCGCTTCATCCTGAAGACATGGCGATCCATGGCTTTGCTTTCAAGAAAACGCGCCAAAACATGTTGCTCCAAGACCGTCGTCCGCATGTTGAGCTCTTCTTTGAGTTCTAAGATCTTGTCAAGCAAATGCTCTGGGAACAGCGCAAAACTCAATCGCAGGGCTGGCGAGAGCGTTTTGCTAAAGGTACCCAAATAGATAACGCGATTCGTCGAAAGACTTCGAAGGGATTGAATCGGCTCTCCATTATACCGGTACTCCCCATCGTAATCGTCTTCGATAAGATAAAGATCGTTTTCTTCGGCAAACCGAATTAGACTGAGGCGTCGTTGAATGGGCAAAACACCACCGAGAGGAAACTGATGCGATGGAACGATATAGAGAGCTCCCAAGCCATTCACCCCATTCAAAGCATCAACACGAACACCCAATGCATCGACGGGAACAGGAGTCGTTGTTAAGCCATGCCGTGAAAAGATAGCTGGAGTAAAGCCATCCCCCGGGTCTTCCACCCCCACGTCTCTCCCTTGCTCCCTTAACCATGTGGCAATTAAATCCACACCCTGTGCCGTTCCCGAGAGAATGACCAACTGCTCCGGGACACATATCATACTTTTGGAGCGAAAGAGATACTCACAAATAGCTTGCCGCAACCGGTATTCGCCTTGCACTAAGCCATAGGCAAAGACCTCATCGGAGACTTCCAAACAAACCTCACGGGCGAGTTTGGCCCAGATTTTCCTAGGAAAGCTTGATTGATCAGGTTGCCCGACACGAAACGCAATGGAGGGAGTCGTATGCGAATTGCTTTCTTTCAAAATCGTTCTCCCTTGATTCGTTGACGACGGCTCGAAAGCGTTCCCGCGCTGATATGTATAGGGTAGTTCAGCCACATAGGTACCTGCACCCATACGGGTCTCCAAATAACCTTCGGCCAATAGTTGCTCGTAAACCTGAATAATGACATTCCGGGCAACCTGCAACTCCTGCGCCAACATCCGCGTGGAGGGAAGCCTTTCTCCACCTCGCAAACGGTTTTGTAGAATGCTGTCACGGAGTTGACCTGTGAGTTGTTGTGTTATCGATAGTTTGGCACCCCGTTCAATTGTCAAACCATACATAAGGGTTTCTCCCTTCAAATCGGGTTTATGTAAATTGTCTATCCACTATAAATACCCTCTCAAAGCCAAGAATCCTTCACATGGTTTATACACTTTTCATTCTTAACGAAATGAAGTATGATTCAGCATTTTGGCTCGCATGCAATGAAGTCGTTCTCCATTCATTCGATAGTGGATTATTCGACATGATTGGCCGGAATGAATTTCAACGATGAGTTGACGTTGTATTGTTGGCAACATCCTCTTTACCTGACGCTGATTTCGCTTAATAACGTAGTGGTAGTACACGTGTTTTCCATTTTTCGAAAGAAAACGTAAAGGACTCAAATGGTCCACCTCCTGCACGACCGAATATTATTTAGTCGAAACACGTTTTGTGATTATGTAAATTCGATAGGGGCATCAAAATTCCTTTTATTTATATAAAATTTTTTAATTATTTTATTTTTTGTATATATTCCCTAACTATATTATAGAAGATTTTACTTTACGCAAAAAAGTTCTATAAATTATATTAATCGGATCTCTATTGCATATTTTTTATATTATTTACTAATATTTTATTTTAATTTTTATATAAATATTTTCTTACAATTTCCGATATAGAAAGTGATGTTACAATTATGCGCCAAATCGAATATGGAGTGAAGAAATATGAATATATCGGATTTATCAGATCATTTGGGGCAGTTTGTTTATGCACAAACCTCAAATCGAAATTACGATTTAAACACGATATGTTACGGGATAGAGATCATCTTGGTGCTTCTAATTTCCATTATAACCATAACCACAATCGGAGCAATTCTCGGTCTGTTTATTCCTGTATTTTTTGTAAGCATCTCATTTCTCGTGATGAAGATGATCATCGGCGGTCCTCATCTTTCAGGTTTTTCCCGGTGTGTCATGCTAAGCGCTTTATTGATGGTTGGAACTGCTTGGTTCATCACATATATAGAGTTATCCAATCGCTCCATACCCATTTCAACCCTTCTGGGCATCGTCATCATCCTTTGCTACGCGCCACAAATAAACCCAGCTAATCAACGTCCCCAGAGATTCCATCGGAAACTCGCCGGATCTGTCCTGCTGTTATTGGCCGGTTGTTCCCTTATGCTGCTCCAAAATGCTCTTTTTGCCTATTGCTATTATGGTTTACTCATCTCTGCCCTAAGTATCTCACCCATAACAACCCACTCCATTCGCTTTATCGATAAAATGACTAAAGGAGGTGTTAAAAGTTGAAACATCTGTTTTACCTTTTAGCGATTGCTTCAACCCTGAAGTGTCCTCACTTTGTCCACGTCGGTCCACCATATTCCAGTTAACAATTGACCGGCGCGGACAAATAGCTCGAATCTATGATTAATGAAAAATATATTTGGAGGTGCGAAGAATGAAACGTTTAGTCATCCTTTTAGCGTCGATTGCAACTCTGGTTACTGTTGTAAGCGTAGGATTTGCGTGCCGTGGCTGGATCTATGAACCCAAAATGAGAGATTAATTCTATGGTAAATAATAACACCAGCCAATTTTTATGATATAATATTATTTAGAATAGAATCACTAAGTTTACTAGTAAACTTAGTGATTTTTTATTGGAGTTGATACTTTTGATCAATATTCCATTGGCATTTCTCGGAGGTCTAATCTGTTATAATCTGCTTCTTCTAGTAATCGGGGAAGATACTTCCTTTCTCAAAAAATTACTACCCGTTTTAATCATAACAGCTTTTGTTATTATTGCGAAAACCTTCTTTTCGCCACCACCAGCTCTTTACACGATTATACTCGTCCTAGTTTATACCACTATCGCAAAGATTTTTATCAAAACATCGATTGTAACTTGCCTAATTGGTTCTTTGATAACCTTTATATCAATTACAATCGGAAGTATTTTACTGGCATATCCGTTTTTTTCTCAGTTCAATTTTGATCTATCAGGTAGAATAGGTAACGACTTGGAATGGATAGCATTGAACCTAATCGAATATCTCATCCCATTTCTAACAATAATAATTCTAAAGGTATCAAAACTATCGCTAAAGACCTGTCTTACGGATATACAGGGATAATAATCATGAAGAAAAATATTGGACTAATTCAGTCGCTTACATATGTATTATTAAGTATCTTTCTATTGCTTGTTGCAGAGATGCAAGTATTCGATACCCTTCAACAGAACTCTTCCCCAGGCAACCTTATCCTTTTCTATGCGGTTAACTTTCTAATCCTTGTTTTTTGGCTGTTAAGCCTCTATACATTCTACCGTTTCTCCCTTTCCCTCTACGAAATCAAACTGTCTCATCAAGCGGATCTTATGCAACTGGAGGAGAGCGAAAAGCTGATTCAAACCCTTCGCTCCCAACGTCATGACTACTGCAATCAACTTCAAGTCATCCGGATACTGGCCAACTTTAACAAGACCAAAGAGATCGATCAATTTATCGAAGACAATATTTCCATCGACAAAATCAAGGCAGAGGCACCTGAGCAGATAGAAAATGCAGCAATCTCCGCGATGTTAATGGTTTATTCGACAGAAGCCCATGAAAAAGGAATCGACATGATCATCGATTCCGACGTTGACTTCAAATCTTTTCAGTACTCTCCAGCAAAGATCACCCGGATTCTGGGCAATGTTATTCGCAACGCCATCGAGATCCTGGAAAAAACGCCCTGCGCCGATCGGGCCATCAAAATAACGATGTACCAGAGCAAACAGGAGTACGTCTTTCTAATCTGGAACAATGGCCCGGAGATCCCAGAACATCTCTATTCCCAAATATTCTCCCCCGGTTTTTCCATGAAAAACAGCTCCGGACTAGGCTTGCACATCGTCAAACGGTTTCTTTGTGAACTCGGCGGCGACATTACCGTGTCAAGTTCTCCAGAGGATGGTACAGAGTTTCGAGTAACCCTACCCCTTCGTATTGCGTAGAATTTAACTACAGTGTTCATTCAGGGCGTTTTAGAGAACGTTCGATACACATTAACGGTATAAAACCCATAATCGCAATGACAAAATCTACGATTCAATCATAAAGGCACAAAGTGCACGTCGATCTTCAGAACACACGTACACTTCGTGTCTTTCGTTGTTCTTAGCATTTATCAAAACATGATTATAAAGTTGCTTCAGCAAGATAGCAGTCAAAAGACAGAAGCCAGTATTCAGAATGATCCGGCCCAGTTATACGTCGATTCAAGTCAAAAAGAGCGTCTTAACTTTTAAGCGGAGATCGGAGGATTGCTATTCCAAACAACACGACTATTCCCCATACTCATATGCGCCAATATCCCATCCTGAACCTCGGGGACGGGAAACTCCGCGAATATCTTTATCTACCACACCCGGCAACGCCGTTCCGGCGTTTATGGCCGGGCTGCCCTGGCTCAGCGCAAAACGATGCGGGTTAGCCAGCGGGTCCATGTAGCAATCGACGGGGTCTACAAATATTAATAAGGGATTGACACCGACAATATCTGTTGCCAGCGGGTTAGTTGAAGTCCGATTGGTCATGTTGTAACCGACGTACATATCCGTTCGACTGCGATTAAAGTCGACATACATGTTACAGTTATAAAAGATATTATTCTTGACCGTCATCTCCGATGTCTGTGGTCCCAAGGCAACCCCGTGGTAGACATTGTTGGCAAATACGTTGTTCACGATGACCCAATTCTTAGCCGTCCCGGAATTGGCATGAATGCAGATCCCCCATGCCCCGCCTCTTCCACTGTCAGGATAAGCGCCGGAGAAAATGTTATTCCGAATGGTCCAATTCTCGTTCACAGACCCGTCTGAAGTGGATGCCATGATACCTTGGTCAAAACTTGATATGATATTATTCTCAATCAAGATATCCCGCGCGCCGCCGGTAAAGGTCTGGAATCCGTCGGTATGGGCATCTTTCTTTTCGGCATAACGTGTTCCGAATAGAACATTCCCGCGAAAGATATGTCCCGAACCGTGAACTCGGATATAATCCGCATCGCCGCCTTTACCACGTTTAATAATTCTTTCGATAATGTTGTTTTCCACCAACCAATTCCGAGCCTTATCCCCGGTGGTAATTCCGAAACCAGCTCCATAAATATAATTATTCCTGATGATCACATCGTTAGGATTCGCCGTATTATAGGTAGAGCCTGAGACCGCCGTGCCGCCCGTAGAGAAGAAGTCAAAGATGTTATCTAAGATTTCAACCGGAGCATTCTGGGTGTTATGAACGCTAATTCCGCCATTCAAGCGCAACCCTTTGAAGCGGATCCACCCACCGCCTGGAGCGATCCATGTGGCTCCCCTCGTGCTGAATCCCCCACGTATTATGGCTTTGTGATGAGGATAACCTTCAATCGTTATCCAGGCATCGGGCGTGCCCGTAGTTCCCTTATGAAAGTTATTCGGGACTCCAACCTCGCCATATATACCAGGTTTAATAAAAATCGTATCTCCCGGCTTGGCCATATTTATCGCGTGTTGAACTGTGGCCCAGGGTTGGTCGTTGGTGCCGGGGTTTTGATCATTGCCGCCTCTCTGTTCCACATAGAACACAGGTCCGGTTGGAGGCTGCGGGTAAACGGGGTTTTCCGGCAATCCAGGCGTATCCAGCCTCGATACACCACTATTACCGCCGCCCCCGCAACCAACCAACGTTGTCATTGACGTCATAAATAACAAGAGCATTAATACGCTGGACAATGCTTTTGAAGACGATTGAATCAAACGCATCTTATTCAGTGAAAGCCCTCCCTTTGGCGGTTAAGTTATGTTTCTCCGCCAACTGCTAATACTCATACGCGCCGTAATCCCAAGCCCCGTCCTGTCCCCGTATCTTATCGTCGGGATCGCTCCGATATCGATTGTCCAAGGTTGTTGCGCCGGTAACCGGCTGCTTTAACCGGTAATTACCAGCCCGCGCGTTGATGAATATATCATCAGAGGTATGTATGTTCTTGCTGTTATTACTATCCGATATCTTTACAAAACCTATTCTTTCACAATCCACCCATAGATTATTAGCGGCGGTGCCGGCGGAATTGGTTGTGTTATAGAAAAACAGGCCGCTTTTGCCTTTAATCCCCACAAACGTATTATTATAGATTCGCACATCAAAGGTCTCATAACGGCTGCAGTTGCCAATGACAAAATTACCGCATTTGGCTAAGGGGTCATCCATAAAAAAGACGTTGCCGTAGATTTCATAACCCCTGCTGCTTCGATCATTGTGTTCTCCAAGCTGAATATAATTTTGCGCCTTTATATTTCCCAACATGTTATACCGTAATACGACATTCATCCGATTCGAATTGCCGAATATCTTTATTCCCATGCCCCCTTTTGCGCACTTATCAAAATAGCAGTATTCGATGAGAATATCTGTTGAATTGTTGGAATATATCCATTGCACGCCTGCTTCGTGAATATAACAGTATCTCATTGTAAGATGACTTGTATCACCCACTAGATAAAACAGTCGTGTCTGCGCATCTTCATCAGTCTCCCAGGCGCAGCCGTATCCTTCAAATTCGACATGTTCGAATCGAAGATATCGTGCCTTTTGTCCATTGGCAACCTGAACAATTGATCCAGAACCATGCCCACCTCCATTGGTGGGATTATAAAGTCTGATGCCATGACCGGATTTGCCTTCCCCGGTCTGTCCATCGATGATGTAATAGCCTTGCTTAAATGCAAATATCGGACCTGCCGCTGCCGTAAAAAGCGCTTGACCATTGGCGAACGCGTTATTCCAGCCGACATTTGTCCCATGATCATTGACGGTGGCCTTTTTTATCATAATGACCTTCGAACCGACTTCTGCATCATTAAATAAATGTGAACCGTAAGTCCCGGCCGCCACATAATAACAGGCGCCGCGTTCAAGATTTCTGGGTAGGTCTGTCCATGCATTGGTCCAATCGCTGCCGTCATTCGCTCCAGCAGCTCCCGCGCGGACATAATATGCCTTTTCCAAGGGGGTATCGGAAGGGGCACCCGAATCACCGGGAACTCCCCCTGGAGAATCACCGGGAGATATGCCGCCGCTGCTACATCCTACTATTAGTACCATAAACGAGATCAATAATAAGCGCAAAAATAAACTGGACAACCTTTTTAACGATAACTGGATTGACTCATACCTGATCAAAATAACACCCGCCTTTTGATTGATTGCTAGAACAATAAGTTTTTAACATTTATTTTAACATTAACTGTTTAATAATATGTGTATATTCTTAATTTGTCAAGAAACTAAACCCCGTCCATATATTCTACCTAGAAAATGCCCTTGTCGTCCACGTCAACTTACAATTTTCATTGCTTCGCTTGCGTCAACGGATGTTGACGTGGCCGACTACTTAGAAAATACCCCTTGTCGTCCTCGTCAGCTTGAATTTTCATCGTTTCACGTGCG
>OBJA01001671.1_pt1 | contig 14566 bp, 14 predicted proteins | sample 1519751 | NCBI WGS metagenome assembly OBJA01 (sample SAMEA3881238, study PRJEB22517) | soil metagenome | biome: lake sediment; feature: soda lake sediment; material: sediment, water from around vicinity | place: India | collected 2013-12-23 | depth 3 m | reverse complement strand
CACCCTTTGCGTCTTTGCGCCTTTGCGAGAGAACACCGTTCCCCTTCCACAAAGGCCCTCTCCCAAATTTTTCCCTTTTCCCTTTTCAATTTTCACTTTTTTTCTATCTCCCCACACTCTCATAGACAAATCCCGCAGCAGCGGCTTCTTCCGGGGAGTAGATATTCCGCAAATCCACGATAACAGGCTGTTTCAGCAGCTCCTTCATCCGTCCCAGGTCCAACCGGCGGAATTGGTTCCACTCGGTGACGATGACCAACGCATCGGCTCCCTGGGCGGTCTCGTACGCATCCTCACAGTAGGTCACGGTCTCTCCCAAGACCTTGCGGGCCTCCTCCATCGCCACGGGATCGAAGGCGCGGACCGTAGCGCCGGCCTTCCGCAGACCCTCAATGATCGTCAACGACGGAGCCTCCCGCATATCGTCGGTATTGGGCTTAAAGGCCAAACCCAAGAGGGCGACGGTCTTTCCCTGCAGTCCGCCCATGACCCGTTCGATCTTGCCGACCATCCGTTCCTTCTGGCGCTGATTGACCGCCACCACCGTCTCGACGATGGCAACGGGCTGGCCGTGGTCTTTACCGATGCGGGTGAGGGCTTGGGTATCCTTAGGGAAACAGGATCCGCCGTAACCGGGTCCGGCGTGGAGAAACTTCGGCCCGATCCGGCCGTCCATCCCCATGGCTTTGGCCAGGACCTGGACATCGGCCCCCACGGCTTCGCAGAGGTTGGCCATTTCGTTGATGAAGGTGATCTTGGTGGCCAAAAAGGCGTTGGAGGCGTATTTGATCAGTTCCGCCGTCTCCACGTTGGTGAAGACGAAGGGGGTTTCAATCAGATAGAGAGCTTTGTAGACCTCTTTCATGACCTCTTTGGCCCGGTCGGAGGATGCGCCGATGACGACGCGGTCCGGTCGCATAAAGTCGTCGATGGCATTGCCTTCCCTGAGAAACTCGGGGTTGGAAACCACATCAAAGGGGGCGTCGGATTGAATATGGGCTGCAATGATCTCCCGGACCCGGCGGCCGGTGCCAACGGGGACAGTGGATTTGTTGACGATGACTTTATAGTCGTTGATGAGGGGTGCGATCTCCCGCGCCACGGCCTCCACGTGCTGGAGGTCGGCGGAGCCGTCCTCCTGGGGCGGGGTACCAACGGCGATAAAGAGCACCTGCGTCTTGGCGGCCTCAGTGGCCAAGTCCATGCTAAACCGGAGTCTCCCCTCCCGAACATTGCGCGATACGATGGCGTCAAGCCCCGGTTCGTAGATGGGGATCTCGCCGTTTAACAGTTTGTCGATCTTGGATTTATCCTTGTCCACCCCGGTGACGAAGTGACCAAAGTCCGCAAGACAAGCCGCAGTAACAAGCCCGACGTAGCCGGTGCCGATGATGGTGATGTTCATAATCTCATTCCTCCAAACCCTCAACATATTCCATATGAAATTTTTTATGGACTACCCATACCTTTTCCTATTAAACGTAATTCCAGCCTTCGAAGTCTAACCTAACCCTTGCCCTTCCCTGACAGGGAAGGGTAACGAATAGCCTTCGAAGCCTTTTATTTCTCAACCAAAGATAATCTGTCCTTCTCCCACCCTTTGCGTCTTCGCGCCTTTGCGAGACAACTCGTCCCCCTTCCCACAAAGGCCTTCTCAACCGTTCCCTGTCTCCTGACTCCTGACTCCTGAATTCTGAATTCTGAATTCTAACCCCTAACCCCTAACCCCTAACCCCCAACTTCACCCTTCAACCTTCTCCTTCCTCCCCACCACCATTGACCGCGCCGGGACGTCTCGATCCACGAAGGCTCCCGCGCCGATGATGCAGTGATCGCCGATGACGATGTCGCCCAGGATGACGGCGTTGGCTCCCAGGAGGCAGTCTTTGCCGATGGTGGCATGGCGTTTTTCGCCGCGCTGCGGGGGATAATGCTTTGAGCCGATGACGACGTTGGGCATGATAACAGTTCCATCGCCGATGGAGGCGGTGGCGCCGATGACAATGCCCACGCTGTGGGGGATCTTGACGTTTTTGCCCAGGGTGACGGAGGGGGCGATGTCACAGTTGAAGAGGATTCGCAAGATGATGTTGACGATCAGCGAGATCTCCCGGCCGATTCGGCCGCGTTTATTGAGGCGGCAGTTATGATAGACCCATTTTTCGTAGAGTCGGTTGAAGTCGGTTAGATTAGCCAAGTGCCACAACGGCTTTCTAAGAATTTTCACCCTTCAAACTTCACACTTCACACTTCTAAAAGGTTCCCTGGGCGGGCGGTTATCATACTTTGAAATTATGCATCAAGCTGTCTCCTTTTCATCTTCAACGACACTTTAGATAAAATTGCCAGAGCCATTTCATTTTTGGTTCTAATAAAGTAAATCATCGTTATCCCTAGATATATCGTTGCTCCGATGAATATTTCAACCAATAATGCTCCAACCGAAGGCTTCATGACATTTGCAATCAAACGCACAAAGCCATACATTAATGCTCCGGCTAAAATAAAAATCAAACTGTTTTTCAAATAGACAATAACATCAAGCTCTTTTCTAGCGACAACAGTTTGAAATGTTGCTACACTTACCTCAGCAAAGATTGTACCGACTACTGCTCCCATGGCTCCCATCCTACTTATTAATAGGGCATTGACAATAACATTCAAGACCGCCCCCAGACAGACAGACGACACATATATCTTGTCCTTGGAATTTGGAATAAGATATTGCATGCGAACAACATTGGCCCATGAAATAAACAGCACCGTTGGTGCCAATCCCAGCATAATTCTTCCACTGCCTGTAAATTCATTTCCAAAAAAGATTGGTGCAAATTCTCTAGCGACTGCAGCCAAGCCAAATGCGATCGCACTTCCCATGAACATAGCAAATTGCATAGATTTGATTAAATACCTTCTACTTTCTTCAAATCGACCATTGGCGATTAAATTGGACATTCGAGGCATCATAACTGTTCCTAAAGCAGACATTACACCTAAACATACCATCATCATCTTCTCGGCATTTTCATAGAGCCCGACTTCAACCATTGAGCTTAACGATCCAAGCATTATTTTGTCCATTACTCTATACATACTAATAGCAACGACCGGAAAAAAAAGGAGCAATGTCGGTTTGACATGTTGTAAAACACCGCTTAACGAAGTTTTGACGAAAGTAACATGCTTTTTTGCAAATATCCACAGATAGGATTGCCCCACCAAAAACCCCATGCACATGATCAAAGTATAGACCCAAAGATCGTTTCGATTTTTGACAAACACAAAGATAGAAAGCGCCGTCGCGAGATTGATAATGATCTTTCTTGATACGGTAATCTTAAACTCTTCCAAACCAAAGAATAACCAATTTATATCTAAAGCAGCGGATAATAGGTATGCCAATTGAATTAAGGCGAGTAATTTGTAATTGTTTCCTATAAAAAACAAATAAAATCCATACGAAACAATGGCTAACGTCGAGGTGATAAGCTGAAGAGTATATATGCTAGAGAATGCTTCATTAAGCTTATCCTTGTTATCTCTCGCTTGAGCAACGCTCCTATTACCGTAACTATTCACGCCCAGCATTGCGATTAGGAGAAAGTAATGGGCTATGGAACGGGTGTAGGAAAATGCGCCAATGCCTTCCACCCCAATGATTCTTGACACATACGGGACTGTAAGTAAAGGCATGAGCATCATTAGAAATTGATAGATCATATTATAAAGAAAATTGACTTTGATGTTTGATTGTTTCATTTTACTCCCATTTGTAAAGAGAGGATATCGTACTCTCTCATTTATGGTTTGTTCTCACTCTTTTCCTAACAATAGTCTTCAAGACACCATGCTTTATTAAACCGGTTTTGTAGAGAAGCGGTTTAATTAAATTTGCAACCTTACTTACAAACTTTTCTGGTGCGTATCTATTTATTAACCTTTTATAGGATAGCTTATCCATATCGGAAAAGAATTCTTGCCGCTTTGGATTGAGTTTATCGTTGGAGGTCATCTTTTTTCCACAAGTGCAAAGTACGCTTTCAAGATCCAACTTTGCATAAACTATATCTTCATTAAGCTTGTTGAGAATGTCTAAACCCTTTTCAGTGTGTACATAAACGGCCGTAGTTCCACGATCATCATCCATACTCTTATAGTAACAGCCGATACTTTTGCAATCGCCTAAAGTAAAATCACTGATCCTATATACTGTTTTGAAGTTGCAACTATAACAGGACGGTCTTGAACTTATTCCGCAAAAAAATGCTCGTAGAAATGATTTGATATCTGAAGTTTGATCCTTATATTTCCCGTTGGCAAAGAATAATCTCATATTGGGTGACGAATAACCATAAGACTTGTCTCTAAAGTTGACAGCGACAACTTTTACCCCGTATCGAATTGAACAATAATCCACATATTTTTTAAATAACTTGGGTGAGGGGACTCCGTAACAGACTAAATCAATTAATATTAGGTTTTCATGTTCATTTCCTAAATACGACTTTAGTCCAGCGACTTGGCATGGAACTCCACTGAAACAGACTACTTTACCAGCGTCAAGATGTTCTCTAACCTTTTTAAATGTCTCACCCAGTTCGCTTTGAACATACTTTGAACCGCATAACCGAGACTTATCCAACTGTTCTTTCGATTCCACAGATTGATGAATTACTGTTAAATTTTGATCATAACCAGCACCAAATACAATCCCATCATTTGCGAGAACATGTTCAGCTACAGTCGCAAAAAAGCCCCCTGCTGAACTTCCAAGTCTAACTCTCATATTTCTGTTTTGAACTGCATAAACTACAGTATTGGCTTGCAGTTCGGACTTGTTCATAATTGGGCAAGTCTGTTCACAAAGATGGCAATCCAAGCATTTAGCCATATTGGCAACAGGATACTCAAAGCCTTCTTCGTCCTTATGCATTGTTATTGCTTCCGTTGGACAAATTGAAGCACATGCTGTACATCCTGAACATTTATCTTTGGAATGTATAACTATCATATTTGTTTACCCAATTCTAGAGAATACTCCAAAAAGCTGTGTGAGTGTTTTCGTACTTCTGTTAGGCTCTTCTCTATATCTTCATAATTTATTCCTTTACTAATCTCTTCCAATATATCCGTGTTTTGATAAATCCTACTACCTAAACCTAAGATGCTGAATAAACTATCAATTCGCGTATTTCGCGAATGAATACTACCTACCTTTGAACGGTAAAATGTCACAAATTGTTTATGATGTATTATGGAAAAAACAGTACCATGGAAAGAATCCGTTAAAATATATTCGGCATGTCGTATTAAGTTAATAAACTCACAAGGTGAAATATCATAAGGTGCTTCATCTCCAAAAAACTCATCAAAAGGAATAAACTCATCATGATGCCTTAATGTTACAATTTTCAAGCCAGTTTTCTGCTTTAATTCATTTGCGGCCGTACGACACTCCTTGTTTTTACCTAAAAAATAACAGAATATATAATTCCCCTCAATAACTTTTTTATCTGGAATTTCAGCTGCCCATTGATCAATTGTTAACAAAAGCGTTGGATCAACAACGACTTCCACATTTTTATCTGTTAATGAAGTGATAATATTTTTACCACTAGTTTCTCGAACACTAATTGCATCAAAACGTTCAAGGAAATGTTTAGTTCGCTTTTTTTGATAAAAAGGAATCTTTGATACGCCAAAACTAGTTGCGTACGATATTTTTGTTACACTATCATCTACAAATACTAAGTTATAAAAGTTTGTTGGCAATCCACTCGGTAACCACAATTGGTCACTCCCAACAACAACTGCACTATACTTTTTTGAACCATCACAAAGCGCCTTATAACCAAAATATTCAGTTGTTGAATTATGAAAATATTTTTCCCTAAATTTTTTGAACATTTTATTTCTTTGTTTTGTACCTCTTAAATATGATGAATGTAAATGCATATCAAGTTTCTTTTTGATTTTTTTGAAGAAACCTTTAACTGCCAAACTATTAAAGAGCCTAAGTATCTGTTTCAAAATAAATGTAGGTGTATACTTCTTTTTATATTTTATTATCTCACAATCGTAACCTAAAGATCTAATTGCATATAGAGAAGCATATGCCTGAAGCATAGTGCCAGAATTGTTTCCATTACAACATGCACATAGACCAACTTTTTTCATTATTTCATCCTCCAACAAATTTTGCTTAACCAAACGTGTTATACCTAACACTTAAGTAATTTTTTTGAGATACTGGTATTTATTTTGAATTGAATCGACTGACATGAGCGTTTCCCTTTTTACTATATTTAAATAACAAACACTTAGACAAACTGGTATAAGGTAACTAAATCTATAGTAGCTAATTGTCCCTATGTCATGAAGAATATTTGTTATTAATATTGATATAAGTAATGAGTCCATTTCCTTCGCTTTATTCTTCATAATCCGATTTAAAAACACTAAAATAAGAAGAAAGTGGATCCAGTAAAACGAAACAAAACCAATTACTCCTGTAGACGCCAGTAACTCCAAAAAATTATTGTGAGCATAAACATTGAATCTAGTTGCTTCTCTAAATGCACCTAATCCCACGCCCATAATAGGATTGTTTAAAAACACTTTCCAAGCATCTTCCATAAGTCCAATACGTGTTCGTGTCGAGCCGTCAACTCTACCTTCATTTGTAAAGAAATTCATAAAACCTTGAATACGTCTGCCCAAAACTTGATACAAAAAATCATTATTCATAACAAAATTATAGAGAATCATTATTGCTACCAGTAGAATTAGTATTGATAGGATTATCTTAAAAAAGTTCTTTCTATTTTTCATTAATAACATTAACGCCAAGAATACAAAGGGGAAAAATATTGCCTTCTTAAAACCGGTTAAGAGACTAAATCCTAAGAAGAGCAGCGTAATTAATAGTTTCGGCAACCGATTTTTCTGATTGTAAATCAAACTCCAAATTAAATAATAAAGAGCTGGTGTGATAATATTATTAAACTCCATACTGAAACTACCATAGCCAATGCTTAGATTGCTCAGGCTATTAAGATTAGTTATCGATAGAATAATTATAAACAAAAGCGACCCGCAAATTAAATAGTTAATAGATTTTTCGATATCATCATAATTTCTTATATACTGAGCTAAAGCACTCAAAAATACCAGAACTGAGAACATTGCAATTAACCGACTAACGCTTTCTCCAATTGAAATACTATTAAACATTGTAATTAAACTCATCATAATAAATCCATATATCCATATCGTTACGCTAGTGTTTCTTAACTTAAAATTGTTCCGAAGCAAACATAAGAATAATGCTATCATTGGAAGCGTTACTTTTAATGGATCCACAACATAATTAGGCATGAACGAATAGAGCTGATAACTTACTAGCAATAAAAATACTACTTTATCAGTTAATGTTGTATTATTGTTTTTAGACAAATTATCCGTTTCCATTAGTACTCCTTGGTCAAGTCATTATGCTTAACTACTACTTCATTAATAAAATTAATTATGTTTTTGGCCCGAATCTCCAAAGTTAAAGATCTAGCCTTCTCAACGCTCCCCTTACTAAGTTCATTCAATTTTCCCCGATCACTATGTAGAATAGATATCGCATTTTTAATGGCTGTAATACTTAAAGGGTCCACTCTTATCGAACATGTATCATCCAATATATCGTCATTAAAAGGCATGTTTGAAGAAATTATGGGCAATCCACACGCCATCGCTTCAATAATTGCATTACAGCAGCCTTCATTTAGTGTAGGCAAAACAAATACATCTGCCGCGCTATAAAAGAATGGCAAATCAGCATTATTTACACTTTTATTATATATACATTTATTACTGCTAGGCATTAACTCTCCTTTACCAGCGCAAATTGCATAGACACCATCAATATCTTTAATAGCCTCCATTAGGCGCTCAATACCCTTGCGATAATCAAAGCTACCAACAAAACATACAATAAACTCATCTTTAGGAAACCCATACATTTTTCTAGCTTCATTTTTATCACGAGGAAAAAAACGCTCTTTACGATAGCCGTTAGAAAAAACCTTGATCTTCTCTTCTTTTACGGCATTAGTTGAGACAAGCATCTCCTTATTTTGATTTGAAACAGCTACAACCCCGTCCAAATTAGATAATTCATTATTGACTTGTTTGAAACCAAAATGTTCTATTGTCTTTATTGTTGCTTCACCGTAAGCCATAAAAGAAGGAATATTAAACTTTCGTCCAATTCTTGCCGCAGTAATACCTGCAGGAGTTATAAAATGTCCATAAACAGCATCCGGTTTTTCATTCATATTTTTAACAATTCTGCTGACTGCATTTGTAAAATTATAAGTGGTTAAATGCGATGGATTATACCCAAAAATATCGCTTTGGCCAAAACCTATGTATTTAGGAAAAAACACTTCGACTGTTGAACCATTTTCTGTTTGCTCGATAATTTTCTTTGGAAACATTGCATACCGATAATTTAAGTTAATCGGTATTGGACAAATAACCGAACAACTAACTCCTAGGTCGGCCATTGCCCAGACTAGTTGCTGAACAAATACTAATACATTCTTATCAATATCGTTAGGGTATTTATTAGTTATTATACATACTCTTGTTAGCACCAATTCACCCTCTTATCCTAATCGAGGCATACTTTATATTTTTCTGGAAGGTTAAAATAACTTCCTAATTCAACATCAAACGAATAAGGTTGAATTTTGTCAAATCCTGCTCCATTTGAGAATGTAATCTCACCAAAATATACTTTTTCTCTTATAATAAAAAAATCTACCCTTGCATGGGGAAAATTCTTAGAAAGCTTTCTAGCCGCTTTCATAATCTCTTCTATGCATCCAGGGCGTTTTATTGGATTATCATTTGGAAAACCAAGTTTGTACCCTTTCATCCAACGCCAATCCATATCATAAACATTTCGTTTATGTCCTTTAAAACGATCCGTGTCCACCATTATATATTTAGGATCCCCATCAAAACAAAATACCTTGTAATCTACTGGAACTTCATTCATTTCGTTGCAAAGATATTTTTCAATAATAATTCTAGGCTTAACCTTACCATAAAACCATTCACCGTAACACGGAATAAACTTTGCTTTTAGCCATTTACTAAGTTTCTCTATTGCCAATTCCTTATCTAATTTGTCTTTATCGTGGCAAATAATATTAAACCCCGAACCATGTGTTGTTTTAATTACAAACTGTTTTGGAAGCCTATCAAAAGGAATTTCTTTCGCATCATATCCATGCCAAAGCAATTCATTAAGCAAGTATCCACATTGACATTCTTCAACATACTTTCGTACCTCAAATTTGTCTGCACATAACGGCATTAAAGGATTTTTGTAATACAGTTTCATCCACTGTATCTTTTCATTAAATGTGATGGGGTCATCAAGATTAAGTGCATATCCAGTTTTTATTCGGAACAATATCTTCAACGTAAGTTCAGGTTTGAATTTATAAAGGATATTCATCGGGAATAAAAAGGTATTCTTTATAATGTTATCCATTTTCTTTTCTCCCTTTTCTTGTAATTAGCATCATTAATAAAATTTGTTATAATGCTAATTACTTCAGAAGGTTTGTCAAAAACTTTTTCTATTGGCTTCTCTTGAAAAGAGCGAATACCATCCAACAGGTTTTCCATATTTAAAACATATCGCAAAAAACCTTCTTGGGCCAACATTTCAGCCACCTGTGTCTGATGATCATCAATGTGCTCACCATACCTTGCCAAACGAGGAGCAACTAAAACCTGTTTCCCCATTTTAAGCGCACCGATAATTGCGCCTGTCCCTCCATGGGTTATGACCAAGTCCGCTTTTTCCTGGTAACTCCCAAACTCCTCCATGGGTATAAAGCGTTGATAATCAAAGTTCACAGGAGTATAAGTAGAGTGCCCTATCTGTGCAAAAATTGCGTCGTTAATTTCACCCTTACCTACCAAATCATCGAGCTTTTCCAGCAGCCTATTAAACCCATATTCCCTGGACCCCACACACACAAAGATCAATATATGCTCCCCCCGTAAACCGCATTGGGATAGATATCCTTGAGCGATTCCCATTGGATAATAAACAAATCAGCATATTTATACATTAAGCGCCCCACTCGAGTACCGTCAGTTACTCTTGCAAAAGTCTCAATATAAATAAGTTTTTTCCCGAGAATTTTGGCCATGAAAGCCATGGGAAGAACAATCATAGTTCCTGTTGTAATTACATAATCGGGTTTTTCCTTCCACCATATTTTAATAGTCAGAATGAGGTTTACCATCATCTTTATCGCAAACAACTTATCCTTCAAACCAGTTTGCATAAGGTAGTAGTCAGCATTTGAATCATAGCTTGCATCTTCCGTAACCCAAAACACATCATTCTCTTCAGCCAGCGGAGACAGCATTTTCAACTGTTCATAATGACCGCCAGAGGATGATATCAAACAAACTTTATATCTATTGCTCTTTGATTGTGTACACATTTACAAAAACCTCACGAGTTTAACTTGAGATGTTTTTAAACCAGCCCATCCCGTTATTCTATATCAACATTGGAGTAAACCGTATTATAAAGACCCCATTTCGGTAGACCCACTAAACTGACAATTCGGCTAATATCCCATCTCGTTGCATTTGTAACTTTATTAATCTTTACAGATATGGACTTTTTGAGCTTTCCCACAGAAAACTTCAATAAAGTAACTATCCATATGGGAACAACAATAACTGATTTTGCTCTACCCGACATTTTCTCATACTCAATGAACTCTCTTGCCTGAATGGTTTGAGGATCGCCGAAATTATAAATGCCATTAATGAAATCTTTCATGTTGACCCATTTTAACACTAAGTCTACGATATTTCGAATGGAACAAAAATGAAACCTGTAGTCCCCGTTACCAACGATAAATGCGATATTTGGCTCATTAAAATAGATTCTTTTATAAGGATCAACCATAAATTCTCGATCATATACAGGTGCTAGACGTAGTATAAGATACTGTACACCTTCCATATCTCTAAGCTCTTTCTCTGACATATACTTCGATATACCATAATAAGATACAGGTTCACATTGACTATCCTCATTTAAAAGATTATTTTTATTATCCCCATATACCTCTACCGTACTAGTATAGAGTATTTTTGCCTTTCTCCCTCTCGCACACTCAAAGAGATTTTTGCTTCCGATATAGTTAACATTGTAGTAAGTGTCCCAAGAGCATCTTTTTTTGCCTGTTTCGTGGGCTATTGCCGCTAGGTGTATAACAAAATCAATCTCGTGCTTCGAAAATAAACCTTCTAAAGATTCCTTGTTACATATGTCAATTTGATAATAAATCAAATTTTCATGCCTAATTTTGCTCTCAGCTTCTAAAGAAAGTCCAATTATCTTTTCACCGCTGCTAAGTAAGCTCTGTGTCACTCTCAATCCGATAAATCCGTTACATCCAGTGACAAGTATCACAAATGCACACCTTCTTAAATTGTTTTACTGAGCACCTTCATTTAGATATTCAAAAATTGTTGTAAAGCAGAACCCAGCTTTTTTTAGTCTCATTGCAAATTTTAGTAGCTTTTTACTATTACCCTTTCTGCCTACTTCGTATCTAATCCAGTTTTTAACTCCAGTTTGTTTTAATCCATCTAAATCATTATCACTTAACTCAAAGGGATGAACATAGAAGATAAAATTATGCTCACTCTTCATATATCGATTAATCAAATTATTCATTAGCCACTTGGGAAACAGACGAAAGTATCCACCACCCGAGATGGGTAATAGTTTGCCAAAAGTCTCAAGCGTAGGCGTTTCAAACTCATAATGCCCATCTTTCTCAAATACCAGACTATCAATCTTGTTAAAGCATGACATATCTAAGACTCGATAGAGCTCATGTTCACTAAAACGGATTAAGCTCGCATCATATTTAAACCCACATTCGTAGAGTATATCCAGTTTTTTATTATCCATTGAAAAACATGGAGCCCGATAACCAAGTATCTCTTTACCACAGATATCTTCAAGAATCTTTTTGGCATTTATGATATCATCTCTAAACTCTTCATCGCCCATCTCATATACTAATTTATGGTGGTTGCTGTGACATGCAATTTCGTGACCAGCTTTGGCTATCTCCTGGATTACATGTTTATTCTCTTGGGCGATATCACCCACTACAAAGACGGTAGCTTTAATGCCGTTTTGGTTTAATTGATCAAAGAAAGGTAAAATCAACGGAATATATCTTTGATTCGAGCCTATAGAGGCGCTATACGGCTTCAAATACTCCAAGTGGTACCATTCTTCCAGATCTATAGTCAAGAAAAAGTGCTTCATATCAGCCTTTTACCGCTCCTTATAAACTCCCTGCCTTGCTCTCTAGTAGGCCAGGTAAAATATCTGCCCTTATCTGTTTCGTTTAGTGTTGAAGTCACCTCACCCGAGGCAATCATCCGCACCGTAGATACCATTAGTTCTCCTCCTAGCTCCTTGGTAAGTCGCATGAGTTGAAACATACTTTTACACGCACTGATATCGATTTTTTCTTGCTTCAAGATGCCGCCGTCATCAATTTTTTCGCTCATATAATGTACCGTGGCTCCAGCGTATTTCTCCCCATTATACAAGTACCAAAAACTAGGCAAACACCCGCGATAATCAGGCAAAAGACTACCGTGGACATTGATGATGCCGTACTTTGGATACGAAAGCAACGGTTCCTTGATGATCTGAGGCGCGGAGTACGATACAATGAGGTCCGGTTTTAAGACTCTAACGTTGGCTAAAAATTCTTCGCCATTTGTCTCATGGATAATTCGATACGGTATATCATGCTTCTTTGCAATAGCTCTTATCGAACAGTGCCCTCCACATAATTTATATTTTGCTATTTCGTCGAAGACACCTTGGCAAGAGCGCCATAGATAGAGAAAGCCAATCTTTGCCGTTTGCCGCCAGCCGAACCAGTTCAAAAAGTCAGAGAATTTATTGTTTAGCGAGCTCTTACACTCTATGTTTACGACCTCGATAACCTCAGCAACAGAGAGTAACTTCTCAATGTTTTTCGGTATAAAAAAACGATCTTGTTGAGTCAATACCATCAATCTTAACCTAGTCAGAGTTAACACCTCTTACTCATCAGATTTTATAACCTGTGAGCCTTCCACAACATCTTTAGCGGAAATGACTTTCAGCATTGTAAGTATCATAATTTTAATATCCATCATCAGACTAATATTTTGCACATACTCCCCATCCAACCTAGCCTTCACCTCGATGGGCAGTTCGTCCCGGCCGTTGATCTGCGCCCAGCCCGTCAGGCCCGGCATCACATCGTTGGCGCCGTACTTATCCCGCTCCGCGATGAGATCATCCTGATTCCAGAGAGCCGGGCGGGGACCGATGATACACATATCCCCTTTGAGAATATTAATGATCTGCGGCAACTCATCCAAGCTCGAACGCCGCAAAAATCGTCCCATTCGCGTGATATAAGCCTCCGGGTCGTTCAAAAGATGCGTCGGCATATCCTTCGGCGTATCCGTCCGCATCGTCCGAAACTTATAGATCAAAAAAAGCCGCTTCCCCCTGCCCACCCGCTTCTGCCGAAAGAACACCGGCCCCTTTGAGTCAACCTTGATCAAAACCGCAATCAAAAGCAACAAAGGCCAGATCACCAACAACCCAACCCCCGCCAAAAAAAACCCAACAACCCTCTTCAACCCCCACCGATACAACCCCACCACCACCCGTCCCCCATCTACCCGTTACATCTTCCCCAAATCCAACCCCATGGCTCTTTCATAACTCACCCAGAAATCTAATTAATATCTAAAAAATCCACTCCCACCCTTTGCGTCTTTGCGCGAGAACACGTCCCCTTCCCCCCAAAGGCTCTCTTCCAAGCCGCTGGGGTCTTTCATTTTCTCGCCAAGATCGCCAAGGACGCGAAGAATATATAACAATTAATATCTATAATAATTCACTTCCACCCTTTGCGCCTTTGCGTCTTTGCGAGAGAACTCGTCCCCTTCCCCCAAAGGCTTTCTCCCAACCCGCTGGGGTCTTTTTATTTTCTCGCCAAGATCGCCAAGGACGCGAAGAATATATAACAATTAATATCTATAATAATTCACTTCCACCCCTTGCGTCTTTGCGTCTTTGCGTCTTTGCGAGAGAACTCGTCCCCTTCCCACAAAGACCTTCTCCCAACCCGCTGGAATCTTATATTTTCTCGCCAAGATAATTATATATATATATCAACCTCTTACAGTTCCACTTCCACTCTTTGCGCCTTTGCGTCTTTGCGAGAGAACACGTCCCCTTCCCCCAAAGGCCTTCTCCCAAACCCCTGGAATCTTATATTTCTCGCCAAGATAATTATATATATATCAACCTCTTACAGTCCCACTCTCACCCTTTGCGTCTTTGCGCCTTTGCGAGAGAACCCATCCCTCATTCCCCCAAAGGCTTAGGTTACTCCAAAACCACGATGGTTTAAGGTATCGTGGCCAGGAT